>OAZX01000566.1_pt1 | contig 16840 bp, 11 predicted proteins | sample 1495341 | NCBI WGS metagenome assembly OAZX01 (sample SAMEA2580119, study PRJEB22360) | human gut metagenome | biome: human gut; feature: human-associated habitat; material: faeces | place: Denmark | collected 2008/2010 | reverse complement strand
TTGAAGCTTGCCAAAGGGCGGCCTTTTTGGGGCGGCCGCCCGCCGCCGGCACAATGCTTGGGGCTGGAGCTGCTGAGGCCAAACCGGCCAGCCAAGCGAAGGATTACAAATTCGATTTCGTCGTGGTCGGTGCAGGCTGTGCGGGCCTTTCCGCAGCGCTCGAAGCTGCTGATCAGGGCGCCACGGTTGCCGTCCTTGAAAAAATGGGCATGCCTTTTGGCAATACGATCTACGCGGGCGGCATCTTCAATGCGACGAACACCTACGTCCAGAAGGAACAGGGGCTTACCGATACGGTCGACGCCTTCTACGAAGACATGATGAAGGTCTCGCAGGGCCGCGGCGATCCGCAGCTCACCCGCGTATATGCCGATGAAAGCGCTGGCGCCGTGCAGTGGCTTCATGATCGTGTCGGCATCAACTTCAAGAAGATTGTGAAGGAAGTTTGGCCGGGGCTTGTGCGCGGACACGTGGTAGACGGCCCGAAGAAGCCGGGCGGCGCGCAGCTTATCACGCAGCTGCTCGAACAAGTTAAAAAGAATCCGAAGATCAAGTTCTTTACGAACACCAAAGTCATTGAACTTCTGAAAACGCCGACGCTTGAGTGCACGGGCGTCCGAGCGGTCTCCAAGACCGAAGGCGAAGTGGTCTTCCACGCCAAGGGCGGCGTTCTGATGGCCACGGGCGGTTTCCATGCCAACAAGGAAATGGTCTGCAAGTACATGGGCGGCGGCGTAGCCTGGATGCCGCTGCGCGGTTCTCCCTATCTGATGGGTGAGAACGTAGAACTCACGCGGCCCTTCTTCCCGTACTACATGAATATGGACCAGTTCCATGGCGGTCCGATTCACGCCCAGACGCAGGCGAACCCATCTACCCTCGTCAATTACGGCGTAATCGTCGGCACGAACGGTGACCGCATCATCAACGAAGCCAAGACCTACGTTGAAATGGCCAAGGAGCTTCCGGTCATCACGCGCAACAATCTCGCCTATATCGTGATCGACAGTGCGGTGCTCGAAAACGATACGGTGGCCACGCGTCTGGACCGCTATCGTGCGAAGAAAGCGCCGGTCTATCAGGCCGACACCTACGCTGAGCTCGCCAAGCAGATGGGCGTCGACCCCGAAGTCTTCACTAAGACGATGGAGGGCTACAACGAGGCGGTGAAGTCCGGTAAGGCCGCAGCCCTCACGCCGGGCAATACGCTCAAGGAGCCGCGCCTGGTTGTCAAGGCTCCGTTCCTCGCGCTTCCCTTCTCCGGCGGCATGACTGCCACCTTCGGCGGCCCGAAGATCAACGCCAAAGGACAGGTTCTCAACGCCGAGCAGCAGCCGGTTCCGGGTCTGTACGCAGCCGGCAATGCTATCGGCGGACTGTTCTATTGGAACTACATCGTCGGCTCTCAGCTGACGGCCGCGGTTATTTTCGGCCGCCATGCCGCTCAGGATGCGGCCGCTCGCGCCAAAGCGAAGGGTGCCAAGAAGGCCTGATGCATCTGCGTGAAATGAGCTCAACCGGCTGATCTCACGCGCTTCAAGCCTCTAAAACGGGGCGGACTTTCTAAGCCAAGCAGCGCGAGCATATCGCGCTGCTTTTTCGTAATGGTCCTGAACTCCCGAATGACTAGATCCTAACTAAAACGGAAAACAGTCTTCGGGAGTTTTGTTATTCCCAACAGAGCCAGCAGATCTCGATGGCGTTTTGCGACAGTGCCAAGTACAAAGGCATTGGTCGTCCGATGCTTATAAGCCTGCATGCATTGAAGCTGGGTAATGAGCTTGCGCATTGATTCTTCCGGTATTTTCAGCTCCGGATGGACTGCATGCACTTCTCGTGCTTTGCTCAGCATGCTCATACGCAGAGCCTGAGCAAGCGTATAAACAAACTGTTTTCCTCGATACGCGGCTTCCGTCGCTTCGAATCGTGAACCGCCGACTTCATTTTTGAGTTGATTGAAGCCTTGTTCAATGATCTGGCGCTGACGATAAAGTTTCAGAGCGACAAACGGATTGGACTCAGCATTGCTGCGAATGGCTTGGCAGCCTTTGAACTCGACGGCTTCTTTAAGCTCATCGAACTTGATGCTCCAAACAGGTTCGTCGTCCTTAGCTCTACGGTTTTCGTAAAGAAACCGCTTGATCTTTTTCCACTGCACCGGGTCAATGAGCTTTGAGTTCTGCTCCTCCTGCTTCCTAACGAGTTCAGCCGCACTGCTTTTCACCCTTTTGACGGCGGCCTCTCCTTTTTGAGCAGCTTTTTCAATGGATTTCAGAGTTTCACATTCGATCTCTCGGATCTTTGCCGCCCCTTCATTCTTGAGTTCAAGTGCTTTCAGAACATCACGGTACAGTTCATTGGTCTGCAGCTCGGCCATTACGGGGTCACGATACAAATGCAGATAAGCCTTGACCGGAATAGGACCGGCATCCGTGTTCTCCTTCCATTCGTCAGGAACTGCAATCGCAGAGATCCCCAAGACAGGATCCTTATGTGCAATCGAATCGCACAGGGCCTGTTTGTGCCGCTGCAGGTGAGCTTTGACAGCTCCTTCTTTAAGGCTCAGAAACTGGATGTACTTCAAATTGAGGTTGATGGCCGTCTGTGTGTTGTAAATGCTCTGAAAGCCGCGATCTGTCACCAGAATATTGTTGGTTAGATCCAAACCGGCAAACTTCATGCGCAGATAAATCTCCGGGAGGATTGTCTGATCGTTGATGGATCCGTCGTAGCTGCAGGCAAAGACCACATCTCCTGTGGCATGGTCGCATACTGTCATATAGTTGACCTGCCGGAGCTCCGGATTCTGTTTGGCATGTCCCCAAGCTGCCGCATTGATGGTGTTTGAATATGTGGAGATGCTCGTACTGTCAAAAGACAGAGTAACGGCCGAGTCGCTGTGTTTGCACGCGCGGTCGTAGCGCAGTTTGTAATAACGCTCAAGCTGCGGCTGCGTGATGCTTGAGAGCATTTCGGATATTCGCCGGCCGTCAAGCGGCTGAACTTCAGGCAGCCAGACTTGCGGGAGCCAATCCTCGAAAGTCATCATTGCCCCGCCGCCGTCCAGTTTATAAACGCTCAAAGCGAACAGAATTCGTGCGGTTTGTTCGCCAAACACACTTCGAAGATCTTCGTAAATGCCGGTATTTTGGCCAAACTGCCAGGCGGCATACGACACACCGATGCGCACGGTGTCACAGCTCCAGGAGATGTCGGTCGATTCCGGCTTCTGTACAAAAGCTTCAGAGAAGTTTTCATCAGAAATCAGTTCATGATCGCCCCAAAACACGGTTTGATGAGCGTATTGCGGGAACTTATCAACAAAGTTCTTTGAAAGCCGGATGGAACCATCGTCGAGCAGCCGTCCGACTTGAACCTTGGACTCAACGAAAGAACGTTTCTTCACTGAATCCCATCGATTGCGGTAAGCCCTGATGTAGATGCGGCCAGCCTTGTCTTTGGAGGACATAAGCGCCCAGAGTTTGCCTTCGGAATCCAGTAATTTAGCCATGATAGATATGCCCGATTAAGTATGAATCTATTATACAGGAAATAAAAATTCCTGCAATCTCAACGTCAGAAAAATTTCAGGAATTTCATAATGAACTAAATATCATTCAAGGCTGATTTGATGAGCCTCAACCCCTTAAAGATCTAGTACTCCGGGAGTTTGGGAAAGAGACCCCGCCCGAGCGCAATGCCCAGGCGGGGTTTCTTTTTGTACTTTCACTTGATAGCTGTCATGATGTTGTGTAATATACACAATGTTGATTCACTTCAAGGAATGCTATGACGTCAAGCAAAGAAGTGATCAGCGCGCTTAAAGCTGATGGATGGGTGGAAGACCGTTCAAACGGTAGCCACCGCATTTTTACTCATCCTACAAAACCCGGTCACATCTCAGTGCCTCATCCGCGCAAAGACATGATCGTGGGGACGCTTAAGAGTATTGAGCGTCGAAGTGGATTAGTCTTCAGCAAGAGGCGCAGTTGATCGGAGGGGGAGGTGAATACGTAGCACCTCTCCCTCTCGATTTAATTTCGAGGACTTTGATTATGAAATACCCTGTCGCCGTCTGGGAGTATCCAGAGGGGTTTTCCGCTGAAGTGCCTGACCTTCCAGGGGCAATTACCGAAGCCGACACCTTTCCTGAACTGGAGGGGAATATTTTAGAGGCCGCATCGGGTTGGATGGAGGCGGCGTTGGATCACAACGAAGTTATTCCCGCCCCCTCATCAGTAGTTACTCTGAGAAAAAATCCGGATTACGCAGATTGCTTTTGGGTAATGGCAGACATCAATCCAAACTCGCTTTCAGACAAAGTAGAGCGCATCAATATCTGCCTTCCTTCTCGGGCGCTTCGTCGCTTAGATCGATTGGCTCAAAAAGCGGGGGAATCTCGCTCTGGCTTTCTCTCAAAAACGATCTATACCATGAGTGCTTAATCTGTATCGCTCGCATTTAGGGCGTTCAGAGAACGATTAGATCAATATCACCGGAACTCCCGGATAACTGATCCCTAATTTTTCAGGACCCGGGGCGGATTTTCCAAACCAAGCAGCGCGAGCATATCGCGCTGCTTTTTCGTAATGGTGCGGGTCACCCATGCGTTGGCCGTGCGGCGCTTGTCAGCTTGAATCTGCTTCAAGATCGTGAAAAGACAATCGATGGAGTTATTGGGGATTTTGCGATTGCCTTGCTCACGGTCGTGGGCTCCCTTAATGGCCATCATGCGCAGAGAGGTGGCCAGCGTGCACACCAACAATTTGCCCCAGTAAGTTGTATCCGTACACCGCAGTCGATTCCCATCGACCCAGTTTTTAAATTGATTGAAATCCTGCTCAACTTGGCCGCGCAGCCGATAGATGCTTAAGGCTTTAAACGGATTGGCTTCCGCATTGGTTCGGATCGCAAAACGGCCGGCATAGCGTAAGGCGGCCTCAATGGCGTTGTCATCACGATCCCAATAACGGTGTCCTTGCGCCGTCGTTCTTTCACAAACAAAACGCTTATAAGTCAGCCATTTTTCTGGCGGAACTTGTTTGTTCGCGTTTTTCAGATCCAGCACCTGCTGCACTTGTAAGCGAAGCTCTTCCATCTCAGCTTCATCGGCTTTAGGAAAGCGGTAAAGATGTAAATGCAGCGTCTTGTTGAGTGATCCATAGTCGGTGTATTGCTTCCAGGCTTCCGTGGCGGAATGGGCGTACACACGTTCGCCAGTGTCGTAAAAGCGCTGGTTATGCAGCGAAGCGTCATATCGGTCAAAGCTGCGTTTCACGATGTCCTCGCTGAGGCGAATACCCTGAATGAACTTCACTTCCAGATCAATCTGCTTTTGGAGGTTGATTAGGCTTTGATACCCCCGATCCGTCACCAAAATCACTTTCGAGAAATCAAAACCGGCATCCTTCATGCGAAAAACAATTTCTCCAAAGGCTGTGACATCAGGGATTGAGCCTTCATAGGCATGGGCGAAGACAATGTCCCCAGAGTCTTGGTCGCAAACAAAAGTGAAATTGAGTACCGGCAATTTCGGATCACGTTTGGCATGGCCGTAGGCGACATCCGCGATGGCGGCCGAATATGACGAAATCGTGGTGTTGTCCAACGCATAGTGCACGCAGTCTGCGCCGGACATCATTTCGATCTTGCTTTGATGCCGCAGATGGAAATAGCGCGCAAAGTCCTTAGGCGTAACTCGGCTCAATACTTCGCTGATGCGCTGGCTCTTCAGAGCAGGACCATGCGGCAAATACACACTGGCCCGCCAATCCTCCATGGCAGCCATGGAGTTGCCGCCGTCTAATTTGTAGATCGCCAGATTGAGCAGACTGCGGGCATCCTCTTTGAAGATCTCGCGCAGATGCTCAAGCACCTGTGACTGCGCTGCCAGCTGTTCCAAAGCCCAAGTGAACCCTAAGCTGCGGGTATCGCACAAAGCGGTATCCATTTCGGCAGCCGCTGGTTTAGGGCCGGGAGCGTCCGGGAAATCTCGGCGATAGGCTGCCTCATCGACCAACGTCTTATCCAGGCCGAAATAAAAGGTTCCTTGGGCGTACTGAGGAAATTCAGTACGAAATTTGGCGGTGATATTGACGACGGAATCAGCTGCTAAGCGGCCGACATACTTTCGGGCTGAGCGTTTTGATTTCTTGGCGACCGGATCCCACTGCGTTTGATAGGCGTAGATGTAGCACAAGCCCTTGGCATTGGTTTCCTTAGTGAAATACCACTTGTCGCCAGCCTTTTTCATCATCAATCCCGCTAACAAATACCTAATTAAAACATAGGTAGCATTTTAGCGAAAAAAAAGAAATCCCGTAAAAACTTATTGCTTCATTTTCACGGGATTAGCTCAGCAAAACAACCGATCCTTGACCTTAATCACTCGAGTTCGGGATCTGTTATCCGGGAGTCCAGGTTGACTTTACGCCTGAGTGCTGCCCGAGAAGCTTCGGACGTCAGGCCTCACGCCGCTGTTCCATGCGGAATCACATAAAAGAGCACCGCAAAGAACTGCAGCATGGTTCCCGCGAGCACAAACACATGCCAGACGGCATGGTTATAGGGGAGCTTCTCCCACAAATAGAAGATGATGCCGAGCGAATAAGTGATGCCGCCCGCCGCCAAAAGCCAAAGACCGCCCGTCGGAAGCGATTCAATCAAAGGTTCGGCAACAAACACAATGCACCAGCCGAGCGCGAGGTAGAGCACGCAGTTGAGCCAATCCGCCGCTCTTAAAAGCAAGGGCTGAAAGCATGCCCCAAAAAGTGCAATGGTCCACACCACCGAGCAAAGCACAATGCCCGTGGTGCCGCCGAGCGTAATCAGACAAAAGGGCGTATAGCTCCCCGCAATCAGGATGTAAATCGCACTGTGGTCCAATACCTGCAGCACACGTTTGGCCCGCAGATTCGGAATGGCGTGGTAGAGCGTCGAGACCGTATAAAGGATGATCATCGACGCACCGAAAATCGATGTGCTGACGATGGCCAGCGCGCCGGCCGACTGACGAACAGCAAAGATAATCATCAGAACAAGACCGGCAATCGAAAGCAACACTGCCAGACCGTGCGTCACTGCATTGGCAATCTCTTCGCCTAAGCTGTAAGTGCCGACGGCATTCACTGCCGACGACGACGACACTTTTTTCTTTTCCTGCATACTTCCCCCCTTTCGAACGGCCTCAGAAGTTCATCGGCACCGAATGGTGCAAACGAAACTCACTTCCCCGAAGCGACATTGTCGCCTTAGACGAGCATATTGAGGAACGAAAAACTTAGGGGAAACCCCAAAAGGCGTAACGAGCTGTTGCGCGGTGCTGCCGCTTCATCGTTCAGCGGAAATCTTTGCCCAGAAAGATCGGTTCCGGTTCCAGTACAACCCCAAATCGGCGTTCCACCCGTTCGGCGATTTCACGGCCGAGCTTGAGAACATCCTCACCCGTCGCCCTGCCGCGGTTGATCAGAATAAGCGCATGTGCCGGCCAAACGGCCGCATCGCCCGAGGAGAGGCCTTTCAGTCCTGCAGCCTCAATGAGCCACCCGGCAGCGAGCTTAGCGCGCCCGCCGGCAAGCGGATAGGACACCAGATTGGGGTGAAGCGTAATGAGTTCCCGAGCCTTCAGTTTCGTGACGACCGGGTTCTTAAAGAAAGATCCGGCACTGCCCGTTTGCGAAGGATCGGGGAGCTTCTGAGCACGAAGATTTCGCACAGCAGTTTCAATTTCAGCCGGCGTTACAGACGCCGGATCTCGGTCGGCAAAGAGCGAAGAGAGGCCTTTATAAGCCGTCACCGGCTGCCAAACCTGAGGAAGCACAAAGGCCGCCTCTGTAATGATGAGGCGAGACCCGGCCTTGGACTTGAAGATGCTCGTGCGATAACCAAAATCGCATTCTGTCGGCGTCAGGGTCCGGAAATCATCGATATCCGGATCATAAACGCGCACCCAGGCGATTCTTTCGGCCATTTCAACGCCGTAGGCACCGGCATTCTGGACGACCGCGCCGCCGACAGAGCCTGGAATGGCTGCGAGATTTTCGAGTCCGCCCAATCCTTTTCTGACGGTGTAGCGAACCAGATCATCAAGCGCTTCGGCAGCCCCAACGACGACGACAAGGGAACCGCTCTCGCTTTGCGCTTCATGGATTCCGCGAAATACCGGATGGATGACAAGGCCCGGCACCAACGGCATCGGGACAACATTCGAACCGCCCCCTAAAATCGTCGTCTGCCAACCGCGGCCCTTCGCTACGCTGAGTGCATCGCGAATATCTTCCAACGAGGCAACTTCAACCCAGGCCTCGGCATTGGCACGCAGGTGAAAGGTCGTGAGGGCGGCAAGCGGCTTGTCGTATTCGATCTTGAGCATGGCGGATTCCAACATCTCTTCAGCCGCCCGGAGCGAGCGGTCATTCAGACCATTATAGGAAGACAAGCGCCCGCTTCTGCGGCGCATAAGCGCGAGGCGGTGAGAGCCGCCCCGTGGTAGTCAGTCTGATGATGCCTCCCGCGGCCAAAGCGCGCAGATCCTTTCCCAACCGCTTTCCGGCGGCCTAAATGAAGTCTGCTGCCGCGCGGCTGCAGACATCAGGAGAGCTGGGCGAGCCGCTCGACCACTTTGGCTTCAACCGCTTCGGGCGTCAAACCCAGCATTTCGTAAATCTCTGCCTGGGTGCCCTGCTCAATAAATTCGTCAGGAATGCCAAAGCACAGCACAGGAGTGGTGAGGCCGGCCTCGGCAATCACTTCCATGACCGCGTCGCCCGCCCCGCCCGCCAGCACGCCTTCTTCAGCGGTCACAATCAGATCATGTGTACGGGCAGCTTCAATGACCGCCTCGCGGTCAATCGGCTTCACAAAGCGCATGTCCCAAAGCGTGCCGTCCAAATTTTGCGCTGCCTTCTCGAGTACATTGGTCATGGAACCAAAACCCAAAAAGGCCGTGCGAGTGCCGGTTCGCCGCTTCAGCGCGCGGCCGATCTCCACCGTTTCAAAATCCTCTCCGGAATCCGTGCCCGGTCCCTTGCCGCGCGGATAGCGCACTGCGGCCGGGGTATCCATGGCAAAAGCCGTGTTGAGCAGAAGCCGTGTTTCTCGTTCGTTGGAGGGCGTCATCACGGTCATATTCGGCACGCTGCGGAGTTCAGCGATATCGAAAACACCCTGATGTGTTGCACCGTCCGCCCCTACGATGCCGCCGCGGTCGACGGCAAACATCACCGGAAGATTCTGCAGCGCCACATCATGAATGAGCTGATCGAGTGCGCGCTGCAGAAATGTGGAATAGATCGCCACAACGGGCTTCAGACCGCCGCATGCCAGACCGGCAGCATAAGTGACGGCATGCTGCTCGGCAATGGCCACATCGCGATAGCGGTCCGGAAAGTTTTTCTCAAATTCAACGAGACCAGAGCCCTCACGCATGGCCGGTGTGATGGCATAAAGGCGATGGTCGCGGGCTGCCATACTGTTCACCCAGCGGCTGAAGATCTGCGTATAGGTTGGCGCAGAGGGTTTTCCGGACTTGATGATGCCGACTTTCGGATTGAAAGGCGACACGCCGTGATAAAGCGTCGGATCGGCTTCGGCAAAGGCATAGCCCTTGCCCTTGATGGTGGCCGTATGCAGCACCATCGGGCAGTCCATCTGCCGGAGATTTTTCAAGACTTCAACGAGCGCAAAGATGTCATGTCCGTCGACAGGACCGTAGTAATTAAGATCAAACGTGGAAAAAAGCGCGGCCTGAGGGCTGAAAAACCCGATAGTCTGCCGTTCCATGAGCTTAGCCACTTCCCAAAGATGCGGCACGGGCTTGAGCACGCGCTTGCTGATCTCGCGGGCACAGTTGAAGGCTCTCGTCGAGACGATCTTGGCTAGATTTTTGGAAAGCGCACCCGCCGGCGGCGAAATGGAGCAGTCGTTGTCGTTAACGATTACCAGGAGCTTTACCCCCTTTTTCCAAACCCCCGCATCGTTGAGCGCCTCAATCGCCATACCCCCGGTGAGCGCACCGTCACCGATCACCGCGATGGCCCAGCGGTCACGTTCGCCCGCCAAATGGGCTGCTACGGCCATACCGAGCGCTGCCGAAATAGAGGTTGAGCTGTGCGCCGTACCGAAAGCGTCGTATTCGGATTCTGAGCGCTTAGGGAACCCTGAAATACCGCCAAGCTGGCGCAGTTTGGCCATGCCTTCTCTGCGGCCGGTCAGAATCTTATGTGCATAGGCCTGATGTCCCACATCCCAGACAATGCGGTCGTAGGGCGTATTGAAGACGTAGTGGAGCGCAATGGCGAGCTCTACCGCTCCCAAAGAGCTCGAGAGATGGCCGCCCGTCTTAGAGACGGAATCCACAATGAAGTGCCGAAGTTCTCTGGCAAGCTCTGGGAGCGAGGATTCCGGAAGTTTCCTCAAATCCTCTGGCGCCGATATCTTGTCGAGTACCGGATAGTCCATTGGCTCGCCAAAAGGAATGGGGTTCTTCTCTTCGCTCATACTCATCCGCCCGTCTCCGCAGTCACCGTTATGGGGTTTGCTTTCTTTTTTAATCAAGTAACGTCGATTCAATGCGTGCGGCGCACGACATAAAGCGCAATTTCGCGCAGACGCGCTTCAGCGCCGGCCGGCACTGCCGGGTCAGCCGCAAGGAGCTGCAGGGCTTTCTCGGCATCCTCTTCCAGCGCTTTGGCACGTGCCTTGGCGCCGTCAAGTCCCAAAAGCGAAACCCAGGTAGGCTTGTCGTCCTTAGCATCTTTGCCGGCGGTTTTTCCCAAAGTCATCGTATCCTGCGTGCAGTCGAGAATATCGTCCACGACTTGGAAAGCCACGCCGAGGGCATCCGCATAAGCAGCAAGCCCCGCCTTCGCCTGATCTCCAAGCGCGGTCCAAATGCCCGACTGAGCGCCCATGAGGACGGCGGCCATGATCATGGCGCCCGTCTTCATCGCCTGCATTCGAGAGAGTTCAGCCGCTCCGGGTTTTTGCCCCACCATTTCCAAATCAAGCGCCTGACCGCCGCACATGCCCCAGACGCCGGCGGCGCGGGCCAAGGTCTGCACGAGACGCTGTGCGGCTTCGGGCGGCACCGAGGGCGACGACAGCACAGTAAAGGCCTCCGTCTGCAGCGCATCGCCCGCAAGCATCGCCATCGCTTCGCCGTAGCGCACATGCGTCGTGGCACGGCCTCGGCGGAGCGTGTCGTTGTCCATGGAGGGCATGTCGTCGTGCACGAGACTGTAGCTGTGAATCATTTCAAGCGCGAGCGCGGCGCGGTCAAGCACATCCTCCGGAGCGCCTGATACGGCACCGGCAGCATAACAAAGCAGCGGCCGAATACGCTTGCCGCCGCCAAGGAGCGAATAGCGCATAGCCCCCACAAGACGTTTGGCACCGATGCCCGTCTGCGGCAGCATTTTTTCGGCAAACCACTCAAAGTGGCTGACACGCTCCTTCATCCATCGTTGGAACTCGAGTTCGGCGGCTGAGGTCGTCGGGATCGTCGACATGAGGGCTTTCTTCTATAAAAGGTTGTGCAGGACGCAGCGAGGGTGCTCCCCGGTTAAAAGGGAAGATCATCCTCATTGACGGTATCGGCAGAAGGGATGGAGGCTTCAGAGGGGGAAGCGTCAGACGTTTGACGCTTAACCTCACCGTCTTCCACACGAATGCGCTCGATCGACTGACGGGCGCGATTGAGCTCCGCTCGACAGCGTTTAAGCAGCTGCGCGCCGCGCTCATAACTCTTGACGCTCTGATCTAGCGTGGCATTGCCGGAGGCCATCTCAGCTGTAATGCGTTCGAGCTCGTCGAGTGCGTCTTCAAAGGAAAGCTTCTCGACATCTACTGGAGCTGCTGCATTGGACATGACGAACCTGCGCTTGAGGTATTGAAAAACTCCTTCCGCAGAACATTCCGGAAGACTGGCCGCCGCCCGGAAAATCTGCAGAGGTTCAAACGGTTCATTTTAGCCGCCTGAGATCCGCTGGAAAACCTTCCATAGCCTGCGAAGCTCTACTTTCTTCCGTAAGGATTTGATGTGACTGCCTAGGTTTAAACATTGTTCCAGATAGCCGCCATTCGTTTACATGCATGAACGGCCAAAAGATGCCCCTCCAAAGGCTGCTGAACTGTTGTTTTCAACCCATTGGCCTCATATTTTTCTTTTCTACGGCTCAAATCTATCAGCGTCATGCATTGCGTCTTTCATCCTGCATTCAAAAGAAAAAGCGAACGTCCTCGAAACGACAGACCCCTCCCCAAACACGACCGGTGAATCTGCTGAGGCCGACAATGAAAACAACATATTTTCAGGATGAATGCACATTCAAGCCGCCAGAACAACGGTTTAAACGTAGGGCATTTTACTTAGCTCGTCATTTGTTGTTGGCTTTCGCTCTGAAGAACTCCAAAATTCTTCAATCTTGATTCCGCATACAACGTATTGCGCCTGTTCTCATAAACAGATGTCTAAGACATTTCCCCATGCAGTGCGGGTTTTCCGCAAATAGAAGAAATACGGAATCAAAAAACGTATTTGCGCCAGCGCAAACATCAACTCAAAAAATCTGTAAAGGGACACGGTCGGATAATGTGATAAATCAATAAGTTGAGATTTATTGACATTATTTACAAGATTTTTTAAGTATTAGTACGTATGTTTTAGGGCGATGTTTCAAACAATTTCACTTCCTATAATCGATTGAAGGCAGGCGGATGGAGTGCTCGTCCCTGCCCAAGCCGGTGAAGCTGTCCGGGAGGACCTGCACTGGAGCAGAAAACTCGAAGCGTCTCATTTTCTTCCAAAAAATCCGGCGCAGGAGAAAAAATATGGCATCCAAACCTAAAATCTCGCTCGCGTGGCAGATGATGATCGGCCTTGCGTTGGGCGTTGTGGTCGGCGCGTTTGTCGACTCAGCCTTCGCGCAGACCTACCTCCAGCCCCTCGGGCAGCTTTTCATTCGCTTGATCCGCATGGTGGTGGTGCCTCTGGTCGTCGCCACGATTATTGCCGGCTGCGCCGGTATTGCTGACACTTCGAAGCTCGGCCGCGTTGCCGGCAAAGTGCTGCTCGTGTACGCCGTCACCACGGCGTTGTCCGTCCTTTTCGGCATTCTCTTTGCCAACTGGATCCGTCCGGGCATTGGTCTTGATCTTTCAACCGACTCGCTGGTGGCCAAGGCGGTCACGGCGCCCAGTCTGACGACAACGCTTCTGGAGATCGTTCCGATCAATCCGATGGAAGCCATGGCTAAGGGCAGCATGCTGCAGATCATCTTCTTTGCGGTGATCTTCGGCTTTGGCCTTTCTGCGCTGGGTGAACGCGGCAAACCCGTGCTCACCTTCTTCGAGCTTGTCGGCGACGTAATGATCCGCGTGACGAACATGGTCATGCTCTACGCTCCGATCGGCGTGTTCGGCTTGATTGCCTTTACGGTTGCCCGTCATGGTCTCTCCGTGCTGCTGCCGCTCTTCTCGCTGGTGCTCACGTCCTTCCTCGCAACCTTCTGTCTGGTCTTTATCGTCCTGATCCCGATGGTTGCCGTGTTGGGCCGCACGGGGCCGATGAAGTTCCTTAAGGGCATCTTCGAGCCCTGGCTCATCGCCTTTACAACCTGCTCGTCCGCCGCAGCTCTGCCGGCCAACCTGAAGGCCGCCCGCAAGCTTGGCGCCTCGAAGTCCATCGCCTCCTTCTCGATCCCGCTCGGCAACACCATTAACATGAACGGTACAGCCGTCTACATGGGTGTCTGTGCAATCTTCGCAACAGAAGTCTTCGGCATTCCGCTCTCGATCACCGATCAGGCCACCATCGTTCTGATGGGCGTGTTTGCGGCCGTCGGTACGGCTGGTGTCCCGGGTGCGGGTTTGATCATGACAACGATCGTCTTTACGCAGGTCGGCATTCCGCTCGAAGCGGTTGCACTGATTGCCGGCATCGACCGTATTCTCGACATGATCCGTACGTCCATCAATGTGGTGGGCGACGTGGCGAGCGCACTGGTTGTCACCAACCTCGAAGGCGACCTCAATAAGGAACCCTATCAGGAAGGCGAAGCCTAATCCTGCCGTCTGCGCCAGTGCGGAAGCTTTATGCGGCGCACTGCTCAATGACGAAACGGTCCCGGTCTTCACTTTGAAGCCCGGGATCTTCTTTTTTGGAGAGACGCTGGAAGCAAATTCTTTGCCGTCTGTTGCAGAGTCTTCAATCGATCTTCTGATGCGATAGGATGCGGCAGTGCGAAATGAATACTCGATGTCAGACGTAGGTATGCCTGCCATCCACCCTTATTGAGGAAACCTTGCCATGCTGAAGAAACTGCTTCCTGCCCTTTGCTGCGCTGCACTTGCTGCCGGCTGCGCCTCCACCTCCACAACCGGCAGCAGCGCTGAGCCGCTCTCAGGCGAAAAACCCGCTCAACTCGTGGATCGTTCCTTCATGTGGGTTGACGGCGCCAGCGAAGACTGTGAACTGCCGCCCTCTATCCGCTTTGGCGCCGACGGCCGCATCTCTGGGCAAGCCGGCTGCAACCGCATGCTCGGCAGCTGGAAGCAGGACGGCAAAACGATCGATTTGGGTCAAATCGCCACGACGATGCGTTTGTGCGGTCCAGCCTTCATGGAAGTCGAGAAGAAATTCCTCAGCCTTCTTGGTGCGGCCAAGTACATCACGGCGGCGGCTGACGGAGAGGGCATTGTGCTTTGGAACGACAAGGGCGAGAAGCTCGTTGAACTGCTTCCGGAACGCGCAGGCAAGTGCGACTAAGTAAAAGCGCAGCTCTATCAAAAAACGCTCCGCGGATCTCAATCTTCGGAGCGTTTTTTTGCGGCCAGAGAATCGACGTTTTAATGCGCGTCGTTCCAGCTTGCCCCTACCCCCACATCAGCGATGAGCGGCACCGACAATTTGGCCGCGCCGGCCATGAGTTCTGGGAGTTTTTGCTTTACCAATTCAATCTCTTCGGCTGGTGCTTCGACAATCAGTTCGTCATGGACCTGCAGCAGAAGCTTCGCCTGCAGTTTTTCTGTCCGCAGCCATGCATCCACAGCGATCATTGCACGCTTGATGATATCGGCAGCGGTACCCTGCATGGGCGCATTGATGGCCGCTCGCTCTGCCGCAGCACGCACCATGGGGCGCGGCGCCGTGATGTCCGGTACCCAAAGACGGCGGCCAAAAGCCGTTTCCACATAACCGTCTTCTGCCGCCTGAGCACGAGTCTTTTCCATATAGCGCTTCACGCCGGGAAACTTATGAAAGTACTCGTCTACATAGGCTGCCGCCACTTGGCGATCCAGCCCCATCTGCTGCGCGAGGCCAAAAGCGCTCATACCGTATATCAGACCAAAGTTGATCACTTTCGCCATGCGGCGCTGATCCGGCGTCACTTGATCCAAAGGCGTGTGGAATACTTCCGCAGCCGTTGAGCGGTGAATATCTTCGCCGCGCGAAAAGGCCGAGAGCAATCCCGCATCCTGAGAAAGGTGCGCCATGATGCGAAGTTCCACCTGCGAATAGTCCGCGTCAATGACGGACCACCCTCGGCGCGCCGTAAAGGCCGTGCGGATACGGCGTCCTTCGGGCGTACGGGTTGGAATGTTCTGCAAATTGGGGTCCATTGAAGAAAGCCGTCCCGTTACCGCCACAGCCTGACCAAAGGTGGTGTGAATGCGGCCGTCGCGATCGATCAGTGTCGGGAGCTTATCGAGATAGGTGCTCTTCAACTTCGTGAGACGCCGATGTTCCAGAATGATTTTCGGCAACGGATAGTTGAGCGCGAGTTCGCTCAGCACTTCTTCATCCGTTGACGGTGTTCCTGAAGCCGTTTTCTTCACGACCGGCAGCCCCTGTTCGGCAAAAAGGATCTGTGCGAGCTGCTTGGGTGAAGAGAGATTAAAGGGATGGCCCGCGGCAGCGTGCGCCTCCTCAACGAGCCGCTCCACCTCCACGCCGAGCTCCTTGGATTCCTGCGCAAGAAGGGAGGCGTCCACCGTGATGCCCGCCGATTCCATCCGTGCCAAAACGCCGACAAGCGGCCGTTCGATGTCTTCATAGACCCTCAGAAGCTTTTCGTCGGCCATGAGTCTCGCCTTGAGAACGGATCCGGCTGCGCGCAGCGCAGCTGCGGATTCCGCCAAGAAGCGTGCCGCGTCTTCGGGCGGCGTCTCACGCCACCCGACGCGCTTGGCACCTTTGCCGGACACCTCGTCGCGAGTGGGAATGCGCCGGCGCAGTTCACGCGCAGCGATGCGCACCAAGTCATGCGACAGATGGGCCTCGAGCACGTAATCCATCAGCATCGCGTCATCGATCTGACCATTCACCGCTATGTGCTGAGCAGCGAGCACATGAATGGCAGCCTTCGCATCATGGAAAAGCTTCGGTGCATCACTTTCAAACCAAGGCTTCACGGCTTCGAAGATCTTGGCTGACGAAAGTTCAATGGTTGGCTGAACGACCCAAACGTCGAGCGGCGTAAAGGCAAAAGCCAAGCCGCCCAAATCAGCGTGCCGCGGCACGCCGTCCCAAAGCAAGGTGACCGCAGCGGGCTCATCGACCCCTTCGGCTGCCTGAAGGCGGTCAGCCAGTGCTTCAAGATCCTCCGTACCGGCCACTTCGCGGCACACCGTTTCATCGGGGTTTTCAAGATCTTCCGGCGCAGGACCTTCACGCGGAACTTCGAGTTTTTCACTTCTGCGGTCAAGGAGCGCTGCAGCCGGCACATCCCCTTTCGCTGCGGCCGACTTGACCGGAGCATCGGGAACGCCAAAGAGCGACGCTGAACGTGCCGCCGCATTGGAGGCTGGCGCTCCCCCCGCCCGGCCCTCCCCGCACCGACCA
>OAZX01000556.1_pt1 | contig 17006 bp, 13 predicted proteins | sample 1495341 | NCBI WGS metagenome assembly OAZX01 (sample SAMEA2580119, study PRJEB22360) | human gut metagenome | biome: human gut; feature: human-associated habitat; material: faeces | place: Denmark | collected 2008/2010 | reverse complement strand
CCCCGACATAGGGGAGGAGGGGCTGAGGGGGCCCGCCGAAGCCTATTTGCGCGGCTTGATGTTTTTCGGGCCGATGATCCCTTGCGGCCTGGCGCTCTCGTATTTCGTCCGCGTGAACGGGAAACCCGCTCTGGCTTCCGTGGGGCTCATGCTGAGCGCGCTCATCAACATTGTTCTGGACGCCGTCTTTATCCCCGTGTTTGGCATGGGCGTCGAGGGTGCGGCCTATGCTACCGGCATTGCCTATACCATCACGACGGGGGTTTTGTGCCTGCACTTTTTCACTCCTGAGGCGAAGTGCCGTTTTACCCGTGCGATTGGCGCGTGGAAGGAGGTCGGGCAGGCTTGCTGGAACGGCGTTTCCGAATTGATCAACGAGACGTCGATCGGACTGGTGATCTTGTTCATCAACTGGATTTTGCTTGCCCGGATCGGCTCATACGGTGTGGCTGCGTTTACTATCATCAACTATGCCGCATGGTTTGGGGCCTCCGTGTCCTACGCTATCAGTGACTCCCTGTCTCCTCTGGTAAGCGCCAATTTCGGGGCCAGGAACTTCGCCCGCGCCCGCCAATTCCTCGGGCTTGCCTTGGGCATGGTCTTCGGCATCGGGCTCATGCTGTATGGTCTGTTCGCGCTGTATCCGGAAATGCTGTTGAAAATCTTCCTGCCCGGTGAGGAGAAAGTGGTGGCGGTGACGCTGGAGTTCATCGACTGGTTCAAGCTGGCTTTTTTGTTCAGCGGCCTGAACATGGCTCTGGCGAGTTTCTTCACGGCGCTGCATATGGCTGCGGCGTCCGCTGCGGTGGCTCTCATGCGCAGCTTGCTTTTTCCGGTGGGCTTCCTGTGGCTGTTGCCGCAACTGTTCGGCAATGTGGGTATTTACGTAGCCATACCGTTGGCGGAAATGTGCACGCTGGTCGTGGCGAGCCTGATCTTTGCGGCCAGCCGGAAACATTTTGCCGATCGCAAGGCGCACCACGGCCCGGAGCGGGCGGCACGGGGCGGAAAAAATCTGTAGCGGCGGATTGTGCGGGAGGAACGCAGTGGAACACGGGGTTGCCGCAGTGGCGCGGCAGCCCGTGGTTTCTTATGCCATGCGGCCTGATAAGCTTGTTCTAAAACGCACATTGTTGGTGATGTTGCATGGTTGCAGTCTTAATCGTGTTACGGAAAAAAGATAAGTGGCACGTTTTACCCTGTTTTGATTGACACAATTCCGGCCTCTGTATAATACGATTATAATCTTTTGCTGTAGGCCGCATTCTGTCCGTCCTCAGAGCGCGCGTTGTGCAGCATCCCTCGCTATCCATCGTATCAACATGCCTTTATCAAGGAGGCAGGAATGGCTCTTTCCAGACGAGATTTCGTCAAACTGTGTTCGGGCACGGTGGCCGGGTTCGGGGTTTCCCAAATGTTTCACCCCGCCATCCACGAGGCCTTTGCCCAAACGCTCACCGGCGAACGTCCTCCCGTTTTCTGGGTTCAGGGGCAGGGGTGCACGGGCTGTTCGGTCACGCTGCTGAACAGCACGCACCCGAGCATCGCCGACGTGCTGCTCAAAATCATCAGCCTTGAATTCCATCCCACCGTCATGGCCGCTGAAGGCGAGGGCGCGTATGAGCATATGATGCGCGTCGCCGAAAAGTTCAAGGGCAAGTTCATCTTCGCCGTTGAGGGTGCCGTGCCCGTGGCGCATGACGGCAAGTGCTGCGTGGTGGCGGAAGCCGACCACCATGAAGTGACCATGACCGAAGTGACCAAGGTGCTGGCCGCCAACGCCGCCGCCGTGCTCGCCGTGGGCACCTGCGCGGCCTACGGCGGCATTCCCGCCGGGAAGGGCAACGAGACCGGCGCCATGGGCGTTTCCGCGTTCCTCAAAAAGGAAGGCATCCCCGCCCCCGTCATCAACATCCCCGGTTGCCCTCCGCATCCCGACTGGATCGTGGGCACCATCGGCCTCGGCCTTCAGGCTCTCGCCACCAACACGCTCGGCCTGCTGGTCAAGCAGGGGCTCGACGCCAACGGCCGCCCGAAGGCGTTCTACAAGAACGTGCACATGAACTGTCCCCACCTGAGCGCATTTGAAGCCGGGCACATGGTCAAGACCATGAGCGACAAGGACGGCTGCCGTTTCAGCATGGGCTGCAAGGGCCCCCGGAGCGCCTGCGACTCCTTCGAGCGCAAATGGAACAACGGGGTCAACTGGTGCGTCAACAACGCCACGTGCATCGGCTGCACCTCCCCGACCTTCCCCGACGGGCAGTCCCCCTTCTACGTCAACTAGGCCGTTTTTCGGCCGGGAGGCGGCAATCCTCCGGGGTTGCGCTTATCTGACACTCTGAACGGGGTTTCCCGTTCCAGTCGCTTTTGAGGAGCCACTTTATGGCAGAAGCTACCCAGACGAAAACCACGATCGCCATCGATCCGGTGACCCGTATCGAAGGCCATCTCAAGGCCGAGGTCGTGGTTGAAAACGGCAAAGTCGTCGATGCGAAACTGACCGGCGGCATGTACCGTGGTTTCGAATCCATCCTGCGCGGGCGTCATCCGCGCGACGCCGCCCAGATCGTGCAGCGCATCTGCGGCGTGTGCCCCACCGCCCATGCCACCGCCGCCAGCATCGCGCTGGAAAAAGCCAGCGGCACCGCGGTTCCGAGCAACGGCCGCGCCACCCGTAACCTGATCCTCGGTGCGAACTACCTCCAGTCGCACATCCTGCATTTTTACCATCTGGCGGGCCAGGATTTCATCCAGGGGCCGGACACCGCCCCGTTCATGCCGCGCTACGCCAAGCCCGATCTGCGCCTTCCCCCGGCCATCAACGCCGTGGGCGTCGACCAGTACGTCGAGGCGCTGGAAGTGCGCGCCGTGTGCCATGAGATGGTCGCGCTTTTCGGCGGCCGTATGCCTCACGTGCACGGCATCCTTGCCGGCGGCGCCGCTGAGATCCCCACGAAGGAAAAGCTCGTCGAATACGCGGCCCGTTTCAAGAAGGTCCGCAAGTTCGTCGAAGAAAAGTACCTCCCCGTGGTGTATCTCGTCGGCAGCCAGTACAAGGATCTCGGAGCGTTCGGGCAGGGCTACCGCAACGCTCTGTGCGTGGGCGTGTTCCCGCTGGACGACGAGGGCAAGGAATTCGTGTTCAAGGCCGGAGCCTATCAGGACGGCAAGGACATGCCCTTCGACGTGAAGCGGGTGACCGAGGACGTCAAGTTCTCGTGGTTCGCCGACTCCACCTCGGGCAAGCCCTTTACCAAGGGCGAGAATGTCCTCGAAGTGGACAAGAAGGGCGCGTACAGCTTCGTGAAGGCCCCCCTGTATAACGGGAAGCCCATGGAAGTCGGCCCGCTGGCGCGTATGTGGGTGAACAACAAGCCCATTTCGCCCATCGGCCAGAAGCTGTTCAAGGAATATTTCGGCCTCGACGTGAAGAACTTCCGCGACATGGGCGAAGACCTCGCCTTCTCGCTGCTTGGCCGTCACGTGGCCCGCGCCGAGGAATCCTACCTCATGCTGGACGTCGTCGAGCGCTTCCTTAAGGAAGTGCGTCCCGACGAGGAGACGTTCTCCATGCCGGTGATGAAGGATTCCGAAGGGTTCGGCTTCACCGAGGCGCCTCGCGGTTCGCTGATGCATTTCACCAAGGTCCGCAACGGCAAGATCGACAACTATCAGATCGTGTCCGCGACCCTTTGGAACTGCGCTCCCCGCAACGACACCGGTATGCGCGGCGCTCTTGAGGAAGCCCTCATCGGCGTGCCCGTGCCCGACATTGAGAATCCCGTCAACATAGCGCGGCTTATCCGCGCCTTTGACCCGTGACTGGGGTGTGCCGTGCACGTGCTGCACGCCGAATCCGGCAAGGTTGCCGTCATCAATATGGATTAAGGTTGGATAGCTGAAAATTGGGGGAGGGGAGAGGGAACCTTTCTGGAGAAAGGTTCCCTCTCCCTCCCCCAAACCCCCTCCTCTCTCCCTCCCAAGACTTTCGACTGGTGGGGAGGCTGCGCGGCGGGAGTTCTTTTTTGCTTCAAAAAGGCCGGAATGGATTCGTGAATCCGTTCCGGCTTTTTCATTTCTTGAAAGGGAGGAGCATTGTAGGGATGAAGGTGGATGACCGCAGGGAATGCTGTGGAAAGGGATTCGATAACGTCGAAAGTCTTTGAAAGGGTGGGGGAGGTTTGGAGGGGGCGGGGAAACCTTCTTCAGAAAGTTTTCCCGTCCCCTTCAATGTTAGTCTTCCGTTTTTTCCGTACCGGGCTTCTCGGCGGCTTTGACCTCGTTCCAGAGGTCGTCCTTGTCGTCGAGGGAAAGGCTGACGAAATCGAGGTTGCGTTCGCGGGCGAGGGCTTCCATGCGCTCAAAGCGGGTAAGGAAGCGTTCGGTGGCGGCGTTCAGGGCGGGGGCCGCCTTGATGCCCTTGCGGCGGCCAAGCTCGACGAGGGTGAACATGTGGTCGCCGAATTCGTGTTCGATGGCCTCGGCGTCATCGGACGCCATCGCATCGAGCAGTTCCAGCCATTCGGCCTCGACCTGCTTTTCGACATCCTCGTCCTCGGGCCACGTGAAGCCCACGCGGTCGGCCTTGGAATGGATGCGGTAGGCCTTTGTCAGAGGCGGCAGGCCGCGCGGCAGGCTGTCATAGGTCCCCTTGGGGCCTTCGGCGTCCGCAGCGGCCTTTTCCTCGCGTTTGATGCGGTCCCAGTCCTTGAGCTGTTCGGACTGGTTTTCATAGGTCGTGTCGCTGAAAACGTGGGGATGGCGGCGTACCATCTTGGCGGCTTCGACTTCGAGCGCGTCCGCGAGGGACGGGCCGCCCGCGCGGGCCATGAGCTTGCCGATCATCAGGATCAGGAAGGCCACGTCGCCCAGTTCTTCGACCATATCGGCGGTCTTGCCGGAGCGGATGGCGTCCACGAGTTCGTGGCACTCTTCAATGACATATTCGGTCAGCGATTCCGGCGTCTGCGTGCTGTCCCACGGACAGCCGTCCGGTGCGATGAGGCGGTCGATGACGGTATTGAGGCGTTCGAGCGCGGCTTGCGTGGCGGCGTCGGCAGCGGCGGGCGCGGTGGTGGTATCGGACATGAGGTTTCCCTTTTCGGTTCGCAGTTGGAAAATGTGGGCCGTCAACAGACATATCCCGGAAGAACGGGGAGTTCAAGCCGGAAGGGGAAAGCATGTGGGGGAGGGGAGAAGGAACCTTTCTTGAGAAAGGTTCCTTCTCCCCTCCCCCACACCCCCTCCTCTCATCCTCCAAAGATTTTCGACTGGTGGGGAGGCTGCGCGGAGGGAGTTCGTTCCGACGGAAAGAAGAAAACCATCTGAAAGAGATGGCTCACTCTTTTACCCAGGTTTATCTGTTTCGTGGAAGTCTCTCTCTATATATATCTTATTTCCGATATTGCTCGGGGAGGAACTGCTTGAAGACGACGATTGTTTCTTTGATCGGTTGGATCATACGGGATTTTTTAATGAAATCGGCGTCGTTGATGAAGTAGGTGAGCAGGGTGACCATGACGGCGCAGATGAGGAACCCCTTGAGCCCGCCCACGGCCGCCCCGGCGAGGTGGTTGATCCAGTCGGCATAGGCCATCTTAAGAAACGAATGGAGGGCGCGGGAGATCATGCTGATGACGAACATCACCATGCAGAGGATCAGCACATAGGCGACGATGTAGACCCATTGGGACGTCGTATACTGGGAAAAGATGCGGCCCAGCTCGCCATAATAGCGCCCGGCGAGCCAGACGCCGCCGAGGATGCCCACAAGCCCCGCCACTTCGTCGAGAAAGCCGCGCAACGCGCCGCGCAGGGTGAACAGGGCGATGACCGAAAGCAGCACGACATCCAGTATATTCAGGTCGTAAGGAAGCGTCATAGAAAAAAGGGGTTGAGGGTCTTCCCGCTTAGGGGCAGGTACGGCAAACGCTGCAATCCGGCGGATCACAGCGTCATCATGCGGAACACGCTTTGAGCCTCCCCGATCCAAAATACGAAAGTCTTAGGAGGGAGAGGGGTGGGGTCTGGGGAGGGGAGAGGGGGCGACCCAACGGGCGGCCCCTGAGGGGCCGTGACCGTTAGGCGAGTCTTCGAGCCTTACGGGCATCGACAGCAGCGCAGCCCTTCTTCAGAAGGGTTCCCTCTCCCCTCCCCAGTTTTGCTACTTGTTCAGCTCACGTTCCTGCGGGAACATGGGAAGATAGCGGTAAGAGATGGCAAGGCAAAGCCACGAGTAGGCGATGACCATGAAGGACGCGCCCCATTCGGCCCAGTTGGGATTGTAGAATTCCCACGTGTCGAAGGGCATGACCGGGATGGCGAGGGCCTGAACGGTCATGACGTAACGGTTGATGGTCACGCCGACGCAGGCGAGGATGCCGCCAAGGTAGAACAGCGCCGGGTTGGAGCGGCACTTCTTCGAGAAGAGGAGGTATGCGGGCAGGACGCCGCAGACCACGAGCTCGGCGAAGAGGAGCCACTTGCCGTAGATCCAGCCGTGGAACATCTGATCGAAGGTCATGCCGGAGCGGGGCAGGATGTCCATGACCCAACCGGCGGTGTCGACCAGCTTGAACACCATGTAGATGGTGAACATCGTCCCGGCGATTTTGCCCATGAGCTGCTTCACGTCCCAGGAGACGAGCTTGCGGCCGGTGAGCTTTTCCATGAACGTGCAGACGAGCACGGTGAACATGGGGCCGGAACCCACGGCGGAGAGGATGTACAGGAAGAACGTCCACGGCCAGATGAAGAACCCGTCGCGCAGGATGTAGGGACGGCCGAAGAGCACGCCGTACATGCCGCCGAGGGAGCCCTGGTGGAACGTGGACAGGAAGGCGCCGATGCCCGCGAACAGGGGCATGATCAGGTGGAAGTTGTGGGCGATGGCGTGGGCGAGCTTGTTCTTCGCCAGCTGCCGGTTTTCCAGTGCCAGAGGCACGTACTCGATGATGAGCACGGTGCAGTAGCAGGTGATGCAGAAGATGACTTCGGTCAGCATGGAGTGGACGTTCGGATGCCAGTAGCCGAACCATGCGCGGAGCGGCTGGCCGATATCGAGAACGAGCACCAGCATAGCGCCGGAGTAGCACAGGAAGCCCACCACGACCGTCAGGTTGATGATGTTCTTCAAGGCGTCGATGTTCAGCAGGTAACGCAGCGCGCCGGTGAAGAACGCGCCCGCGCCGAGGGCGATGACGGCGAGGTCGAAGGTGATCCAGAGGCCGAACCCGAAGTAGTCGTCAAGGCCGGTCTCGCCGAGGCCGTGGGCCAGGACGCGGAAGGCGGCATAAGCGCCCCACAGGCCGACCGCGGCCACGGGAACAAGATGCAGCAGGAATTTCAGCAGCGAACAACGCGGGCACCCTTCAGGGAAGAGGGAGGCGTCGACGGGCTGGTTGTAGTTTTTCACTTCCATTGACCTACCCCTTGGTCTTTTCGTTTTCCAGGTAGTTGTCGCCCTGACGGCGCACCCATTCGCGCTTGCTCAGGTAGTACACCTGCGGGTCGGTCCCCAGGCGCTCCAGAAGGCGGAAGGCGTGGGGGCTTCGGATCAGCTCGTACACCTTGTGTTCGGGATTCTTGGAATCGCCGAAGGAGATCGCGCCGTTGGGGCATACCTCGGTGCAGGAAGTCACATACTCCCCGTCGGCCAGCTCATAGGGGTTGCGTCCCTCGGCGATGGCCTTGTCCTTGGCCTTCATCCAACGGTGATGGCAGAAGGTGCATTTTTCCACCACGCCGCGGGGACGCACGGAAACGTCCGGGGTGAGGGTCTTTTCCATGCCTTCCGGCCAGATCGGATCATACCAGTTGAAATAACGGGCATGGTAAGGGCATGAGGCCATGCAGTACCGGCAGCCGATGCAGCGGGGGGAGATCTGGGCGGCCCTGCGGCGCCTGCACCGAGCCGGTGCAGCGGTGATAGTTCTGGCTGACGATGCCGCCGTCCTCGTTCTTGTCGGTGGCGACGACGGGGCAGACGGACACGCAGGAGGGCTTCCCGCACTGCATACAGGGGCGGGGCAGGTAGGCCGTGTCGTGTTCCGGGAACGGTTTGTGGTTGGAGAGGCGATACACCTTCATCCAGTTGATGGAGCGGACCTTGTTCGTGCCGTCGGGGTTGGGGGCGACATTGTTTTCGGCCTGACAGGCCACCATGCAGGCGCCGCAGCCCGTGCACTTGTCAAGATCGACGACCATCGTCCATTTGATGTCGAATTCTTTCACTTCGGACATGATTACGAATCCTTATGCTTGGGCGACGTTCACGCGGGTATCGTTCCAGACGGAGAGGCCGGAGCCGGGTTCGGAAGAGGGCGTGACGAGGGCCATAACATCCATGCCCTTGCCGTCGTTGAACTCTCCGAAAGCCGTATGCCCGAAGCCCATGGTCAAAGCTACGGTATCGTTGGTCACGCCTTCGAAGACGCGGATCTTCGCCATAACCTTCCCGGCCTTGCTGGTCAGGACGATGCGGTTGCCCTCGTACAGGCCGAGCTTCTTGAGCGTGGCCCCGTTGACGGCGGCGACGAGCATGTTCTTGTCCAGCTCATCGTCAGTGATGAGCTTGGTGTTGAAGGGCGGAATGGCGGTTTCGGGCGTACCGAGGCCAAGCTTGCTCACGAAGGCCACGGCCAGTTCCTTGCCGGAGGAGGCAGCGGCGGCTTCGGCCTTCTCGACGAGAGCGAGGTCGTCGGGACTGAAGCGGTAGGCCAACGTCTTGTTGGGGACCACAATGTCGCTGACGTAGACGTTGCCGTCGCTCAGGGACCCCCAGTCGGCGCCGATGTTGAAGGCTTTGGCCTTGAGCATGGTCACGACGTCGGAAACGCCGAGGTTGATGCCGAGCTTGTAGGCCATGTCGATGACCACGTCGCCGGCGGGGCGGGCCTGATAGAGCGGCTCGGCCACCGGGCGGACCAGCGCGTACACGAACTTGCCGTAGCTGAAGGGCTCGGCCACGTCGTCGTAGCGTTCGAGGCCGAGGGCGTTGGGCAGCACGAGATCGCAGCGGCGGGCGGTTTCGTCGAAGAAGCAGGTGAAGGCCACCGAGAAGTCGCTTTTCTTGAAGACGGCTTCAATGTCCTTGCCGGGCAGGGCATAGACGGGGTTGGCCTCGTAGACCATGAGCACGCCCACTTCGGGCATGTTCCCCTGCGCCATGTCGGCGGCGTAGCGGACGAGATCGCCCTGCATGAGCACATCGTAGGACGCCGCGCCGTTGACCGCCGGGGGGGCCAGCGGGATCATGCGCATCCCGCCTTCCTTATTCACGCGGTCGAGGAGCATGTTGATCGCCATGCCGATGCGGACAGGGCCGGTGCCGCCGCCCTGTTCCATGTCGGAACCGACGACCACGAGAGGCTTCTTGGCCTTTTTGAGCCCGTCGACGACGGCGGTGAAACGTTCGGGCATGAGGCCCGTGATTTCGCAGACTTTTTCCGGGGTCCACTTGGCGACCAGCGCCGCGAAGTCATCCAGCCCACCGGCGGGGGCGGCCACGCCGTCCTTGATGAGCTGGCGGGCGACGCCGAGGAGCAGGAACAGCTCCGTGCCGGGCTTGATGGGCAGCCAGAGATCGGCGCCCGCGGCCGTGTTGTTCTGCACGGGCCCGGCATAGGCCAGACGCATGGCGGGTTCGGCGCCCGCGGGACGTGCCTGTCCCCACGCGTGGCGGTTGACGACCACCGAGCCCCACGTTTCCAGCACGTTCGCGCCGACGGCGAACACGTAGTCGCTGTTGGCTGGGAAGAGCCCATGAGCTTCCACGCCTGCGCGGTGGCCTGTGCGTCACTGGGCATGGCAAAGAAGCGGCCCGAACCGGTCTGGGCGGCGAAGCCCGCGAGCAGTTCATTCATGGTGCCGTTTTCGTCGCCGGAAATGCAGACCACGCTGTCGTGCTCGGTCTGTTTCTTGGCTGCGGCGAGTTTTTCGAGCAGCAGCTTTTCAGCCTCTTCCCAGGTGATTTCCCTGTAGCCGCCGTCCGAGTTGCGGAGCAGGGGCCGTTTGAGGCGGGCCGGGCTGTAGCGCATCTGGACTTCGGTGACGGCCAGCGCGGAGACGCCGCCGCCAAGCGGGCTCTCGGGATCGCTGAGGACGCGCACGGGACGTCCGCCCACGAGACGGATTTTGGTGGCTCCGGCGGCGGGACAGAGCTTGCTGACCGTGCGGACATAGGTGTTTTCGTGATTGCCGTATTGCAGGGAAGGGATCCACGGCCAGTTTTGCGACCAGATGGAGATGTCGTCCAAACCCTTCCAGACCACAGGAGTCGCCAGCGTACCCACGGCGGCCCCGCCGATGAATTTCAGAAAGCCTCGTCTGTCAAGCATTGGCGTCTCCTTACTTGTGGCAGACAAAGCATGCGTTGCTGGCATTGGTGCTGCCAAGGTGATTGGGATTGGCATGACATGCTTCGCACTGCCACATCTTCATGGTGTTCTGGCTGTAGCCGGAGATCCTGTTCTCGCGGAACACGGGCGGCTTTTTGCTGGAAGCCATGTCGAGATGGCACGTGGAGCAAAGCTCCCGCTCGGAGAACTCATGACAGTTGTTACAGGTTGCCAGCGAGTGCACGGCATGGCTGAAGAACACGTTGTCAGGCTGCTTCTGGTAGACTTTCCAGTCCACTTCCTTGCCCTTCTTGACGTATTCGTTGAAGAAGACCCGTTCGGCCTCGCTTTTGCCGAGCATCTGCGAATGGCAGACAGCACAGTCCTTTGTAGAGGGCAGGGCGTCGAACGTCCCGTCCGCACGGAGATGGTGACAGACCGAGCAGTCCAGAGAAGCATCCTTGAGATGCGTCTCATGGCTGAACTGCACGGGTTGATCCTGTCTGCTGAACAAAAGTTCCGGGAAAATCCACCAGCCAAACACGAGCGCAACGACAAGACCGACGATGAACGGTGCGGGACCGAATTCAAGTCGTTTTGCCAGACTGCGGGCCTTCTCGTGGGAAGGCGCGTTGTTCTGCCTATCCTCCATACCCTTCGCCTCTTGAAATGGTTGTGTTGCTGAAAACCATTCGCCTCTTGGCCGCGACACGTCATGAGACAGGAAAACCGTCCTTGGCGCCTCTTCCCACAGGGGAACGGACGCGCTTTTTCACCGTCATCATGGTGTAGGCGACCGGGCAAACACGTGTCAAGACGCAAGGCATGGCAAGCGCTTGGCAACATGTGGCCCCGGTCGGCCGCCGTCGGCCGAACATGCCGTCCTGACAAAAAACGTCCGATCAAAAAAGCATGTGGTTCCTGAAAAGCGTTCTTGCGGAACGCATTCCTTTTTCAGGAGATTCTGGGTGGGTCCGAAATGTGCTTTTTTTCTCGAAGTATGCGAATTCTGTCAAAATCGTCATACCGTACAATATATCACCCGTGTTGGAAAGGCTAAAAAAATGTAAAAAAACGGTATGAGATTTTTATGAAATCGAAAGCTTCCACGGGAACAGCAAGGGAAGGAAGGGAAAAACAAGGCGGTCCGGCGGCGGGGAGGCGCCTCTGTTTCCACTTGACCCACGGGCCGCTCCGCTTTATGACGTTCAGTACTTGTCGTTCGCTTGACGAGCGGCATGAGCGGAAGGGTGGCAGAGCGGCTTAATGCGGCGGTCTTGAAAACCGTTGACGTCGTGAGGCGTCCGGGGGTTCAAATCCCTCCCCTTCCGCCAAACTCAAAACCAAAATCTTCCAGAAAGGTCCATAACGTATTGAATAGATAGCGTTATGGGCCTTTCTTTTTTTAGGGAAGTTCGAAATACGGTAAGCCCTGACTTCAGCAATTCCCCGCCTAGACTTTCTGCATGACCCACGCCAGCCGTCCAAGAATCCGGCCCGTCAGGTCTTCCTGAATCCTAATTTCCGGGTAAGCGGGGTTTTCCGCCCGCAGCACAAAGCATTTTTCCTTCCGATCCCAAGCCAGCCTTCTCAAGATGATCCCTTCATAGGGAAGCAGTACCGCGAACAGTTCTCCGCTTGCGGGATGGCTTGCGGCTGTGTCGATGCCGACATAAGCGCCGCAGCGCGCTGTGGGGGCGGCTGATTCGTTGTCCATTTCCAGAATAAGGATCCCTTCTCGGGCGTATGGCTTGGGGAGGGCGATCTTTCCTATCGGTTGAAGCGCCGCCGCTGGGGAGCCGGTTTTCGTGCTGTCGCCGCATATGGCGTACACCGGGGCAAGCGCCGACTGCGCCAGAGGCGATCCCAACAAGCCGGGATCTATGGGCGGCCCGTCCCCGTCGCTGGGGACATATCCGGCCTCTGTGCGCAGGTATACCGGGCCGCTGCCGCTTTTGAGCCAGTCGGGATTCACTCCCAGTTTTTCAAATAATTTCAGATACCAGTCCGCTGGAATGGCTTGGCGTCTCTTGGCTTCGGCTACGCTGGATTGGCTAATTTCAAGTAAGGACGCCAATTCAGTTTGGCTCCGGGTATGTGTAGCCGCTTGAATGCGCTTGATCACGTCTGGATATGAAACGTCTTTTTTCATTGTTTCCCTCTAAAGAATTTCCCTGATGAGAATGTATTTAAATCTAATATATTAGTGCATACGTGTAAATTGTTAATTCGATATATTGGTGCAAATTTTTTGGAGGTGCACCGATGATCGTGAGTAATATATCAAAAATAATGGATAAAAAGAAGATAAGTTATCGAAGGCTCACAGAGCTATCTGGGGTTGCCGGGCAAACTATCTATAGAGCGCGAGGTGCGTTTATTTACGAATGCAGGCTGTCAACATTAGATGCCCTCGCCAAGGCTTTAGGGGTGGAGCTTAAAGCTCTGTTTGATGAAGTCCAAAATGAAATGGTGGGAGTGGAGAAGAGGGAAGAGTGAGTGTATAATCTAATATATTAGTGCTGACTGAAGCGTCGTTATTCCGATAAATTAGTGCATTCTTATAAGAGGATACACTAATGGTGAAGAGTAACCTTGCAAAACTCATGAAAGAGAAGAAGCTTACCTATCGGCGTCTTTCTGAGCTCTCTGGTATCGCTGGAGAGACAATAAATAGGGCTCGGGGCATATTGATCTATGAATGTAAGCTATCCACACTTGATGCCTTGGCTAAAGTACTGGATGTCAAAATCAAGGACTTGTTTGATGAAGACTAGGTGTAACACCACAGTTGAACTCGTTTTTCCGGTAAAAAAATGGAAATGTAAAACAATGTCTGTTCGGATCTGCACTTGTCAATATCCGGGAGTCTCTCCAGATATCGCAATACCAGCTTGCCAAAAGAACAGGTATCGCTGAGGAATACCTGAATAAGCTTGAAAACTCCAAGAGAGAGCCCAAAGCCCGGATGATCATTCGTCTTGGACGGGGGCTTGGCGTTTCTCCCGGTGACTTGCTGAACGAAATGGATCGGCTGATGCGCTTGGAAGAAGATGAGTAAGAAATCTTCTCCATGCCCGTTTGGAAAAATTCTCGTAACCGCCCGTGAAGAGCGTGGTATCACGCAATACCGGCTTGCACGGCAGGCAGGGCGTTCCATTCAGCAGATCAGCCAAATTGAACGCGGTGAAAGGGAACCCAAACTTTCAACGCTGATTTGCTCGCCCATGCGCTGGGCATGGAGCCGGGAACTTTGGTGAATGAGGCGGCAAAAGCCATGAGTGTCCAACAAGAGCCGATGGTGCCTGTTGAGTGAGAAAACTGAAAGAACGCCATGCCCTTTTGGAGAAGTTGTTCTTGCTGCCCGGATAGAGCAAGGTGTTTCACGGTATCGTTTGGCAAAATTGATCGGGCGCACCCCACAGCAGTTGGCCAAGCTGGAAAAAGGTGAAAACGAGCCTGTACTTTCCACAATTGTGGTGATCGCCCATGCCCTTGAGATAGATCCTTGTATATTATTCCGTAAAACAGTTGAGCTGATGCCCTCCATCCCCGTGATAGAAGAGCCTGAGGGGAGTAGGGAGCAGCCTTGACTGAATAGCTTTGGAAAATCGACAGCACAGTGAAAAAAGTTCCCTACCTCAAAGCCGCTCTTGGTGAGCAACTGAAGAAAGCCCGGAAATCCATTCCCAAGCTTTCTCAAGAGCAAGTAGCCATAGCTCTTGGGACAGAGCGATCCTACGTATCTCGCATGGAGAGGGGCATCATTCTTCCCTCAATAAACGTACTCATTTTGTTGGGTGAAATGTATGGGGTTCCCGCCTCCACACTTTTGTTGCGGACAGAACAAGCTTTATCAAATCATGTCTCCCCGCAGGAGTGAGAGCCTTTTCCGTGGCGCCGTTCCGTACAAAATAAAGCGGGCCGATGAATATTCTCATCGGCCCGCTTCGTTTTGTTCCGTTTGCAGCGGATATTCCGGTTAGTCTTCTAGTTGCCGTCCATTTTGAGCAGCGTGTCGAGCGTCTTGAGGTCGGCGGAGAAATCGGTGACGTCGTTTTGCAGGAGCAGGGCGTGCTCCTTGGCAAAGGCGACCTTCAACCGGGCGAGCATGTCGTTGCTCCGGGCAAGGGCGCTGGCGACATCCGGGGATATGTCTTTGTCGTGGGCGAAACGCAGGTGCGTATCCACGATGCCGTGGGTGGCGGCGAGGTAGCGCTTGAGGAAACGCGCGCCGTGATCCACATCTCGCGGATCAGTAGCCATGCAGCCCAGAATGTTGTTGGCGGATTGCATGATGGCGCGCACGGAGGCTTGCGTCTCCACGGGGAGGCCGGGCAGCTTGCATTCAAGTTCCGCGAGAGAGGCTCGGGACGCCTTCATGGACGCCGGTTCATCCGGGGAGGGGGTTGGTTCTGGCTTCGGTTCCGGTTTGGGCTTGGGTGCCAGTTCCGCCGCACGCTTGCGGGCCAAGGCCCAGAGGACGCCCTGTCCCCCGGCGAGGAGGGCGCAAAACAGCATGGCAAGAGGCAGGGAAAGGGTTTGCCTCACTGAGAAGGCCATGATGAGCAACAGAGAAAACGGAACCCATTCCGTGCCCATACGAAAGGATTTCACCAGAAGGCGCTGTACCCATGACTGCAAGCCTCCCCAGAACAGCGCATACGGGAACGGCATACCGAAAAGGATCAGCAAGACGGCCAGCCCCGCGCCGGATACGGCGGGGACGATCCACGACGGTTTCCGGGATGCGCCGCGCGCGACGATGCAGATAAGGCCAAGGTAGACGCCAAGAGCGGCCTCGCCCGGATGTATTTGCGGAACATGGGTAGACAGAATCGCCCCAATGATGAACGCGCTGATATGAAAGAGGATACGCTTGAAGAACCGACGTATCGCATCCCAAAACGAACCCTTCGGTTCCTCGGCGTTCGGTCCGACCACCATATGTTCCTTTTCGCCTTCGTGCATGGATTACACCCCGGAGCCGGTGCCGCCCTGTCCGGGGGCGCTCTGCCGCGTTTCCGTTCCGGATGCGGCGGCGATTTCTTCCCGGCTTTTGCGTGCGGCCAACGAGGTAAGCCTGTCCTTGAGTTCCGTTTCCATGACGGCCAGCTCTTTTTCAGCCGCCGCCCGCCGTTCCCGGCCTTCCTGCGCGATACGCAGGGTTTCCTCTATGGTGCCGATGAGCTTTTCATGCACCTCGCGCAACGTTTCAATATCCACCACGGAACGCTCCACCTCGCGGGCCGTATCGACGGCGGCCTGTTCGAGCAGTTCCGCGTTGCTGCGCAGCATGTCGTTGGTCGTGTCGGAGACGGTCTTCTGAAGCGCCGCCGCGTTCTTCTGACCGTGCAGGGAAAGGGCGAGGACCATCTGGCTTTTCCAGATGGGGATGGTGGCGAGTATGCTGGTCTGGATTTTTTCCGCCAGCGTCCTGTTGTTGCTCTGGATGATGCGTATCTGCGGCGCGGTCTGCACCGTGATGGTCCGCGAAAGCTGCAAATCGTGCAACCGCCGCTCGAAACGGTTGAGCTGCTCCGAAAGGTCGCGGACTTGCTGCGCCTCCATGAGATCGCCGGACGCATCCGCCTGCGCCTTGAGGCGCGGCAGTTCCACAGTACGCGCCTCTTCCAACTTGCGTTTGCCCGCTTCAATGTACGCCGTCAATTCCGCGTGGAACCGCGCATTGTGCTCATAGAGCATCTCAAGCGTCTCGATGTCGCGGAGCAGGCCGATCATGGCCTCGTCCAGCTTGTCGACGATGATTTCGATCTGTTCCGAAAGGGTGTTGAACTTCGCCACCGTGCGCTTGGCGGAAGAGAACAGCGAGCCCACAAGCGGCAGCGACTGGAGGAACCCCGGCGAGCCCATGACTTCCGAGACGTTCACATCCTTCACTTTGAGCATAAGGTTGGTGAGCGATTCGCCGAGTTCCCCGGAATCCTTGGCCTGCACGCGGGAAAGGAGATCGTCCGCGAACCGGGAGATGCCCTGCATGGCCTCCGTCCCATACGTGACGGTCAGGGAGGGATCGGCGAGGTTTATCGAATCGGCGATGGATGCGATGCGTTGCTCCTCAGCCGTCGGGGGGACAACAATCGTGGTGGCAGATGTTTCCATAACAGGCTCTCTTTCATAAGACAGTATGCCTCTCAGTATCAGAGCGGCAGTGGTACGGCAAGGACTCCCTGCCCTTCTCAATGAAAGGCGGGGGCCTGCCGGTATCGGATACGGCGCAAGAGATGCTGGGGGCGGGGCCCCCGGTTCCATGATAAACCTCAAAGTTCAGTACGCCAGCACTTCGTGCCCGTCTTCCGTGACCAGCACCATGATTTCCCACTGCGCGGAGGGCGCGCCGTCCGCCGTGCGGATCGTCCAGCCGTTCGCCTTGTCCAGGATAATGGCATCCTTGCCCATGTTGATCATCGGCTCGATGGTAAAGATCATGCCCGGAACCAGCAGCATGTCCGTGCCGCGCTTGGTGACGTAGCTGACGAAGGGCTCCTCATGGAACCGGATGCCCACGCCGTGCCCGCCCACTTCGCGGACCACGCTGTAGCCATGCTTTTTCGCGTTGTCGTGCACGGCCTGCCCCATGTCGCCGAGGAAGCCCCAGGGCTTCACTTCCTGCAATCCCAGCTCCACGCATTCGCGGGCCACGTC
>OAZX01000542.1_pt1 | contig 17494 bp, 13 predicted proteins | sample 1495341 | NCBI WGS metagenome assembly OAZX01 (sample SAMEA2580119, study PRJEB22360) | human gut metagenome | biome: human gut; feature: human-associated habitat; material: faeces | place: Denmark | collected 2008/2010 | reverse complement strand
TTAAAGTAGTTTTACCATGGTCAACGTGACCGATAGTACCAATGTTAACGTGTGGTTTATTACGTTCGAACTTTGCTTTTGCCATTGTTAAAATAGCCTCCTTCATTACAAAAAAACTAATTACCTTTATTATATATGATTAAATAGAGAAATACAAATACACTTTACTTATTTTATAGGAATTATAGGTGCTTTCATTCCACTTATCGGATATTTCTGTGAAAGTCTAACCTCTGTTCCTCATTACATTTTATATAAGTAATTCAACATATATTCCGAGAACATACTATATAGGCGGCACAATATAGTATTCTAGCGCATAACTTACAAATATCTCAGCATATATTCTAAAATAATTTGCACAATACCAGTACCTAGCAATAATAGAAATGCTTTCATTAGGGTACTTTTAATAATACGAGCCATCAGGGATAGATTCATGTAGAAAATCCAGATGGCCACTGCAAAGAAAGCCCCTAAGAAGAGCCAAATAAGTTCCATACCGTAGGATGTTGCTAGGAAAAAACCTGTCCCAAAGAAAGGTAGTAAGAGCAAGCCTAATACTACGCCATATACATTGGTGATGATCTTGCCGTAGATGAATCCTTTCACCACATCTGTCCAAGTCGCCTCACCTGTTGTCAATTTGTATAAGCCGAAGAAAATCGCACTGTTAAACAAAATGGACACCGCTTGAAATAGGAAAAAGACGATGGCCAAACCTATGATAATGGCCGACCCTAAGGCGTCAATCTCACGATAATAGGCAGGCATGAAAAAGCCTACCAACGGCAGTACTAAAGTAGCCACCAATAAACAGAATACCACTTCCAGACCAAAATAGGTAAGTAAACCTTTTTTTATCGTCCCATGTTCTGCAATTTGATCAAATCCCCTACTCTTAGGGTGCCAAATTAATTCTTTTAAATCATTAAACCATGTTGTCATATGTACCTCGTATTCTTAATACATAATGGTGCAACTCTATCTCATTTCACATAGAGTTGCCATATTTCTATATCTTCATTATACAAAGTCAAACTAGGAATTTCAATGTATATCTAATTTCGGACATAAAAAAATCCCCACCTAAGTGAGGTTATTGGTGGCGGCACACGGATTTGAACCGCGGACACACCGGGTATGAACCGATTGCTCTAGCCAACTGAGCTATGCCGCCAAGTATATGGAGCTAGTGACCGGGATTGAACCGGTGACCTTATCCTTACCAAGGATACGCTCTGCCGACTGAGCTACACCAGCACTATTCAATCACTAACGAATTAACATGGTTGCGGGGACAGGACTTGAACCTGCGACCTTCGGGTTATGAGCCCGACGAGCTACCAACTGCTCCACCCCGCGATGAAAATGGTGGAGGGAGAAGGATTCGAACCTTCGAAGTCGAAGACGGCAGATTTACAGTCTGCTCCCTTTGGCCGCTCGGGAATCCCTCCAAAAAAATGGAGCTGGCGATAGGAATTGAACCCACAACCTGCTGATTACAAGTCAGCTGCTCTACCGATTGAGCTACGCCAGCACATTTACATACATATTATATATGTCTTTATGTAGTTTGTCAAGAACTTTTTTCTACTCCGTAGTCCTGTTCTTGACTACTTTGATATAATACCACATTTATGATTCCTAACGCAAGTGTTTTATAAAAAATTTTTTAACTTTTTTCAGAAAATTTTGTCATACCTCTCAAACAATACATTATAACACCACTTTGGATAGGAATAGGTTCGTTCTTTATTACATTTATTACTGACATATCAAAAAATTTAGCCTTATTATATAGAGCTTACCGTTACAACAGTAGTATTTCACAACAAAATATGGTATACTAAATATACAAAAAGAAGAGCCATCAACGTTTGATCGGCGTTAGGCTCATCTCAAGAAAGTTTGAAATGAAAATGTGCCTAACGTATTAAGGTGACCAGACCTTATTCGTTAGGCTTTTTCATTACTTATATAGTAAATCTAAAAGTGCTATGATCAGCATAGCAATCTGTATCAGTAAAGATAATATTGCAAGCCTCTTCATAGTATCACCTCCCTCCTACAATGTAGGAAGAGATGAACCTAACAATACGTTAATAGCCCTTCTAATACTATTATTATACCATAAATTCCTCAAATCGTTAATTTTTTAATAGATCAAAATCTCTAAGGAACGCAATTACGAGTAGTAGCCTTATGGCGTTGCTATATCAAATTTATACAAACACAAGAAGAGCACGGCACACACCCCAAGCGACGCAATTTTGCGTAGTAGCCTTGTGGCTTTCTCTTACTGACTATATCACACAAATGTAAGAAGACCGTAACACACCCCTGAACAAGCATAACCACTGTATAGCTTGAGAAGGGGTGTGTTACGGTCTTCACTTTATATAATTTAATTAAGAAAGCCACAGGCTACATAGCCGAAACAAGTTCGCTTTTCTTTTGGTTGGATAATAATATTTCTCTAATAAATGTATCATCCAATGTAAACAACAAATAGGTATGTTCTAGTACTGGATGACGATAGCCATACACAACACCTTTGGTGCTATCATGATGATTAGCAGGTTCTTCAAAATCTGGCACTCCGTAGAGATAGAGCAGTAAATATTTAGAATCTCCTAGTGAAATGCCGCGTTTCGTCGTACCAAGCGATGAGTTGATCATGACACGAGTGATTTCGTGTTCCTTGTTATATGCGATTACTACATCCTTATAGCCTAAAAATTCCTGACCATACAGCTTGCCTCTCTCTTCCCAAGATCGATTTGGATCATTGGTAAAGGTATCACCTAATCGGTATCCCATCAAAGAGAAATCTGATTCTGTCATAGTATTAGGCTTAAATGTTTCTAATGTAGTGGCTGGTATAGCAAAACGAGGCCAGTCATGACCCGCAATCATTCCCAAATGCGTGACTTTCCCCTGCTTCAATGAAAGCCATACATAACCCACAGAACTGTTAGAACCTGCTAAAGAGTCACTAGTATAAGTATTCTTCACCAACTGTGAAAACTCCTCTTTTTGAATAGAGGATTTTTTATTTTCTGTTATAGTTTTTTCTTTACCAATTACGCCTTCATATAGCCATAACAAAGAACCATCTGTATTATCCCGCCACATAGCTCGCGGTGCACCCCAAGCAAAGAGCACTTCACTACGCGTTGCCCCTACATGAACATCTTCATGCAAGAAAATACTAGGCTTATCTGTCCACAATAGCTCAATGGGGTATTTAGAAGCTTTAGAAACTTTAGACTTCTTTGCATCTTCCGTATCTTCTACCGCCTTGTTAGACTCACTAGATGCCTTCTGTTTCTCTTTACCATTGGTCTTGTTATCTTTAGATACTTTAGTTTCCTTAGCTTTCTCAGCACTACCTGTTTCTAGCGTACTTTCCACAGAGGAATCCACATCCGACATATCACCAACATGTGTTTCAACAGCTTTTTGTTTACCTATAGCCTCTAGTTTTTCTTTCAGTACATCCACATCTGGAAATACCCACGGTTCATGTTGTTTCCCCTCTACACGAGCTTTTGCTTCCCCTGCAAGAGCTTTCACAAATTCATCTGTAATCACAAGAGGGGGCACTCGTTTAGCTGTAAATGCAGTTCCCACTAGATCAAGTTGTTCTGCTTCACCTTCCTGAAAGGAAGCTTTCTTCTCTTTTATAAATTTTCTAAGAGCCAACTCTTCTGACATCCGTGCAGTGTCAGCACTGGTATTGATAGATACCTCATGACCCAGTACAATCTGTGGCTGTAACACCACTATTCCTGCTATTATCATAGCCCCTAAGGCAGCTTTCCAATTAGCTTTCATTGTTACGTCGCTCCTCTAATTTTTCTTTCACCCAAGTAATCCAAGGTGAAAGCCCTGCTTCCTGAGTGCAACTCACCTGAAAAATAGGCACACCTGGTTGTAAGGAGTTAATATCCCGCATGGCCTCATCCATTTTAAATGGTACATAAGGCAATAAATCAACTTTGTTCAACAATACTGCTGCTGACTCTTTAAAAATCAAAGGATATTTTAATGGCTTATCTTCTCCTTCTGTAATAGAAAGAACAGTCACTTTCATATCTTCACCAATAAAAAATTCTGCTGGGCATACTAAATTGCCCACATTTTCAATGATGATTAAATCCAACGCATCCAAATCTAGTTCAGCAATAGCCTCACGAATCATATTCGCATCTAAATGGCAACCTCCGACTGTATTGATTTGAATCACTGGTACACCTGTGGCATGAATGCGCTCCGCATCTTTATCCGTGAACAAATCACCTTCAATAACAGCAATGCGATAGTCCTTGGACAACGTTTGCAAAGTCGCCTCTAATAGAGATGTTTTACCCGCCCCTGGTGATCCTAATAAGTTCATCACCAAAATGCGTTTATCTTTAAATTGTTTTTGTAGTGTTTCTGCAATGGCATCATTTTTAGCCAATACATTTGTCATTACTTGTACTTCCATGATACTCCTTTAATCCATATCGATGGATGCCACACGCAATTCACGACCTTGCAATTCTTCTACAGCAAAGCTATTACAGTGTGGACATACATGGCGATATCGGTCCATTGAAAACTCTTGATGGCAATCCAAGCAACGCCCTTTCATAGGAATCAATTCTATCTCTAGCTTCGCTCCTTGTGCCGCCGTTCCTTGTGTCACTGCATCAAAGCAAAAATGCAACGCTTCTGATTCTACCCCAGATAAAACACCAATCTGTACTTGTATAGCATGTATGATACTGCCTTCGTTAGCTTTCAATGTATCTAATGCCACATCTACAATTCCCTCAGCAATGGCCATTTCGTGCATAATATGCCTCATATAATCCTTCTAGCATCATGGTAGTAGTCACAGAACCAACCCCACCTGGTACAGGTGTAATCGCAGAGGCTACTTCACTAGCAGAAGCAAATTCCACATCACCTACGGTTTGTCCATCTAGGTCATTGATTCCCACATCAATCACTACACACTCTGGCTTCAACATAGACCCATGTACCATATGCGCTTTACCCACAGCAGCAATCACCACGTCAGCTTGCAACAATTCAGCTTCTAAATTTTCCGTTTTAGAATGGCAGATTGTCACTGTGGCATTGCGTTCTAGCGCCAATAGTGCTACTGGTTTCCCTACGACTTGGCTACGACCTAGGACAACAACTTTTTTGCCAGATAAGGAGATGCCATAATGATCTACGATTGCCATGCAAGCCTTTGGCGTACATGGTACATAACCACCTTTACCAGAGCTAACTAAACCAATATTATAGGTAGTTAAGCCATCAATATCTTTTCTTGAATCTAAGGCTCCAATCACCGCTTCACTATCGATATGTGCTGGCATTGGCATTAAGGGCAGTACGCCATAGATGCGTTCATCTGCATTAAATCTGTGAATCACCGCTTCCACTTCTGCTTGAGAAGCGGTTTCTGGCAATTCTACTAACTCTGTACTAAAATTAGCACCCTTTGCTACTTTTTCCATAAAGGTAGCATACATTTTGGCAGCACTATCGTCTCCAACTAGCAAAATACCTAGGGTAATCGTTATACCTTGGTCCACCAAAGCTTGCATTTTTTCCTGCAGCACCGCTTTTCGCGCCTGAGCAACAGGTTTTCCTAATAATTCTATCATCCTATCCTCCCCTTAAGCGTCTCCTATGACAGATATTCTATTACAGTATAGATAAGCCTAGGATGACTGTTTCACATCCTATAGCCCACGTATCTTACCGCTTGAAATACACTGTAACGGATCCGCCCTGTTCTATAGTACTACCCACTGCTTCCTCTTGAGAAACAGCATAGCCTGTTCCATAAGGTTTAAAGGTTAATCCTGCTTCATGCACCCAATCCCGTACTTCACCATACGCATGACCTACAAAATTTGGTACAATCACAGATCCATCTTGATTACGTTTTACTTCTAATAATTTACTTACACCTTTGTCTTTATCTTTATCACTATGTTTGCTTCGTGTAGGTGAAATTTTATAATACCGCACCAGTTGCGTCATTACATCTTGGAATACAGGCGCTGCAATTTGGCCACCATAGAAAGTTCCTCCTGGGTCATCAATTACTACAAGCGCCACAAATCTAGCATCTTCTACTGGTCCATAGCCAATGAAAGAAGCAATATAACGGCCATTTAAATAACCGCCATGCTCGGCATCTAATTTTTCTGCTGTTCCTGTTTTACCCGCAAATTGATACCCTTCCACATAAGCTTTATGCCCGCCCCCTTCAGAGACTTCTTTTTCCAAAATATCTGTAATCTGCTTAGCAATACTTTCAGGTACAGGTTGGCCTTGCTCTACATCTTGTGCTTCTTTATAGATAGTTCCATCTGGGTTCACAATGGATTTGATAATATGGGGCTTCATCATCTTGCCACCATTTGCCAACGCTCCAAAAGCTTGTACCATTTGTAACGGAGTCACCGCAATCCCTTGTCCGATGGACATTGTGGCGGTATCTAGCTTACTCATGGTCTTAGGATCAAAAAGGATACCATCCCCTTCTGCTGGTAGTTCAATACCTGTAGCCTTACCAAAACCAAATCGTTTCACATAATCTGTCAAAATCTCTCCGCCTGTGGTGGTGCCTATATAGGCCATCCCTGTATTAATGGAATATTTCAAGATGTCCAACAAACGAACCTTACCACTGCCCTTACCATCCCAGTTTTTCATTGGGTGTCCGTCGATGACAATAGTTCCCACATCATTATAGACTGTATCTAATTGCCATTTTCCTGCAGCCAAGGCAGAAGCTGCAATAATCGGTTTAAATGTAGATCCCGGCTCATAGATACTAACAACAGCATTATTACGATAATCTTCATATTTCAGCTTGTTCACATCCATAGCCATACCACGATTTCGATTAGCCATAGCAAGGATTTCCCCTGTTTTAGGATCCATAATAATCATCGCTGCACTACGAGCTTTGGTTTCACCCATAGCTTTATCTAAGGCACGTTCAGCAATAAATTGCACTGTCGTATCAATGGTTAAGTTAACAGATTTCTCTTGGTCTGGCAAAAACTGAGATTGTACAGATTCAAAAACAGGTCTTCCTGCTGTATCATTAAATATGCTTACTTTCACTTCATTACTGCGTATCACATCATCCAAAGTAGCCTCTAAACCAGCTTTACCTTCTGCATCTGCTTTCCCATCTTCATTAAAGCCCACAAACCCAAGGACCTGTGCTAGCAAAGTATCATTTGGATAATAGCGACGGCTTTCTTTATGCAAAGTAATGAAGTTAAACTTTGCTTCTTTTATAGCCGCTTCCACACCATTAGAATTAGGTACATCTAACAGTCGATCAATCCAAACAAAGGCTGTATCTTCATTTAACTTTTTAATAATCTCTTCTCTAGAAATGCGCACATAAGGAGCTAATACATCTGCCACTTCTTCTGGCGTTTTTTTAGCTACCACACGCATCATAGTTGGGTCTGCGCTAACAGAGTTAACTGTTACACTCAATGCCAAGGGGTTGCCATTGCGGTCAAAAATAGTTCCCCGTGGAGATTGTAAAACTCTATCTGTTAAAAATTGATTAGAAAACCGTTCAGAATAGGTATCTTTTGCCACAATCTGTACATAGGTATATCGCAATATAATTCCTAATGATATAAAAAATAGAACTAAGAACCACGAACCGGCATTCAAATTTAATCGTTTTCTTGCTGCTTGCACTTTCATGCATGGTACTCCTTTTTCTTTACTCGTTCGTATTTTGCCATTCCCGCCTTATGTAAGGCTTCTGGTGTATTGGGAATATCTCCCGCTTGTACTCTCTGTAAGAGAGTCTGCATTACTTCCTTCGTATAAGGTGCTACTAAATTGGGCAATGTGCGATCATAGCACAAATCCTTCGTATGTACAGGCATCTGTTTTGCCATATCCATCATACGTGTTCCATACTGGACTGTAGGTTCTGCATCTTTCGTGCCTCCTCCTAATACATCTGCCACACCTAAGGTTTTTAGATAGTCCACAGCCTCCACTAAATCCTTGGTTTCTCTAAATAAATTTTCATGAGATTCCTTCTGCAACCATTTACGTAAATCTGCAGAACCATTGGACACATAAAAGTGAAACCGCATATGTCGCTCTACAAGCCATACCACAAGATTTACAAATTCTTTAGCATAGCCTAAACGGGTCAAGATATTTCGTGCCATAGTGGCACCCACCCTATCATGATTACGATCCGTAATGCGCCCATTGTGAAAGCCGCGAACTCCTTCCATGCCTTTCCCCACATCGTGGAGCAAAGCAGCCCACCGCAATACTAGATTCGGCGGCACCCCTTTTACTACTGCTAAGGTGTGGCGCCATCCATCATGTATATGGTGTTCTGGTGCTTGCGGTAAATCTACTAGATGAGTTAGCTCTGGCAATATAGGAATCCGTCGAGACTGCCCCTCTATCGTTTGTTGGCAACATTGCTCATTTAAATGACTGCGCACCAACGCATCTAAAGAGAGATCTACATACTCACTAAGCAACATTTTTTCGATTTCTATACGCACTCGTTCTAGCGATAATCCTTCCACACGATATAGGTTTGGCTCTATGCCCGCCCAGGTGGCAGGATCAATAGAAAATCCCAATTGTCCTGCAAATCGACATAATCGGAACATGCGCAACGCATCTTCTTGAAATCGCTCTTTACTAGATCCAATGGTACATAAACGGCGTGCCACAATATCTCGTAAACCGCCTACTTCATCACGGACCTCACCACTTTCAGTAAGAGCAAGACCATTGATCGTAAAGTCTCGCCGCTGTACATCCTCTAAAAACGTAGAAGGAAATTGCACTGCCACCGGTCGATGACTATCTTCACCATATTGTTCACTTCGATAAGTTGCTACTTCATAGGTATCATCACCCACTGTAACCACAACCACCCCAAAGGAGGCGCCTACTACATTCGTCGTAATAAAACCCTCAGTTCGTAGTACGTCGATGACCACCTCCGGCATAGCGGAAGTGACAATATCATAATCGTGAGGAATCCGTCCCATCTGTATATCTCGCACCGCACCACCCACAATATACGCTTCATAATGCGCTGCTTGTAAGGTCCGCAAAATGCGCAGAGCTCCTTTGTAGATAGAAGTCTCTTTGTATGCTTCTATGCCCATACTTACACCTCTCTATTTCTGATGGGCTAACCGATTCGTGATATCCACACCTGTTTTAGTTTTCGCCAAACCGCCTTCACTCGTTTCACGAAGCGCTTCTGGTAAAGCCCGTCCAATGGAATCCATCGCTCCAATCACTTCATCTGCAGGAATGCGGCTACGCAATCCTGCCATAGCCATTTCTGCCGATGCCAACGCATGCACTGCATAGATTCCATTTCTCTTCACGCAAGGCACTTCCACCAGCCCTGCCACAGGGTCACAAACTAAACCTAAGACATTTTTCATGCAGAGGGTCATAGCCGTTACCACTTCTTCCGTAGTGCCGCCCATCATCGCTACAGCACAGGCAGAAGCCATGGCAGCCGCTGTACCAACTTCGGCTTGGCAACCACCAACAGCCCCCGCTACACAGGCTTGATTTGTCACTACATTACCTACACCAGCTGCCGCTAAAAATCCATTCACATACGCTTCTTCATTGCATTCGTAGACTTCTCCTACTGCTTGCATCACACCTGGTAAAATACCACAGGCTCCTGCTGTGGGACATGCCACAATGCGGAACATCTTTGCATTTGCTTCATTCACAGAAATAGCATAACGTAGAGCCCGATAAGCTAAATCACTTAAAAAAAGAGGTTGTCTTTCATCTAATTGTTTCGCTTGTCCTCCAGACATACCACTCTTACTTTTTCTTGTATCAGCGATGCCATCACGAACAGATTCCTTAAAAATCTGAATGCGACGTCGTATCTCAGCTAGGACTTCCTCTTTCGTAGAGCCCGTACTTTCTATTTCTGAACGCAAGACCACTTCGGAAAAAGAAATACTTTCACGATCAGCCAAGCGAACAATGTCTTCAATTGTATCGTATAAATAACTCATAGTATCCTCTATTCCAATGGTTCAAAATACATAACCGAGGAAATGCCCGGCACTTCTTTAATTTGCTGCAATGCCATTGCATCTACATCAGAGTCCGTAGAAATAAGCATGACTGCCTCTGACCCTTTTCGCTTACGGAACACCCGCATGCTAGAAATATTAATTGTTTCTAGCCCCAAAATATGTGTGACCCCAGCAATAACACCCGGTTGATCTGTATGAAAGACAATGATTTGATGCTCTTCCCCAGTAATATCTACATCGATACCATCAATATTGGTCACTGCCACACGACCTCCACCGAGGGATGACCCTGTAACAGACATGTGTTTTCCATCTTTACCGTACATATTGAATCGAACTGTATTAGGATGGCCTGCATCTACTTCTGATTCAATAAAGGTATACTGAAAGTTCTCACGTTCTGCTATCTCCAAGGACTCACGAATACGTGCATCATCTGCATCCATTCCCAGCAATCCTGCCACCAGAGCACGGTTTGTACCATGTCCACGATAGGTCTTGGCAAAAGAACCATATAAGGTCATAGTGACACTGTCAGGGCGCTCACGAAAAATAGACAAAGCCATCTTTCCCAAACGCGCCGCCCCTGCTGTATGTGAACTAGACGGACCTATCATAACGGGCCCAATAATATCAAATATACTACTCAAAGTAGGTACCTCCTATTATCTATGTAGGAATATGTTATGTATTATTATCTGTACCTTATATCATACCATATTTGGGGCCTTCTCGTAAAAGAATAGTACCATAGAAAAAGCCTAACGCATTAAGGTGTACAAGATCTTATGCGTTAGGCTTTTTCATTAATTGTTTATAAGCAACTGCTTTTCAATTTCTAATATATTTGGAAAAATTAATCGTATCCCTTTTCTTTGTAATGCCAAAACTTTACGAGCTTTCTTTTCTAATTCTTTCTCTAGTCGCCCATCAACTCTAACAGGCTTATGATAAATAGCATCTATATATTCATTTTTAACATATGAAATACTAACTGGACACATATTTTGAATTAGAAACGCTTTTTCATGCCCTAGTACTTTTCCAAATAAAATGGTATCACATTTTCCATATTTATTAATTTTCGTATCATATATTTTTTGAAATTTATCTATTTGTGAAGAAAAGGGTATCATCCAATATAAATTAGTCGACACATCTAAAAAAGCATAAAAACATGGTCTATCATGTGCTTGACCATCTATAGTTTCCTTATTTTTCATTAAATATGGATCTGGAAAATCTACAAAATATTGATCGTTTATATAATAAAAGTGACCTGTTTTCATAAACCCTCCCTAAAAAATAGACTCCATTCTTTCGAATGGAGTCTACATATTTGAGCTCGAATACTTATTGAGTCGCATATCGAGTAGCGACAACCATTTGAACTTAATCTTATTTTAGTTGCTTATTAAGTAACAACAATGATTTGAGATAGTACTCTCTACACCCATAGTATACTCGTTAAAAAAGGTGAAGTCAACACTAACCTTTTTTCCAAAAGAAATGCATTTAGCATTATCAGTTTTGTTGCGTTCCATTCTATCTACATCACGAAAACACAAGAAGAGCACGGCGTGTCCCGAACAAACAGAATATAATACTGTTTGAGAGGGAGATACCGTACTCTTCCTGTTACATTATTCAGTTAGCAACGTCTATATAGCCACATAAAATCTTATGCTTTTTCGTTTAAACGTTTAAACAATTCAGCAATTTGTGCTTGTTGTGTTGCTGCTAATGCTCGCAATTCTGCAATTTCATCTTTTTGAGCACTATTTTGTACTTCCAATGCAGATACTTTATCTTGCAATGTGTAAGATGCACTGATTGGTCCTTGACGGAATGTGTCTTTCACTGCTGTTTCATCTGCACGAGAACCAAATTTCCAAGTTACGCTAGCATTTGCCATCGTTTCGCTACTGCGACCATTGAAAGATGCACCTACATGGAATAAAGTAGATTCATTTTTATAATGGTTCACACCTAATGCTAAAGCACTAGATCCTTTGTAATGACCTACACCTGCAGAAATTTGAGTTGGCTCCAATGGATCGTATTGGATTGTTTGTAAACCAGCCAATGCTGCTGCTTGAGCTCCAGAACGGTTCACGCGATTACCTACTTCAGCTACTGCATTCGCTACTCCTTTTAATTGAGATACATTCACTGCATCTGTATCACCAACACCTGGTGCTACATTAGTAATTCTGTTATTGCCATTATCTAAACCATTAGTTGTCAAGGAAACAGGTTGTTTAGTTTTATCAGCTGGAGTTACTTTGATACCATTTCCATCCATTTTAGTAGAAGAACCATCTTTACCAGTAGTTGTTACACTATCCAATTTCAAGTCACGATTCACGTCTACTTTTACATATGTAGTAGTTACTGTAGCACCATCTCTATCTGGTTTAGCATCTACTACCATAGATACAGTGGTATTATCACCGTTCGCAAATTTTACGTTATCCTTAGGGTTCACTCGTTCATACGTTTTTTCCTCAGTGCTGAAGGCTTTATCTGTAGAGCCGATACCGATGTCCCAACCAGATTTTTGGATAGCTGTAGCTACAGAGTTACCTGTTACATACCCATCACCATCATTTCTTACTGTGTCTGTTGGTTTGATTGGAAGCTCTTCTTTCATGGCTTTGCCAGTTTTAGGGTCTTTTTTATAGATTTTACCATCTGCACCACGTACACCCTTAACTTCTTTACCATCTGCACCAGTAATGATTACATTATTTGTTACACGACCTTCTTTTAAAGATACATTAATTTGACGAGTACCATCTTCTAATGTTTTACCAGTTACTTGTACACCATTATCACCTTTGAACTCTACCTTATTAGCATTACGAACTTGTTCTGTATAACCATTATCTTTGGCAGCTACTACGAAGCCCATGTTTTGTAAATCCCCAACAGTAGCTACATTATTAGGATTAGAGTTTGCAAAGTTTACAAGACCTGCTTTATCAGCATTCTCTGGTTTTGCCACAGGTTTTTGTTCATCTACATTAGGTTTTGGCTCACCATTTACTAAATCATCAGCTTTATACCAGTTACCATCATTACCCTTTTCAAGAATATCACCAGCTTCATTTTTTGTAACCAATGGGCTTGGTGCAGGTGTGGCATCCTTTTTTGGTTGTCCATTAGGTTCTACTTGATTTGCTGGGTACCATTTACCATCATTTGCTAATTTTACATCATCAGCCGGTTTAAAAGTCTCTGCACCATTAGCTACATTACCTAATTGTGTTGGGCTATTTGTAGGTGTTTTACCTTTTTCAGGAGCTGGATTTACCAAGGATGTTTTTAATGGATTTGCTTTTGGATCAATTGGTTTAATTACTGTACCATCTTCTGTAATAGGTTCACCTTTATCATTTGTTCCCACTGCTGGTTTACCCTCTGAAGTAATAGGTTGACCTTTTTCATTTACTGGATAGAAGTTATCACCAATTTTAGATACTGGTTTTCCATCTTTATCTGTGTATGTAATGGGAAGGCCTGTTACATTGTATGTTACATCGCTAGATTTACCATCTTTAGACGTCGTTACTACTGCTGTTGTATTGGCACCATCTACAAAGTTAACAGTGTCATATGGTTTCACAAAGTCACGTGCTTCACCATTGTTTTTCAAATTCCAGCCTGCATTTAATACGTCACCTACAGTAGCTGCATTGTTAGCAATTTTCGGCAATTCTTCTGCTGTTGGGCCTTCAGAATCTGTAGTTGGAGCAGTTGTACCTGGTTTCGCACCTGGTAAATTGCCTGCTACATTCGTGATATTAACTGGATCGTTATTGTCGCCTTTACCTACTTTTAAGCCATCTGCTGTTGGAGCTAAGTTAACTTTATTGCCAGTCCCATCATTTAAATCAAGAGTTTTAAACTCTGGGTTATCTACTGTTTTGAAAGTAAATTTATTTGGAGTGCTGTGATCAATTTCAATATTTTTACCAGCATCAAACGTTACTTTTGTACTAGGTTTAACGTTATCATCTGCACCAATTGTTTTACCATCTTTTTCCGCAGAAGCAATCCAATAGGAATCATTAATAGCTTTTGCCACTGTATCTACAGTTGCCACTTTACCTTTATCTGCATCTGCAACTTTTGGCGCACCATTTTCATTAGTAATATCGCCTGCATCTACCGTGATATTACCGTCTTTATCTTTTTTAAGACCATTGCCAAGTTTTACATCAAATTTTACAGTGGATACTTTATTATCTTTTGTTTCTACTACAGCTGTTGTACCTTCACCATCGATAAAGTTTACTGTGTCATAAGGTGTTACAAGATCTTTTGCTGCACCATTATTTTGTAAGTTCCAACCTGCATTTAATACATCACCTACAGTAGCTGCATTATTTTTAATGTTTGGCACGTCAGCTAGCGCTGGACCTTCAGAAGATGTAGTAGGAGCATCTGTACCTTCTTTTGCACCTGGTAAGTTGCCTGCTACATTATCCAATGTAGTTGGAGATTTTGTTCCTTTTGGTCCATTAATACTTGTTTTGATTGGACCTGTTACAGGATCACCAGAACCATCTGGATTTTTGCTGAAAATTGGGTTCCCTTTGTCATCTTTTTTACCCGTAGGATATACACGGTCACCATTTTCATCTGTATACACAACAGGAGCTGCTGCGTTATTGGCCACTGCTTGATCGTTCACATCCACAGTAATGGTACGTACACCATTTTCATCTGTTTTACCAGAAACAGTAGCACTACCTGTACCTACAAATTTCACTTCATTAGCATTTTTTACAGCTTCAGAGTATGGCTTACCTAAATCACCTGTTGTTTTATCAGCAGATACAACCCATCCCATGTTACGTAAATCACCTACAGTGGCTGCTGTATTATCACTTACTGTTGGCTCAGATCCATCTTTTGGCTTAGATAAGTCAACTAGACCTTTTTTAGCATCAGGAGAATCTGGTGTTGTTTCAGCATATGGTTTTAAACCAGATGTTACATTTGTAATATTAGCAGGTTCATTGTTATCGCCTTTACCTAATTTTAGACCATCCGCAGTTGGAGCTAGGTTAACTTTATTGCCATCTTTATCTTTTAAATCAACACCTGTGAACTCTGGGTTATCTACTGTTTTGAAAGTAAATTTATTTGGAGTGCTGTGATCAATTTCAATGTTTTTACCAGCGTCGAAAGTTACAGTATTGCCAGATTTGATATTATCATCTGTACCAATTTTGTCATCGCCTTTTGTAGCGGATGCTGTCCAGTAAGAATTATTAATAGCATTTACCACTGTATCTACAGTTGCCACTTTACCTTTATTTGCATCATCCACTTTTGGAGCACCATTTTCATTAGTAATATCTCCTGCATCTACGGTGATATTACCGTCTTTATCTTTTTTCAAACCTGCGCCAAGTTTTACATCGAATTTTACAGTGGATACTTTATTATCTGTTGTTTCTACTACAGCTGTTGTACCTTCACCATTGATAAAGTTTACAGTGTCATATGGTTTAACAAGATCTTTAGCGTCTCCATTGTTTTGCAAGTTCCAACCTGCATTTAATACATCGCCTACAGTAGCCGCATTCTTTTTGATATTTGGTAAGTCTGCTGCCGCTGGACCTTCAGAAGATGTTGTAGGTTCTTCAGTTCCTTCTTTTGCACCTGGTAGGTTACCTGCTACATTCGTAATTGGTTTGTTATTCATGTTAATGCCATCAGCATTAGTTACAATACCACCTACATTAGTGCTGTCCAATCCTTTTAAATCTTTTGCCAATTTAAATGTTAAAGTGTTGCCATTTTCGTAATTTACACCGATATTATCATTAGATAATTTAGTTTTATCTGCACCACCTAACAAGTTCAAACGGCTTTCTTTCATACTTCTGCTTACAATTTTCTTTTTATCTGCATCCGCTTTTTTCGCATCCGCATCAGCACCTGTTACCTCGCCTTTATCAGCATCGTCACCAGCATATAAGAATGTTGGATCTATTGTCATCTTATTCAAAATGCCCTATAACTGAGAACCATTGATACCATCAGTGGAAGTTTCAGATACTTCACCAGCAGCTACGTTCTTTAACTGACGTTCATAACCTGCTTTACCAATAGATACTACGTCACCTTTACCAGTTGTGGAACCACCACTCCAATTGTATGTATGTCCATTAACCGTTACAGATGTTTGTTTCGTACCTTCTTTATCTGTTACTGAACCACCACCTAGTGCTACAGAGTTATCAAATGTTGCTGTCGCTCCAGAACCAAGTGCAGTGGCATTGACTTTCTCTGCAGCCGCACCTGTACCAAGAGCCACAGAAATATCTCCAGCTTGCGCTTTTACACCGATGGCAATAGCTGCTTCACCAGATTTAGTATCTTTATAACGACCACCATCTGTATGTAAGTTTTTACCTGTAAGGTCAGTATAAGCAGCACCAACAGTACCTGTTACTTTATTTCCATCAGAGTTTGTATATGTCGTAGTGGCTGCAACTGCTCTATCTACGTCATCATTACCAATAGCAATGGAAGAGTTACCGTATGCCATTGTATTAGCACCTAGCGCAACGGATTGATCTCCATAAGCTTTAGCCCCTTCCCATGCCTTATTTCCGCCACCAATCGCTACAGATTGACCAACCCTTCTCTCATTACCTTTACCATCAGAACCTGCTACAGCATTTTTACCGATGACAATGTTATATGCTCCATTAGCATAAGTATCATCACCAATAGCAATATTGTTATTTTCTTTACTTGCATTAGAATTCTTACCAAGCGCAATGCCACTGTCACTAGCTAAAGCAGTACCTTTATCTAATGTATTATCAGTAGTACTACCAATAGCAACCCCTGCTTCTACTGTATCTACACCTACTGCCATAGGACCCACCACCATAGCCATAGCTACTGTAGCAACTACCACTGCTTTTGTCTTGTTGCGGCCCACTCGTTTGGCTAATTCAGATACTACTACGTAACATCCTTTTGTTTTGCTCCAAACTACTTTGTAAATTTGATTTAATCCCATTTGATTCCCTATCCTTTCTTAATTACTTTACATATACTCCTATACTTGACAATTTACTATTAATAGAACGAAAACAGCTATAACTATGTACTACTGTATAAGTTACAGTTTTCCTCATACATCACACTATATTAATAGTAATGTCATTTTTTTCATTTCTATACATCGAATTATATCGAAAAACATGGAATTATGCAATATATTTTTGTGTTTATACGTATTTAGTATAGTTTAAACGTATTTTATACCATTTTTATTCATTCTGACTAATATAGCGAAAAATGAATTTTTATTCTTTTTTAAATAAAAGAACTATTATAAAATA
>OAZX01000541.1_pt1 | contig 17543 bp, 9 predicted proteins | sample 1495341 | NCBI WGS metagenome assembly OAZX01 (sample SAMEA2580119, study PRJEB22360) | human gut metagenome | biome: human gut; feature: human-associated habitat; material: faeces | place: Denmark | collected 2008/2010 | reverse complement strand
GGCTTGGATCGGATCGGCTTTAGCAGTGATGACGATATCGCCGGTCACGCTATTGATATATACATATCCATTCGCTGGATTATAACTATAGATTTCCGGATCTAGGGTATTCCCGTCCATCGTAATCGTAACTGAAGATGGAAGTTGATATCCCATACTCGGAAGTAATACAAGCACCAAGGACTTCTGGTCTATGACAGTTGTCACCTCGTCTTGGACAGTCAAATCTTGCAAATTCACTTGGACCTTATGGGTTGTTATCGGAGTTTCCGATATGATAAGACTTGCGTTCTTATTATCGGTGGGAACACTCTTTCCTCCCACAGTCCCAACAGAAACAGACACATTTGCGTATTCATCTTCTGTAATTGGCCGCCCCGAACTTAGCAAGAACCGATAACTAGCCCCCTCCGCAAGATTACCGACAGCTAATGGCTCTTTTGTATAATGATAATTCTTATCAATCGTCTCTAGTTTAAGTTCTGTCTTCTGTTCGCCATCTACATAATATAACTTAATTTGGTCTATTGACTCTGCAACTAAAGATGTAGATAGTTTAACCTCTTTTCCCACAAGACAAGGATCTGCCTTATCAAAAGTATAAGTGAAAGGTATTTCCGTATTCACGGTTCCAATGACAGGGTCTGGAGTAATCTTTCCTTCGATGCGATTCAAAAATACCATCGATTTATCTTTTACCCCACCCTTAGAATTAACCATATCGGATTCGATATATATTTGAATATCGTAAACCAACTCGCCAGCCTTGGCAGACAGCACCTTGAGATAATTTATATATGACCCATTAGTGATTTGCTCCAGGCTCACCGGCACGTCGAAAGAGCCATCTGTACCGATCTCGGCCTTTGTCCCTTGATTTGCTTTATAAATATCGCGATCACCATAATAAACATTCAATTGTCCTTTCCATGCGGCATAATCTTTCAAGGTATAACGCAAAATGACATTTTCCGCCACATTGGCGAGACCGTAAGAAATCCTATCTGTATTGTAATCGTTATATTCAGAGTTATCCAAACCCGTTATTGCCAAATACTTGTCATCAAAACCATTCCAACGAATGCTCACATTTATAGGTCTTACATTCGGATCGTCCGGATCATCATTTGAATTTCGCACTCCATTCATATCAATATATAAAGGAGCCTCAGCCGTACCTGTCATGACTACCCAATTCTCTCCATCCCTTGAATAAACCGGAAGAATTTTCTCTCCCTCTGCTAGAGCCTCGGTCAGCTGGCATTTGAAATCCCAATATGTAGACTTTTGCATCCAAATTGAAACCTCTGGTGATGGCGTACTGATACGCTTCTTGATTTTTCCATCCGCTCCGATCACGGCCATATCCACTGAACCGTAGAACTCTGCATTCCCTATATTTTTCGCACCTACGTTAATCGTAAAATCTGTATTTACCGCTAGTTGACCTGATAGTTCAAGAGACAAATACTTCAACATATATATTTTCGTATCACCAGCCTTTGGAGGACGTATACCTATTCCCATCCCATATAAAACGTAAGGATCATCCCCGCCGTCGGAATCCAATGCGGAAAGTAAAAAATATCCATTGCTGATACCTCCCCACCCCCAGTTAATATGAAAAGCCTCATCTTCCTTATAGCCATCACAAATGAAAGCATGGCCACCTTCGCTATTATTCCCACTGTAAATAACAGGTCGATTACTTTCCAATTCATCTCTTACCAACTTTTTCCATTCTGTCCAACGATAATCCGATTTATTAACGTATCGCAAGCCATCACTATAACCGTATACAGAGTTAAGCCTCTCTATCGCATTCTTTGTATTAGCTCCACTTACATCAACAGAATACCCCATATCAACATTGGCCCCAATCTGCCACATCAAGGACGCTACAGTATTTGCCTCTTCCTCCGTAAATTCTCCATCTTTATAAATAAGAGGCATCTTGTCCCACTCATACGGCCCGTAGGAAACAGGAAGTCCACTCCAATATTCATTTACTCTATTACTGCTAGTAACAGTCTCTACCGGATACTCATGATATCTCATGACAATGGCAAGTGCCGTAGCTACACATCCGGTTACAGCATGGTATCCGTCAATGATGGGTGTCTGCCGATTGTACGGATCTCCTTGATCCCACCTTGCGGTCGTAAGCAGTACCTCGGTAGAAGCCGCCCTCAAATTACCAGCTAGGTATCGCCCCCACTCGGATTGGATATTCACCGAGGCTTCCAAGTCTTTACGTTCGGCATAAGTGATCTGGCTTTGATAGAAAGCTAACATCGCACGCAAGTTGTCCGGCAAATTATTCGGATCAAAATTACCCTCGTCCGATTGTCCCAGAACCGGATAAGCACGATCATCACCGGAGACGATCACGAATCCCTTGTTTCCCGGTACATTAAACACGAAATAGTCCACAGCACCATCAACCGTCCCGCTTCGTAACGCAGAACTTGATTTTCCCGGTGCCGCCGCATAAACCAACGATAAGTCTCCAGCCGAGCGCAAGCCCGAACCCGCATTAGCCACGTTCTCCGCCACCTTGCGGGCCGTGGACACATCTATCCTTTCCGCCCAGACCATCGTGGCCGACAGGCAAAGGATCAGCATTAGTAAAAGTTGTTTTCTCATGAATTATAAATTTATAATGAATAAATGATTTAACATTCGTTAGTAAGGGGGATGGGAACAACGGTGTTCCCATGGGTGGGAAAGCCCCGGTTGATAGGCATGGGAAAGCCTCGGTTCCCATGGCTGGGAGCAACAGTGTTCCCTACCCTAGGTATAGAGGCTCTCCCATCCCGCTATGCGCCTAGATCTCGTCCGGGCTTTCACTGTCGCCTCCTCCTCCTACGCCAACGGTCAGGAGTATGGGAAATTTGTAGGTGCGTGGGTCTTTTACGAGAGAATAGCCCGCACCTGCCTGCGTAGTGACACTCAGCCAGTACTGCCCCTCGGCGAGTGGAGGGATCTGGATGATGATCTCGCTCTTGGTGTTACGTACGATAAGGGAGACCTTCACGGGCGTGGCGCCCTCCTCGTCCTTGGTGAAGTAGACGCCTACAGATGGATCATCCCCCTTGATAAGCAGCGTGCTGCCGAAGATGATGGCCGGGGCGTTCGGAGTGATATGGAGGTTCTTCTCCTTCGTGGTAGAATCCGTGAGGCTCTCGATCATCGGGCCCACAGTGGCTACGTCGGCGTTCACGTAGATGTTTTCTAGCGCCTTCAGGAGGGTGGCGCTGGGGGTGAACATTACGGTGATCTTATTCTCCGGAGAGCGGAAGTCCGATTTCTTCCCGTCGAACGAGCCGTTGATAGTGAGCAGCCATTGCCCGAACTTGTTCACCACGCAACGGCCTTGGGCGAGGGCCTCGATCATCTCGTCGTAGGAGAGGTCGAGGATGTTGGTGATTGTCTCCGGACGATACTCGGTACGTTTCTTCACGATGCGGTTCGAGATGTCTGAGGTTCGCGTGGTTCCGGTAATGCGGATCTTTCCGGTGAAATCACCGGTTTTCTCGGTTAACACGTTGTCGTACAGATCTACGGTCAAGATGGTCTTTTCTTCTGCCATGATGTTTTTTGTCTTTAATGCCCCGTGGTAGTGGGGCGTTACCTTTTAATAATGTTTATCACCCTTATTCGCGAAATAAGGGGAGGAGCCTATCGCACGTCCAACATAAACTAAAAAAACACGCATAACCACTATTTTTAACCGCATATCCACGATATATGCGCAATAAGCATAAATTTGGATTAATTAGAGGATACGATATCTGTATCCCCTTCAATTCCTATTTCTTAATAAATAGATAAAAGTGATTGTTTATCAATAATATTTTTTACATTTGCCAAGCCTTCCGTTGAAAATAGCCTATTATAGGTAATTTTTATGCAGAATAGGCTCCTCCCCTTATTTCGCGAATAAGGGCATCATCCAGCCGCCAAAAGCAAATCCACCTCTTCCGTCACCCTAGCGTTCGCACGATTCAATTCCGACTGTTCCAAAGAGGCCAGATAAAAACGTGTTGTTTTTTCCGAGGTATGCCCCAACGCTTGGCTAATGATCGATAAAGGGACTTGTTTCCGCAAGGCGTTCGTTGCCCATGTATGGCGGAAAACATACGAGGTCAGATGAATGGGACGAGATAGCGCACGACCGATCTTCTTCAACGAGTTATTATACGAACGCAGTATCGCCTTGTATTCCTCATGCCCTACCTCTCTACCCGGAGATAAAATAGGGAAAAGGTACGGGGAAGAAGCGTCCGCATACTTATTAATCAACCGCCGCATCCCCGCTGTTATCCCGACACGGATTAAGGTCCCCGTCTTCTTACGCCGATATACGATCTCCTCGCCATACAGGTTCGCCGTAGTCAAGCGAGCCATATCCGCGAAAGGCATGCCGCAAGATAAATAGGCGAACGTACAATAGTCGATCACGCACGCCAAATCCGGCTCCTCAGACTTCAAGGTCACGATCTCCCGGAGCGACTCGTTTCCCAACGCCCTAGATCCGGCTCTTTCCCGCTTCAAGTTCAAGTACGCGAAAGGCGATACGACGCAAGCCGGCAACAGACCATCCCGACAAGCTTGGTTATAAATCGAGCGAAAGTTGCTGAGGTATGTATTCACGGTATTCACTCGCAAGCCGGCGGATTGCAGATAAGCGACAAAACGGCTTATTAAGCCCGGGGTTATCTCCGGGAAAAGAAGGTTTCTCCTACCCAGAAAGGCGCAGATCCAATTACGGGTCGTCCTATATAAATCGGCAGTGTTATGTTTCCCCGCTAAACGTTTCTCCCGGATGCGTTCGGTGGCATAGGTATAAAATGTGATGCCCGCCTTGCCCAAGCGGTTATTCTTTCTCTTGCTCATATCTCCTTTTTTGATGATTAAACGTATTATTATCTACCATCAAAAATAGCATAAAAACAAAATCAAGCCAAGTCCATCTCGCAAACAGCAAGCTTCCAACCCTTAAAGACCAAGGTGACAAGACGAAGCTCCGTATCCCCCTTAGTAGCGTGAACCTTCGGGTCTGCGGCGTAACGGCGTAACTGGATGGCGGCCTCGGCTCTCAACGCCTCGATTTCCGTTTCGGAAGCGTCCCGACGGGCGTATTTCACCTCCACGATATAGCTAAAGCCTATCTCGGGCTGGTGGATCAAGTCGGGCATCATGTAGAAATCGGCGTACCCCTTGTTGGCCTCATACTCCGGATAAATTATATAGGTACGGGTCAAGCCTAGATAAGCCAGTAGGAAACCTTTCACGTGCGCCTCCCCCTCTATGAACTCGCGGATAGCGCTCTGCCGCTCCAGCTCGGAGGAAAAATACTCGAACACAGGCTTCCAGTCTCCGTCGTAAGCCATGTCCTTTACCAGATCATGAAGCTTGTATAACTCTATTGAGAAGACATCAGCTTCCCGGTAAGCCTCGATCAGATAGGTATATAATTGCTCACGTACCGTCAGGTTGGGAACGCCCAGAAGGGTATCTCCACGCTTGGTACCCTTGATGGAGAGCAACCCGAAATAGTAAAGCAGGCTCTTGAAGTTGTCCGGCTTGGCGATATCCTCGGCAGGAAAAGCATCCTTGATTACTGCGGTGGTCTCGCCGTTGTTCACGATCTCCTGGATGATCGAAGCGTTCGTGCCGAACCGCTTGTCGAGACGGATCAAATGGCGGAGCTTGTTGTAGTCCGTGCGGATGTTGTTGTCGATCATCTTATCCGGGGCCGATCTCAAGGGCAGGTAATTGCTGATGAAATACAGTACCATATCCGAGTTGTACATAGGCTCGTCCAGACTCTTCGTAGAGAAACGGTAGTTATCGTACCACGGCTTCATCAAGTTGATCAGATCGTCCACACTATCCTCAAAACCTGTCTCGCTCTTGTAATAGGCCAGCATCTCCCGTACCTCTCCCTCGCTAAAACCTATGATTCCATTAAAGCGGTAATCTGTCGTCATGTTGGCTCCGATATTGAAACCGCTGGTCACGTCGTCCATCGTCACTGGAGATACCCCAGTGATAAACATGCGCTTGATAGGGCCATCGCCCGTAGCCCCTTCTTTCAGTTTGTTGAAGAAATAACGGAAGAAGCCCGTACCGTGTGTCAATGCCTTGTAATGCTTCTCACCCATATTGGCGAGGATAGCGTTGGTGAAGTTATCATACTCGTCAATGAAGAGATAGATAGAGAGATTCAAGCGTTTAGCCTCACTGATCGTGTAGGTCAACTTCTCGTCAGCATTTGGCAGACTCTCCATTTTCTCCCGGAAGCCCGGATTGAAGAAACGTTCGTAGTAGTAGGCAAACTCCCGGAAACGAGCGGCACAGTGATCATTAAAAGAGCGGATCAACTCGTCAGGATCTGGGTTCACGCCTGCGAAATTGAAATCCAGTACAAGATATTGTCCCTGCTCCGGGGTCGGATGGGAGCCGATATATAAGTCGCCGAAGAGTTCCTCAAAAGAATCCTTACGGTTCACGTCATAATACCATCTGAGGACATTCAAGAATAGCGACTTCCCGAAACGGCGCGGGCGGATAAGGAAAAAGAAACTTGCGTTCCGCTCCACCTCCGCAATATAGCGAGTCTTATCAACATAATAATAATTGGCGGTACGGATTCGCTCGAAATCCGTCAGGCCATATGGAATTTGCTTCGTTGCCATAATATATCTCCTCCTGTTTATTTGTCACTTACGAATAAATCACTTGTTCGTAACTTACTTACGCAAAGATAACATCTACAAAATGATTTCACGAATCTTTGACCGTAGAATCATGCCGTCAAACCAAATCAATCGACAAACTCACCAGAAGGAGGATTCGCACCTTCTCCCACTCCCCACTTCTTATTAGGGCGGTCTCCCATAAACAATTCTAATGTTCCTCCCTTCATGACATCCTCATGAGTAAACCACGTCTTATTATACTCGGCGCCATTCAACTTAGCGGATTGAATGTATTTATTTTCCCACGAAACCCCATGAGCGATCATGGTAAACACTTTCCCGTTCGCCAACTGAATCTCCGATTTATCAAATAAAGGACTACCTATCGTATAAACAGGCACTCCCGGAGAAACCGGATAGAAACCTAAAGCGGAGAATACATAGAAAGCCGACATTCCACCACCATCCTCATCACCACAAACACCCATCAGATCATTCCTGAACCAACTTTCCATAAGCATACGAATCCGTTTTTGCGTCTTCCACGGTTGACCGGCGTAGTTATACAGATAAGGAATATGGAAACTAGGCTCATTTCCCATCACGAATTGCCCGACATTGCCCGTAGCGTCCGGATGAAGAGCGTAATATTGCCATTTTGACATTTTCATATCCTCAACAAATAACTGATCCAATCTCTCAATAAAAGGAGTGTTGCCTCCAAAAAGATCTATTAAATCCTGAATATGATGGCGTACATCCCAATTATAGGTCCAAGCATTATTCTCATCAAAATAAGCCCTAGCCCCGATACCTCCGGAAAAAATATAGTCGAACGGTTCTATAAACTTCCCATCTTTATCCTTCGGATGGAAGAAATGAGTCTCTTTGTTAAAGACATTCCGGTAATTATAAGAACGATCCTGAAAGAATCGATAATCCTCATCTTTTCCCAAATGTTTAGCTAATTGGGCGATACACCAATCGTCATAGGATGCGGCTGTAGTTACGGCTGCCGCTTGTCGCTGTTCAAATGGTCCTACCTCCGTAAACTCTTCTTTTTCTCCCGGATGCAAAGCGGGGAACCAGCCATTCTCATGATAAAAATCATCCAAGGCCGTTTTAGGTCCCCGGTACCAAGGGATCATGGACTCAGTCATCACCGTATGCTTCATACCCTCGAAAGCCTTTTCCACGTCAAACCGCAAGCCTTTATTCAAGGCATCCGCAAAGACACCTGCCGCATGGTTACCGTTCATGCAATGCGCATCCCCAAATACACAAGGGAAAGTAGGTATCCACCCGGATTGCTCATACATCCGGATATAAGACGCCAGTTTTTGTTCTTGAGCCTCCGGATTCAATAACACTTGCAACGGGTGAAGGGCCAGATAGGTATCCCATACCCAATCATCCACCCAAAAATCCACCCCATTATCTTCATGTACCTTTCCGTCATACGCACTAAAATATTTACCATCTTCAGAAATATTGATCATTCTTTCGTGCGCCCGATACAAGGCGGTATAAAATGTGGTCTTTTGATCCTCCGTGCCTCCTTCAATCTTTATTTTGCCTAACACGTCGTTCCATTTATCACGAGCTTGCGAGGCCAATTTCTCCAGATTGAAATCATTGATTTCATTATATAAATTCCGCTTGGCCTGCTCTACTCCAATATAAGAAATTCCATAACGAACATTTACCACATCCTTCGATTCCGGAAATTCAGCAAATACCAAAGAATGAGAGAGGCTATCAACTTGAATGGGCTGGGCATCAAACTCCAAATAAAAATAATGTTTTATCCCGGCGAAATTATCATATCCACACAAAGCTCCATCCTTTATATCGATCTCTCCTTTTCCATTGGCTTTCAACAAAATCAACCGTCGATCCGAATCCTCAAACCGAAAACGATAGATCGCCGATTTAGCAGCAGGCACAAAATCCACCCCTACGGAGAAATCATCCAAATACACCGAATAATTATAAGGCGTAGATTTCTCATGATCATATCGATATTTTAAATTCCCATCGAAATCCTTAACGTCCCCCCTATAAGGCAACAGCAACAATGAATGGCCTTGCCTATGGGAAGGACTATTTAGGGCCAGTCCCTCCATACGATCCGTCGTAAACTCATTATGAGTCGGAATCATTCGCAACATGCTGTTAGGCAGGTGGGTAGTGGGATAGGTAGGCACAAGTAAATGACTGATATTCCCAATCCGGTTATTCACATAATCTACTGGTGTTTTTTCTATTTTACTTATGCAACTACATAATAATAGAAACAAGGTTGTCTGAAATAATAGTTTCTTCATGAGATTGTAATTAATAATAACGATTCTCTAGCATCTGTCTCCCTACAAAGATGAAAATTAAAATTGATGAAGCAAAACTATCGTAAACTATTCAAAGCAAAACTCTCTAGAGAATTACATGCCGTGTTCCCGTATTATAACTAGAAAAGAGGCTACCTTCCTTTTGAAGTGAACCTCTTTTCTATCTAGAATAAAGTTTATCAAAAGGATACGGGTTGAATATGCATAGCGGCACCACCATCTGAAGCGAGCGGTACTGTTATTTTATCCTTTGCGGTAACAGTTAAAGTATCTTTGATAAGATGATTAGGATTGGTATCCGTGTCTCGCGCATCTTTATAAAGAGTTACTTTATAATCTCCTTTACCGAGGAAATCCAAGGCTATTTCCACATTACGGACTTGACTATTGTTGATCGCCCCAACGTACCAATCGTCTCCATGCCTACGTGCGATCGCTACATACTCATTGACAGAGGCATCCGGTACGACCGTTTTGTCCCAAGTAGTCGGTACGGTTTGTAAGAACTCGAATCCCGGCTGGCCTTCGTAAGCTTCCGGAGTATCGCAGATCATTCCCAAATAACTCTCCAATACGACATACATCGCTAGCATATGGCAGCGAGTGCTAGTGACATAAGGGTTGCTTTGTTGTATCTTAAACTTGTCTTTCGGAAGAGCCCGAAACCCACCTAAATGATAATCGGCAGTTCCAGCCAATAAACGGGTAAAAGGCATAGATATATCATGATCCGCGGTCGTGACCATACATCCTTTGAAATTCTCATAATTGAGCGTCCCTTCCCGGGTAAATTCATTCGGATAAGTCCGATGTAATCCAGATGGCTTACTGGAACCATGGAACTGCACGAACAAATGATGTTTAGCCGCCTTTGCCATAAGGCGAAGTATCCTTTAATTGTTTGTTCTTTGGCTGCCCCAAATTCCGAAGGTTAATTATCAAAAATATATGGACAGGCAATATGGTGATGAGATCATTTTGAGATTTCCTGTTAATCTAGAAGTAAAAAAAACAATAAGTACTTCAACGACCTTACACTATAATATATTAATAATCAAAAGAATAAAACATCAATCATATTTTCGGGAAAACATGTACGTGTTTTTTCAAAAACATGTACGAGAATTCAGGAAAACACGTACGTGTTTTGAGAAACAAATAATGAGATCGTAAACGCCTTTGGAAAAATATACAATAACCCAATGGCAAGCCGAACATGGAAAAATTTCCTACCTTCGCGTAAAAACGGTATATTCCATGAACAAATACGTTAGCACGATTCTCTCAATCTTACTTGTATTCGCACTACCTGTCATAGCCAAAGACAAGAAAGGAGAATTAAAGAAATTATTGAGAGAAGCTATAGCCAACAAAAAAGCCCAAGTAGGAATCGCAGTTATTATCAATGGCGAGGATACGATTACACTGAATAATAAGGTACGTTATCCGTGATACATTATCTGGAACAAAACAAATTACCACTCACAACTTCTTTATATATTTCCCAAACAGAAGAAGATATGCACCGTGACCTGCGATTATGCTATCAGAATTGGACTTCTCCGCTGGATGCTGCCAAGCTGCTAGACCTATTTGTATCCCGCCCTCTCTTTACCGAACCTCATCAAACGTTCATCAAACAGACTATGATCGAATGTGAGACCGGAAAAGATCGGCTGGCTCAACCGCTAGAGGCAACCGATGCCATTATCGGGCATAAAACAGGAACGGGCGACCTGAATGCCCGATGGCAACTGATCGGTACGAACGACATAGGTTTCGTTTTCCTACCGGATGAAGAAAGATATACGATTGCGGTATTCGCTAAAGACTCGGAAGAGAGCCCGGAAGCAACTGCGGCAATCATTGCGGATATATCCCGGATCGTATATCAGTATATCCAAAGAGACTAGCATGCAAGGGATTGCCATTTCATATACGTGCCGATCCGCTGTAACCACTCCTTCGAGACATAGCGCAAGCCGGACAACCCATGCTGGCTAAATGCGATCTGTATGACCGTAAATCCAAGGTAGACCAATACACTCGGGAATAACTCCAAAACGAAAACACTAAGCCTTATCACGAAAAGAATTAATTCACGGTAAGATAAGCAATTATAGTCCCAACGGCCAAAATAGCGCCGATCGCGGTCTCATAAGGAATCAGCCTCAACCGCTCACGAATGCTTATATCCGCTACCCCACCAGTAGCGTGGAAGAACGATCCATGCGGCAAATGATCAAGCACGGTAGCACCGGAATTAATCATAGCGGCTCCCCAGACACCACTGATACCGGCGGCGATAATAATATCCGCAAATGACGAAGAGGCAACTGTCGCTCCGGCTGTAGTAGAGGCTGTAGCGGCAGACATCAATACGCCGGAAACCGGAGCCAATAAAATCTCTCCCATATTCGTATGCGATAACGCATCTAATAAAACATCCTTGATAGAGGAAGCCTTGATCACTCCCGCTATAGTGCCTGTCCCGACCAACAGGATCGAGACATTCGACATCTTCTTGAGTCCATACGAGAGGCTGTCCGTAATCAATGACCATTTCCTCATCGCCAGAATCCCAACGATTCCTCCAACGGGCAAGGCTATCATCGGATCGATCGCCACATGGAATAAAGGGCGAAACGACAGCAGTAGGATCGTCACTACCGGAGCGACCATGCTAGAAGCGAAAGAGGGAAGATTCGCTTGCTGGACATCTATCTCCTCGCTCGCATAAAACCCATTTTGCCGGGGTAAGAAACGGCCTATGACATATACCGTAAACAACAAGCCAACCAACGCCGGGATCAAGTTCGCATACATGACAGAGTACAAATCCGCATGAAAATTCTCAGCGGCGATAATCGTATTCGGATTCGGAGAAATGATATTGCCACATTTTCCCCCACCGATCATCATCAACAAAAGGCTACCCCGGGGAACCGCCAGTTTCCGGCCGATACTCAACGCAATCGGAGCCACCGTAATAACAGCCACATCGATAAACACTCCAATAGCCGTCAGCAACATCGTAGCGAAAGCGAGCGCAAAAAACACATGCCGTTCTCCCAATCTATAAATGATCGTATTGGAGATAGAAGCCGCCGCACCTGTTTTCACCAATATCCCCGACAATACCCCCGCCGTCAAGATCCGAATGACGGCCGGAGTTACGTCATTTACTCCACTGATCATTAAAGAGACCGTTTCCGGCAACGAGACTCCCCCTAATAATCCTCCTACTAATGCCCCTAAAATAAGGCTATAGACTGGCGATATCTTTCTTATAATCAAGAAAATCGATACCAATAATCCGATAAAAGCTCCCCATGCACTCATAATACCCATGTATTAGTGATTCATATAGTATTGGATTACACGCAATTGTTGTTCCAAGGCACGCCCAATATTCCGGCAGGTGAAATCCTTATCCATCGCCTGCTCCAAGGAAACCGGATAAGGAAGAAGTGGCAAGACCGCCAGAAACCCGGATTTATTAAGCGCCTCTACCTCCTCTACGGAACCACCCATTACGATAACCGGGATACCCTGTCTCATGCCTGCCTGCAATACTCCGCATGGGGTCTTTCCCATGCAAGTCTGTTTATCCAGTTTACCTTCTCCCGTAATAATCAGATCCGCCCCCCGTATACATTCATCAAAACGCAAGGCATCCAGAACCATCTGGATACCGGGTTTAAGTTCAGCCTTTAGGAAAGCGACAAATCCTCCACCTAAACCACCTGCGGCTCCCGCACCCGGAATGTCGTCTATCTCTATTCGTCCCGTTCTTTTTATGACTTCCGCAAAATTTCGCAAGCCCTCATCCAGCAAACGGACCATAGCGTCGTCCGCTCCCTTTTGGCGGGCAAAGACACACGCCGCCCCTTTCTCACCATAAAAAGGGTTATTCACATCGCAGGCTATGGTAAATGAAGTTTCCCGCAATTGCGATAATGCCCTTGAACAATCTATCTCATAAATCTGATTAAGGATCTGCCCACCCAATCCCAGCTCATTCCCGTTTCTATCAAGAAAACGAAAACCCAAGGCCTGCAACATACCGGTTCCTCCGTCATTCGTTGCGCTTCCCCCTATTCCTATCAAGAAATCCCGGCAACCACGATCCATAGCGTCTTTTATCAACTCACCGGTTCCATACGTCGTTGTTCTCAAGGGATTACGCTCCGACACAGGCACTAACGTAAGGCCACTCGCCGTCGCCATCTCAATAACCGCCGTACGATTATCCCCCAGTATCCCATAAGTAGCCTCGATCGGCCTCATCAACGGATCATGCACGACACAAGACACGGCTTCTCCACCCATCGCCGTAATTAAAGTCTCCACGGTACCTTCTCCCCCATCCCCAACCGGGATTTTCACGACCTCGCAATCCGGAAAGACCTTATGGATCGCCAACTCGGTACATTCAGCCACTTCAATAGAAGATACTGAGCCTTTAAATGAATCGGAAGCAACAACGATTTTTTTCATCTACCAACCTTTTTATAACATGAAAAATAAGATGCCCAAATATATAAAATAGGAGTGTCCTTTTCCGAGGACACTCCCATAAACTGAACTAGGTATTCTTTATTTTGCCCGTGTACATTTGATTACCTCTTGATTGATGTATTTAACCTTCTCCAGATCCATCTTTTCCACCTTTCGGTCATAAGTGACCAAGCCATTTATCTCATGTTCCACATCTGTAGTCTGCGTATAGATGGCCGTGCTTAGTCCGAAATAGTTTATCATCTGCTCTAGCTCGGTAAGCATTAATACATAGGTATCGGTCAAGATTTCTCTATTCAACATCATCTCATAAGCGTCATTGCGTACAGGCCACATATGCCCACGCACAAATAGACCTTTTCCTCCGAATTCGCCAAGGGACGCAGCACGTTTATCATCGGGACGGGGGATCGCCTTAGGCTCGATCTTGCCATAATGATGCATATCCACGAAATCTCCATTTCCGGGATCTCCATAAGCCTTACGATAGCCCGGAGCGTAATTATATCCCGACATACCGTTTACCCAACGATTCGGATCGTACTTTTTCACCCAAGCTGTGATGTCTGTCGCTTCAAAGGCTCCCCAATTCTCATTAAACGGGACCCACATCACGATAGCAGGCGAGCTGACGTGTTGGTCGATCATCACTTTCAATTCGTCACGGAACTGTTTACGAACCGCCACGGAATCCTCACCATCCGGCTCCCAAAGATTCGGCATATCTTGCCAAACCATTAGGCCAAGCCTGTCACAATGATAATACCAACGTTGAGGCTCTACTTTGATATGCTTGCGTATTACATTAAAACCCGCACGTTTCGCCAGTTCTATATCATACAACAAAGCCTTGTCGGTAGGAGCGGTAAACGCGCCATCGGGCCAATAACCTTGATCTAAAAGACCGATATGGAAAACAAACTCCCCGTTCAATAAAGGCCGAAGCACACCATCTACCTTTCCCATACTAACAGAACGCATACCAAAATAAGAAGATACCTCATCTATTATCTCACCCTTTCGATCTTTCAACTGTAATTTCAAACCATACAAGAAAGGATCATCCGGACTCCATAGACGGGGTTCCCGGATAGGCAAGTAAAAACTCATATTGGAATTTCCTTCGGTTCTTGCCACCTCTGAAGTACCATTATCCGCGATAGCCGTTACCTTTAACTCCTTATCCTCCGTATAAGCAATTACTTCCAACCGATTATTTTTTAAATCGGGCACTAGCTTAATCTGAGAAATATATTGTTTCTCTACCGGTTCAAGCCAAACGGTTTGCCAGATACCGGAGGTAAAAATATAATCTCCACGTGAGCCGTTCTTGCCCGAAGCGGCCCGGCCGTCGTTAGGATCATAAGCACCTACCACAAGGACATTTTCACCGGATTTCAAATAATCAGTAATATTTAAACTAAAAGCATCGTACCCTCCCGTATGGGTACCCACCTTCTTACCGTTGACAAACACAGACGAGATCCGATCTACAGCCCCAAAATTCAACAATACATGCCTGCCCTTCCATGCTTGAGGAACAGAGAAGCTACGCTTATACCACAGACAAGTATCACCCCCACGAGCTATACCGGATAATTCCGATTCCGGAGGATACGGCACACGTATCTTTTCTACTTTCGCGGAAAAGGCTGGAGGAGTGGTCGCCGTAACAGGATCGAGCAGGTCTTTTCCTCCCATATAATCCCATATACCATTCAGATTCAACCATTCCGAACGCACCATCTGTGGACGCGGATATTCCGGTAAAGGAATCTCAGCCTTCAATGCCTCCTCTGTCCATGGAGTAGGCAATGTGAACTTCTCTAGGATTTGCGCCTTTACGGAGAAGAGATCTCCCCCAAAAAGAAAGGAGCAAAGAGCTAAACAAACAACGGTAATCTTTTTCATAAACCAACTATTTAAATAATTCCGGATAATATTTCCGAATCAAATCTTGATCTTCTTTCTCCAACTTATCGATCAAGACCGGCTTATCTTGCGGGCGGAGACCTTTTTGGTTGATTTTGTTGATCAAGCTCCAATCCTTAGCCGGTTTTGTCGGGGTCGGATCGGCAGGTTCATGAGCCGGCAAATCATAGCGGGTAAAGTCGATGACGTAAGCCGGGGAATTTTTCGTATGCCAATCACGTAATAAGGCCAAGCGGAATTCCTTATTCATAAACCATTTTATCTCCAAATTATTATAAGAGTCTCCCAAACCAGAGCCACGTTCTACGAAGCGATAGTTCCAGTCGTCGTTCGATTTATATTGTTTTCTCCAAAGTTCGCCAAATTCTCCGAACGTAACGAAATGAGTATCCGGCCAGCGTTCCTTGGTACCCGTTACCCACATCTTCATGGCATCACAGATGAGATCCTTCCCGAACTCATGTACCATCTGCGCCTCCCAGATATTGGCGACCCAGCCAAAGCCATTCAACTCAAGACCTTTATCAAAGTGAATCGCTTCCGTGTGCATCACCTCACGATGCCCCAAGTCAAGCCCCCAACCTTTGTACGTCTCGATCGGGCCGACACCTCTACGGCTGTTGTATCCATCGATACCATGTCCGGTCTGTCCGCTACGGCGGGCACAGATAAAGTCCATCGTCCAGCCATCCAGATTCACGCAATCGATGAAATCGCTTTTTCCCTGCGCCGGCTTGCAGAAGTGTTCCGTCGAGGGATAGAAAGGATAAGAAGGAGAACCGTCAGCACCACCACCGTCTATATTATGCTGGCTCCAGATCACGGCGTGCGCCACATGGATGTTCTCTTTCTCCGCCAGATATCTTAGATTATCGGCCGATAAGAAACCTCCCATAATCGATTGGGGACGATAACCATTTCCTACCATTTTAGAAATGATCTCTATCGCCTCCGACATCTCACGGTTTACCCGCTCACGGGGTAGATACATCGCAGGAAAATAACCGGGGAAATAAGTAACCTCATCCCCATATTTCTTTTGGCACTCCACTACATAATCACGGATCTCCCGGTAATTCTTCCGTCCGTCCTCCAAGGCATTCATCGTGAATCCCCATGTAAGACGACCCTTCGGGTTATTCGTGGCGAAAGCCTCCCGCAAGGCACGTACTCCTTCAAGCGTATGCCAATCCACCTCATTGCGGGGATGTAACTTGACATCCCGGGAGACTTCCCAAGGCGTCGTACGTATCATGATACATAAGGTGACAAAACGATTTCCTTCTATCGTCAGCGGTTCCATACTCGCCGGGGCGACCACAGGATCCGCCGCCCTTAATTGAAAACCACTGAGCACAGCGACCATCCATACGATCGCCCATTTTCTCCAAACTGATATATTCATATTACTTTCTCGCATTTGTACAATCTATTACTATTTCCTGATCCGACGGAAACATCCTAAAGACATAATCCGAACCAGATTCAGGTTTCCTTATATGGCCTTTCTCGCAAGTGATCACGTAGTTAAAACCATCGAAGCTAGCGTTGACCGCCTTATCCTCTATAACGGTGAAAGGTAGCTCCTTCCCTGCCGCAGCCTTTAGCTCTAAAGCCCATGAGAAGTCCGCCTCCTTTGATAGAGCGACTACCTCGAAGTGGGTCTCATAGAACGTGATCTTGAAAGCATGGCCTTTTGAGTCTTCGGCGGAAACTACCAAGGTATCCTTGCCTATCTCCGTCACTACCGGATGGTCCAAGGTAAGTTCCTCCTTATCTCCATCCTTGTCTAATCGGACGATCCGAAGCCCGGCACGATCGAGTCCCTCGCTCCACATGAATCCGTCCACGACGGGCAACGTATAGAATAGGAACTGGTTCCCGTCTCCGGGCTTTTCCAGATAAGCCGACTTATAGCTCTCGTCGAAAAGATGGATATCCCTAAAGCGGAACGTTCCCTTCTCCCACAATAAGTTCGCCCGATAATAACGGCTGGTTAACCAGACCGTCTTATTTCCTTCTCCAATCGTGGATC
>OAZX01000537.1_pt1 | contig 17591 bp, 8 predicted proteins | sample 1495341 | NCBI WGS metagenome assembly OAZX01 (sample SAMEA2580119, study PRJEB22360) | human gut metagenome | biome: human gut; feature: human-associated habitat; material: faeces | place: Denmark | collected 2008/2010 | reverse complement strand
TCGTGCAGCGCTTCGTTGTGACGCACTGGGTAGGTGGGTGGTCCATGTCATTAGGCACCACCATTCTCGAAGCTGCGCGCAGCGCCGGTCTTCATATTCCGACGCTGTGCTACCTGAAGAATGTGAGCTCCATTGGCTCCTGCCGGCTCTGCGTGGTTGAGGTCGAAGGCACCGCCGGCCTTGTATCCTCCTGCAACACCCTCGTCAAGCCCGGCATGGTCGTGCACACCAATTCGGATGCGATTACTGCGGCACGCCGCACGGCCCTCCAGCTCATCATCGCCGACCACGGACTCAACACCACCCAGTATTGTTTCAGCTGTCCGAAAAACGGCAGCTGCGAACTGCAGGACCGCTGCCGAGAGCTCGGCGTTGAAACAACGCCCTTTGACGTTAAGCCCGCCGGGGGACCGATCCTTGACTCGAACCCCTTCATTGCCTTTAATCCCGCGCTCTGCATTCGCTGCCAGCGCTGCGTAGGGGCCTGCAACAACGCTGCGGGCAACCACACCCTGATCACCGGCCGCAGGGGCGTGCGCACCTCCATTCTTGCGCCTTTCGGCGAAGACTGGAAAAGCACCAACTGCGAGTCCTGCGGCAACTGTGCGGGGGCCTGCCCAACGGGCGCCATCACCATGAAGCGCCGCCGCGAATACCGTTCGTGGGAAATCCAGCGTGTGCGGACGACCTGCCCGCACTGTGCTACCGGTTGCCAATACAACCTCGTGGTGAAAAACGGCCGCATTGTCGACACTGAAGCCCTGGATGGTCCATCCAATCACGGGCTTCTCTGCGTGAAGGGACGGTCGGCGAGCTTTGACTTCGTTCATTCGCCTCAGCGCCTGACGACGCCCCTCGTCCGCAGCAAAATCACCGGGGAACTTGAACCGGCCTCCTGGGATGAGGCGCTCGATCTGGTTGCGCGGCGCTTCGGCGAAATCAAGGCACGGCACGGCGGGAGCGCCATCGCAGCTTTTGCCTGCGCGCGTTCGGCCAATGAAGACATCTACATGCTCCAGAAGATGGCGCGCACGGTTTTTGAGACCAACAACGTCGACAACTGTGCCCGCGTCTGCCACGGACCATCGGTTGCCGGCCTGCAGCGCACGCTCGGCTCCGGCGCGATGACCAATCCCATTTCCGATATCTGCGAAAACGCTCAGGTGATCCTGCTCGTGGGCTCCAACCCCGAAGAGGCGCATCCGGTGATCGGCATGCAGCTTCGCGCTGCAGTCGCCCGCGGCACCCGGCTCATTGTCGTTGACCCCCGCGATATTGGTCTCTCCAAAACGGCCGACCTGCACATCAAACTCAAGCCCGGCACGAACGTCGCCTTTGCCAACGGCATCGTGCGTCAGCTTATTCATGACGACTTGATCGACCACGCGTTCATTGAGTCCCGCACGGAAGGTTTCGCAGACCTCAAAGCGATGGTCGAAGCGTACACGCCGGAGCGCGTCGCTCAAATCTGCGCGATTGACCCGCGCGACCTCATTGCCGCCGCACGTCTTTACGGCCGCGCGGACCGCGCCGCAATTGTCTACTGCTTAGGCGTCACCGAACACTCTTCGGGCACCGAAGGCGTGATGTCGCTCTCCAACATCGCCATGGTGACCGGCAAATACGGCCGTCCCGGCTGCGGCATCAATCCGCTTCGCGGCCAGAACAACGTTCAGGGCGCCTGCGACATGGGGGCATCTCCGGGCGATCTCACGGGCTACCAGAAAATCGCTGCCCCCGGCATCGTTGAGAAATTTGAAAAAGCATGGGGAACCCAGCTACCGAGATTCAAAGGACTCTATGCCACGGACTGCTTCCCCAAGATGATCGAGGGCGAAGTAAAGGGACTCTTCATTTTCGGCGAAGACCCGGTGCGCACCGACCCAGACACGCATCACGTCATCAAGGCCCTCAAGAACCTTGAATTCCTGGTGGTGGACGAGCTTTTCCTCACGGAAACGGCAAAGTATGCCGACGTTGTGCTCCCGGGACGCAGCTATGCCGAAAAAGAAGGCACTTTCAGCAACACCGAACGCCGCGTGCAGCGCATCCGCAAAGCCGTGGAAATTCCCGGAACGCGCGCCGACACGGATATCTTCACCGATATCATGAATCGGATGGGCTACCCTCAGCCGCATCTCACGCCCGCTCAGATCATGGACGAAATTGCTTCGGTTACTCCGTCCTTTGCCGGTATCAGCCATGCGCGTCTCGACGGCGCCGAAAACGCCGGTCAGGGACTGCAGTGGCCCTGCACGAGTCCGGATCATCCGGGTACGCCGATTCTCCATGTTGGAAAATTCACCCGAGGCCTCGGCCGATATTCAACCGCGCAGTACCGTGATCCGAGCGAACTGCCCGACAGCGAGTATCCGCTGATGCTCACCACCGGCCGAGTGCTCTATCAGTACAACGCCTGCGCCATGACCGACAAAACGGAAGGCATCAACGAGATTTCGGGGCGCTCCTTCATTGAGCTCAACACGAAGGATGCTGAACGTCTCGGCATCAGCAACGGCGACCGCGTGAAGGTCACTTCAAGGCGCGGCGCTATTGATTCGGTCGCTCATGTGTCCGATAAAACCAATGTCGGCGAGAGCTGGATGCCCTTCCATTTTCAGGACGGCAACTGCAACTGGCTCACCAAAGCGGCACTCGACAATATCTGCAGTACGCCGGAATACAAGGTGTGCGCCGTAAGAGTTGAGAAGCTCGGCGCATCGGCTTAAAAACGAACGGCAGCTCTGTTGCGGCTAGGCGCTCTGAATCCCTCTGGGAATCAGAGCGCTTTTTCTTCTTTGTGCCCCCTATATCTGTGTCTGACGCCACTCAGAGCTGAATTTTCGGCCTAAGTAAACAATGTGTTTGCTTTAGCCAACACTTTTTTATTTTCTCCAGCAGCTTATCATTGGCTTAACATAATGATTTCTAACTAATATTAGGCCGAATAAGGGTAACCCCCCTCCCCCTTATCGTTACAACGCTTTACTTTTGAAAAGACTCATTCAACCCGAGTTGGTTAACTGTGAAATAGGAAAAGTAAAGATGGGCAAACTCTCTACGACAAGATTGGCTTTTCTCGCTGTTGCGGTTGCAGCAGCCTTCCCCGTACTCGCACAAGCTGCAGATGCAGCGACGGTTGATCATGAAACCTTGGAAAAAGGTTTTAGTCAATTAATCGGCGGGAACTCGACATTCGAAGATACAAATGTTGCGCTGAAGTTAAATAATCAAGTGTCTTTCGGCATTTCTACGAAAGCCAAAATTTACTTGAAGGGAGAGACTGAAAATATCTCCTCTCTTTCAATTAAGTCTAATTCTATTCATTTCGGCAGCAATGCCGAAATCACTTCCAGCGGTTCAACCATAAATCCCGGAGAAGGTCTCAACAATTTTGCAGCCTGGCAAGATGGGAACTCTTCGCTGACGATTGAAACGAATAAGCTGACGATTGGTGATAATGAAAAATCTGCTGATCGCGGATTCCAAATGAAGGGAGCCAATAATCATTTGACCATTTTGGCAAATGAAATCGTTGCTTACGTAGGTGACGGCTTCATTAATGCTCAAGGTACAGATGGATCAAGCAAAGTTTTGATCGGCACCGAAACCAATCGAATCAAACACTTTGAAGCTCATACCACTTACGGCAAAGATGATTACGGCGTTGCCCTGCTTCAGGCCAATGAAGGGAACACAGTGTCTCTTTATGCCGATGAAGCTATTCTTGATGGCTCTAGAGGTCCCGTGGGCGGTGTAATTGGTTCCGGCGGCTGGGGTACCGTCATTGTTGATGCCAATAAACTCACCATTGACGGCAATATTTGCGGCACTTATGGGGAAATGTCTAGACCCGGCAAAGAGCTGACTTTGAGCGTCAAAGCCGGAACGCTGGATATGACCGGGAGTATCAATGTTGGCAACGAAGGCGCAGGTCACAGCAACTTTGACCGCAATACAACCGTAGAAATTGAAGCCGATGTGCTTAATCTTAAAGGCGACATTAACGTAGCCAACAAAAAAGCGGTTGACACTTCGACCACCACATTTAAGGGCGGCAATGACTCTTCAGTAAATCTAATTGTTAACAAAACCGCCAACATTACCGGCACGATTATCGCCTCGCAAACGGATGGAACATCTACTGTCACCTTAGGCGGCGCCGGCGATGCGACAGCCTCCTCCGGCAAGTACAAAGCGGAATTGGGCGGTAGCATTGTCTTTAAGGATTCCGGCTCTTGGGTGATTAACACATGGGAAGGCACTGACGGGAATCTTGAAGCATCCAATTCCGTTAAGGTTGATGTCAACGGTGCAGTAACAACGACCTCCACTACGCTCAACGACACATCTACACTCACGCTTAACGACGGCGCAAAAATTACAAGCACCACACTCGAAGGCTCGGGCGGCACTTTCCTCATTAATACTGCTGATGAACAGGTCATCAACATTACTGCCAACAACAACGCCGGTACACAAGCCGTTCTTTCTGGCAACCAGAACGACAAGTATGCGTCTGCTGACGAAGCAGCGAACGCTCTGAAAGCCTCTGTCGGCTCCACGAAAGACCTCAGTCTCTCAGCTGCTGAAGGTGCGGTCGCTGACAGCTGGAAGGTTGTTGACAATGGGGATGGAACGACTTCAGTGATAACGCAAGCCAACCAAAAGCTTGAGGGATACAACACGATTAATTCCCTTGCTGTTTTCTCCTGGCGTCACGAGCTCAACAACCTGCAAAAGCGCATGGGTGAACTCCGCGATCTGAACGGCAATATCGGTGCTTGGGCACGCGTCTTCGGATCTGAACAGAAGTACGGCGATGCCGGACAGGTCAATAAGAACACCACGATCCAAGTCGGTGCTGATGTTAAGGTGGCTGACGCCTGGACAATCGGCGGCGCATTCAGCTATACCGACGGTTCAGTTGAAGCGACCGGCATTTCCGGCGACAACAAAGCCTACGCTTTTACGGCTTACGGCGTGTGGCAGCATGAAAATGGGTCCTATCTGGATTTAACGGCACGTTATGCTCGGCTCGACGCTGACTTTACGGCTCAGACGATGACAGGTTCCTACAACAACAATGCCTACGCTGTCACTGCGGAAGTGGGACACAAGTTCAAGCTTTCCGAGCTCGCCTTTGTTGAACCGCAGGCTGAAGTGATTTACGGCCGCGTCGTTGGTGACGATTTCACGGCATCTAACGGTACCCGCTTCTCCCAAAAAGACTATGACTCTCTGATCGGACGCTTGGGTGCCCGTGCAGGGTTCAACTTCCCGGAAAACAAGGGCAATATCTACGCTCGCTTCTCGGTTGTTCACGACTTCCAAGGTGAAGTTGAAACGACAGCCTTCAACAACACCTCCCGCACGGTCAAAGATGATTTAGGCGGCACCTGGGTTGAATACGGCGTCGGCGGCAACTTCCGGCTTAGCGACACTGCCAACGTTTACGCGGACCTTGAACGTACTTCCGGCGGCGAAATTCAGGAGAATTGGCGCTGGACCATCGGTGCACGCAAAGTCTTCTAAAAACACCTTTATTTCATAATGACCTGAAGCCCGAAGAATCATCATTCTTCGGGCTTCAAAATAATGGAAGAAAATGTATTCACTTGTTTTGTAAACTTTATTTCGCTGCTGCTGAGGGAATTCCCGCAGAAACAGCATTCTTCATAAAGCGTGATGCAAAAATGTTCATAATAGATATCACCTTTATAATTTTTAAAAAACAATGCCTCAGCAGCCTGCCCCTTCCGACGAGATTATTCCCGCCGCCCCAGCTTCGGTCATACACGAGCTCAAATACATAGACCTTCTGCTCCTCAAAACCCTTGCCGAAACCGAATCTCTCACGAAGACAAGTGCCCGCATAGGCATCAGCGTGGCCAAAGCTTCGCGCATGCTTTCATCGCTTCGCAAACTTTTCAATAATGAACTCGTCCAGCGATGCGGCCCGCGCATGATCGCAACGCCCGAGCTTGAGCGTTTGCTTCCGGACATCAGAGCTTCACTCAAAAGTCTTGGAAAACTGTTTGAGCATCCGCTCGCCTTTCATCCTGCAGACATTGAAAGCCGGCTCGTCTTCGCCTGCACGGACAACGCTTATCTGGCGCTCCTCGCTCCGGCATTAAAGCGTCTGGCCGAAGAGGCGCCTCGTCTGCAGATTTCCGTTTCCGAACTTGACGACCAAACACTGAGCAAACTTTCTTCCGGCGACATCGATTTCATTCTTGGTCAGGATTTCTTAGCGCGCAAAAATGACCGATTTCGTCATCAGCGGCTGCTCACCTGTCCGCACTGCGTTGTCGTACGCCGAGATCATCCGATGGCGCTCGCGCATCCGGACCACCAAATTACCGCCGGTGACCTGCGGGGTTTCCGCCAAGTGCTCCCCATTATTCACCGTCCATCGGGTTTTGAAAGCCCTACGCGGCTCTCAATGAATCTGGCAACTGCTGAAGCCATCCGGCTTCCGTACTTTATTGCCGGATTCTTTACCATTTTGCAAAACGACTGTTTTTTGGCCGCTCCGCTTGCCGTTGCGCAAAGGCTCTCGATCTGGCTGCCAATAGAACTGCTCCATTTTGATGAAGGCAGCCAATTTCTCTGGACGCCGGAAATTCTTTGGCATGAACGCACGGACGCGAGTCCCCTTCATCAATGGGTGCGTTCCATTGTTTGTTCGGCGGCAGCCGCGGCAAACACCCCTTAGCGAAAATAATGAGAGCCGCAGCACAGACGTACTGCGGCTCTCAGCGCTTTATGGCCTAGAGCGGATCAAACCCAGATTAGTTGTCCGTGAAGGCCTTCTTCACGCTGATCGGGAAGGCTTGATAACCGAAGACATCGGTAAACTTCAGCGCAACTGCCGGCTGAGTTTCACCCCAACGGTACTCATAGAGATACGGATGCGGCGAGGTGGCTGCTGCGGCCGTTCCCTTCTTCTTCTGGAAGCTCAATCCAGCCGTCGAATAGAAGACCGTCACAGAATTCTTGTCGGCCTCATAGCCGCAGAGTCCCGTCACCGGACTGTAGTACTCGTGTCCGAGATCTTTGCCCACTTCCCAGATCTGTTCGACCGTCATCTTCTTCTGATCGATCTTATAGATCACGCCGCGCGTGTATTTATCTTCGGCCAATGCGGGCTGTTCCATGCCGCGGGCATCACCGTTGTCGAATACCGTAATGTAGACCGTGTCTTTGTCGGACTTTTCATCAATACGCCAGGCCGTATGCTGCGTCCAGCTCCAGTCGAAGCTGCCTTCGCACTTGCTGCCTTCGCACTTAATGGGCTTGCCGTCTTTATCCACCGGCGTCAGGACTTTATCAGCCCAGCCTTCGCGCCAGCCTTCGGGAGAAGAAAGAATCCATTTAACTTTCTTGTCGCGGCCGATCTTGATAACGGCAGACTGGTGACGCGACGAAATGATGATGGAATCGTCAGTCGGATCGTAGTCAACTGAATTGACATGCGCCCAGTTGCGGCCCGGTCCCACGCCGGCGACGTCACCGAAGACGCCTTCCTGCTCCTGTTTGGCAAGATCTTCGGCCGAAAGGGTCTGACCGGCCTTGGAAGCATCAATATTGAGGCATACCGCACCCTGATCGAGCGCCTTAATGACGTTGGAACGATACGGATCGAGAATTTCAGCCAGACGCCAATCATCGACCACGCCGCCATTCGGGTCAATTTCAACGATCACGTCACGCACCGTGTGAACGCGCTTATTGTCGGCGCGGCGGTAGTCGAAAGCTGCGACGCGAAGGAGACTGTTGCCGTTCTGGGCATTGTCAAACGAATGGCTGAAGTCGCTGTAGCCCGAGGGGAGCCGGCGATTGAAGATCTCGCGTCCCATGAGGTCGTATTTGACATACCGCTGACCGAAGCCCCAGGTGAGCGCACCGTCTTTGGTCTGCTGGAAGCCCATAAAGTAGCCCGAGTACCACGGATTTTCCGGATCGCCAATCAGCGTATCAAAGAGCCACCAGCGAACTTCGCCGGCCGTATCGATGATGCCGACATTCGTGTTGTAAGCCCATTCCAGCGCACCGCCCGCGGGATTATTCCAGGTGAAGCGGGCGCCCTGCGGCGCAACGCTGTTCAACTGTGCGTCAACGAGATAGAGACGGTCTGCAAATTCCGGATCTACCTTCTGAACTTCGACCGTAAAGGGACGCCGCTGATTAGGCATGCCGTTTGAACGGGTATAAATGGACGGCGCATAGAACTGATAGCGGTCTGTGAACTTCTCAGCCTTGCCCTGGAAGGTTCGCGTATAGCTCACTTCCACCGTGTTGAGGTAGTCCTGATACAGACCGAACACCGGAACGCCCGCATGCGTTTTAAGCTGGCGTTTGGAGACTTTGTATTCGATCGTGCGGCCGTTGGGTTTCGGAAGAATTTTGACGGTGACGTCATCGAGCTTATAACCGCCGTCGCGGATCACGGCCGTCAAAGGCGCAACGTTATAGGGATTAACAATGACTTCGCCGATATGACCTTGGACGGGATAAGTAACGGCCGGACCGCTCGGGCCGCCGCTGGCGGCAACGGCTGCCGAAAATCCCAGAAACGCGGCAAATGCCGCAATTTTGCTGAGCTTCATTGATTTCATGATTTTCTCCTTTGGGCTGGATGTTTTTCAGCTGTGACAATCATGAAATCTGGGCGCTTTTCTCGCCATGCGCAGATTTAGCATTTTTTTGCCGGCGAACGCAAAGGGTCTTTGCATATTCTGCAACGGCAGGCCGGGACAAGCCGCGTTAAACGCTTGGCAGAGGACTTTTGCCTTTGATGCGCCGCTCAGGCGCCTTGCGCTGAAACGAACAGCGCAGTGCCGTCATTTGTGAGCTGCCCAATTAGGGAAAAAGCCGGGGATCCGTCACCGCGAGAGACGCACAAGATCGAGGCCGGCCTTATGCATCTCCTGCTTGATTGGGAAGCCGCCGCAGCAGCTTCCCAATCGCCGAGCGTTCATTATTTAGCTTCGACTTCCTTAGCGGCCTCCGTACCGGCCAGTCGGCCGAGCACCACGGCAATCGTGACGCCTGCACCAAACTGGCTGGCCGTTTCGCCCGCAACATAAAGCCCGGGAATCACCGACCCGTCAGCCCGAAGGGCACGGCTCTTCGCATCACGCATGACGCCGCCATAGGTCGTCTGCGAGGCGGGCGAAATTTTTTGTCCGTAATAAGGCGCAGTGTCAATTCGCGTGAAGATGGAATCCTTCCGCCCGAAGACGGGATCCTGCTTGGTGTCATAAACCGTATGCCACTGCGTAACGGTTGCGCCCAATGCCTGCGGATTGATGCCTAGTCTGGCTGCAAGATCCGTCAGGTTCGGCGCTTCAACAAAGTAGCCGCGCGCTTTGTAGGCCTGCATCAGCGCCGCATGATCGACGGCCTTCTGGTCAAAAATCAGATAGGCAACGCCGCCCGTCTGCTTGGTGATCGCCGAAGCGAGCGCGGCCGTCTGTCCGAGCTCATTGGCAAAGCGCTTGCCCTCTTGGTTGACGAGAATGGCGCCGTTGTAGCGGACGTTAGTGAGCGACACCGCCCCGTGACCCGTGTCATAAGCCACCGTCTGCGGTCCGGTCAGATCCATTTGCGAGAGTGCTGCACCGGCCTTTTCCGCCATGATGATGCCGTCCCCCGTCGCGCCGACGCTGGCCGTCGACGGATATCCGGCCCACTGCGGGCTGAAGCGCTTCACGAGATCTGGGTTCGAAGCAAAGCCGCCGGTAGCCAAAATCACCGCTGTAGCGTGAATCTCATAAGAGCCCTTGGGCGTCGTCACCCGAACGCCGGACACACGGCCGTCTGTACCGACGATCAAATCGGTCGCCTTCGTATCGGTTCGCGTTTCGATGCCGAGCGCATCCACACGTGCCTTCATGACGGGCACCAGGCTCGTGCCGAGCGCACCGCCGTCTTTGGGCGTGTGCTGGGAGCCGTTGATCACGCGGGATAGGTCCGCACCCATGCCGATAAGCCAATCCGCAGTGGGACCGGAGAGATCAGCGAGCTGCTTCACGTTGGCAAGTTCCTGACCCCGTGCGCCTTTTTCAAGTTTGGCGTAATAATCCGCAGCGGTATAGGGTTTGGCGGAGCTCAATTGCACTTTGGACCCGCCGGCATTGAAGGCCGTTGAAGCCAAGAGCGTCGTGCCGCCGACGAGCGGCAGTTTTTCAATCAGGAGCACCTTCGCTCCGGCTTCCTTGGCTGCAATTGCGGCCCCCATGCCGGCGCCGCCGGCGCCCACCACCAATACATCCGTCGAATTATTGGTGGGCAACGCAGCATCCGTCTGATGCGTCTTTTTCAGATCTGCAGCGGTTCCGCCCGCTTTTTGGAGTGCCGCATCGACCGCTGCCGTCACAGCCCGCGAGGAATTCGTCGCACCCGAGACCGCATCGACGGCCGTCGTTTGCCGGGCAATAATTTCCTTAGAGATCATAGCAATGGCCTCAACACCCAGGCCAGGCGTCTCCTCACCGCGCACCACTTTGATGGATTTAATCGCCTGCCCTTGGATTTCAACCGAGAAGACAACGGGTCCGTTATTGCCTTTTGCCGATACCTCATAGGTCCCGTCCTGAAGCGCGGCCTGAACCGAACCGGCTAAACCTAAAGCCGCAAGAAATCCAATTGTGAAGAGCTTCCGCATATCTTTCTCCGCATCCAAACTTTCAGACAAGGATCCCTGTGACCCTTGCCGCTGCGTTCCATTATCTGCGTCATTTAAATCCTGCGGACTTATGAAAAACACGGAATATGCACATGTAATACGTTTTCACTCCTTTCACCGCAACGCGTTAACAGACCCCCATTATCTGCCGCTAAAAGTTCTATCGCCGATTGTTACGGTTTTAATGCTTTGCGGCCATTTCAATGCTTGGAGAACCGCCCGTTCGAGCTTTAGACTTTGGCCGCTCGCCCGCAGTCTTCGGAGGCCAGCCAACGACTGCGGGAGAAGTTCATATCAAAAAAAGGAGGAAACCATGAATAATCTCTCACGCCGCTCGCTTATCCGCGGCGCCGCCGTGCTCCCTGCTGCCGGATTGGGTCTTGTCAGCACCGCCGATGCATCGTCGTCAAAGCCAAAATTCGACGAAATCTATGATGTAGTGATCATTGGTTCCGGTTTTTCCGGTCTTGCTGCAGCCTTGGCTGCGCGCGAAGCGGGCGCTTCAGCTGCCGTATTTGAAAAAATGGCTTTCGTGGGCGGCAACTCTTCGCTTTCGGGCGGCATGTTCGCCGTACCGGGCTCGAGCGTGCAGAAAGAGCAGGGCATCAAGGACTCTCCGGAGGCTCTGATGGCCGACATGGAGCGCATTGGTCTGGGTCTGGGCGATCCTCAGCATATTCGGTTCGTCTGTGAACACGCCGCAGAAACCTTTGAATGGACACGCAGCTATATCGGCGTGGACTGGAATCCAACGCTTACCGGCAAGGGCGGCCACTCCGCCGAGCGCTGTCTCATCACACGGCAGGGCACGGGCCAAGGCATTATTGTGCCGGCCGTTAAAAAACTCGCTTCGCTCGGCGTCAAGCCCCGTACGGGCTGCTTCATGGAGAAGATCCTGCGAAGCCCCGAAGGACGCGTTCAAGGCGTTGAGATTCGTGAAGGCTATGTCTTCGGAAAACCTGCCGCGGGCACCGTGAAGCGTATCGGCGCCCGCCGCGCCGTGGTGCTCGCCTGCGGCGGCTTCGGCGCTGACGTGAAGTATCGTCAGAAGCTCGACCCCAAGCTGGGCGCACAGTTTCTCACCACGAACCAGCCCGGCGCCACGTCGGAAAGCTGGCGCGAAGTCTCCCGCATTGGCGCGCGGGTCATTCAGGCCGATTGGATTCAGTGCCTGCCGTCCTGCTCTCCGCTCGAAAAAGGCATGGGGAAAGCCACGCACTTTGCCTCTATTTCCGGCTCGCTCTTCGGCTTCTGGCTTTCGAGCCTTACCGGAGAACGTTTCGTCAATGAATTCGGCGACCGCAAAGTCTGCACGGATGCCATTCTCACCGTCATCAATAAAGGCGGACACGCACTTGCATTGAGCGACAGCGACGGCGTCGCACATCTCGAAAAGCTCCGCCCGGGCCTGTTCGACCAGATGATTGCAGAGAAGACCGTCGTCAAGTATGAAGATGCCGAAGCGCTCGCCAAAGCCTACAAAATGGATCCGGAAGCTCTGAAAAAGACCATTGCGCAATATAACGATGATCTTGCCAAACAGAGCGATCCGAAGTTCGGCCGCCGGTTCGACCGTTCGGCCAAGCCCATCGGCTCGGGCCCCTACTTCGTTTCTGAAATGAGTCCAAAAGTACACCACTGCATGGGCGGCGTAGCCACCGCCGTTGACACGGCGGTACTCGACGTCATGACCGACAAGCCGATTCCCGGCCTCTTTGCGGCGGGCGAATTCGTGGGCGGCATTCACGGCGCCGTGCGCATCGGCGCGTGCGCGGTGATGGACTGTCTCGTCAATGGGCGTGAAGCCGGCCGCATGGCTGCCCAGTCCAAAGCCTGGTTCTAAAGTCGTTCATTAACCGTTGACCGGCCAGAAAGGGCGCAAAGCTCAAACCGGCTTTGCGCCGCGCTTAGGTCTCTATTCCAAAGAAAAACAAGATGTTCACGCCTGCCTTTCGACGCTTCGTATGGGCTGGCTGCGCCCTCTTCGCCGCAGCCGGCACCCCTGCCTGCACACTCTTTGGCGCCGTAGGCGAAGGCATGGTCGAGGGCGGCGGAACGCTCGCTGCTAAGACTCGGGATGAACACCCCGGACCGCAGCGCTTTGACATCGCAGTGCCTTCAAAGGGCTATGCCTATCTGGGACTCTTCACGGGCGACAAGCACCGCTTCAACATGGGCTTCAATGAGAAGGGGCTCTTTCTCGCCCGTTCAACTTCAGGGAGCCTTCCGCGCAAAGAGCGGCTGGCATTGCCGCGCTTCTATAAGCACCGCTTGAGCGCAACCGACTGGATCATGCAGCATTACGCCTCAGTCGACGAAGTGCTCGCACACAGGGAAGTATTTGTCGAGCCGGTGAACTACCTTCTGGCAGACCGCACCAAAATCGCCGTCGTTGAGGTGATGCCGGGCGGTCAAACCACTATCCGCATCACAGAACACGGGACGGCCGCCCACACCAACCACTTCATCGAACCGGAATCCGAAGCTCTCAACCAAAAAATCGGCTCGAGCAGCGCACGCCGGCTCGAGCGCATTCGGGAGCTTCTCGCCGCCGCGCCCAAACCCCTTAAGATCGCGGACATGGCGGCCATGACCCGCGACCGGCATGACGGTCCCGTGCGCAGCATTTGGCGCACCGGCACCAAGCCCGACGGCGTTCAGACGCTGGCAGCCATTGCCGTGAGTCTCCCCTCAAGCGGGAATCCATCCCTGAACCTTACCTGGCGAACCGATCCGAACAATTCTCGCGCCATGGACTCGCTCGTCTGCAGCGTTGCGCCCGAAGATTTCAAAATGGGCACTGCCGCCTTCCGAAAGAAATGTTCCGTTATGGAAAACCATCATTGATTCGCTTCAAGAAAGGGCCGCCCGTTCAAAAGGAAATCCGCCGGCCGTCAGGGCTCAGAGTGATGAAGCAGACCGCAGGCATCAGCTGATAAAGAAGAGGAATGCAAGCGTACAGATCTGCACCGGTGCGGAACGCTTAATCACCTCTATCGGACTCACGCCTGCAATGCCCGAAATCACGATTACGCCGGCAGCAAGGGGCGAAGAGACGCGGCCGAACGTAGCGGCAACGCTTGCGAGGTAACCGAGGTCGGGGATCGTCATGCCGAACGAGGCGGCATGCGGCGTAACGGCCTCATTGAAGGCAAAGGCCGCAGCGTCGCCCGAACCCGTCATGACGCCCAGCACATAGGGACCGACGGCCGCGCCGAGTTTGGCGAGATCGGAGGAACCTTTAAGCGCCTCGACGAAAACGTCAATGACGCCGCAGGAACGCAGGCCGGCGGCGAAAACGCCGGCGGCAATGATGAGCCCCAGAATGCTGCCGTACCCCTGTCCCATGCCGTCAAAGAACCGCTTTGTCAGATCCGCCGGACTGACGCGCGTCACGATCATCGCGTAGATCACGCCGATCAGCATGGCTGTCGCCACGGAAACCTTCACCTGCGGGAACCCGATGGCCACCACAAAGAGCAGTATGACCGGCAGGAGCGGCGCAAAAGCCCAGAGCAGATTAGCCTTTTCGGGCAACTCCACTTGGTTTGCCGCGTCGTGAACGCCGTCGTTCTCGAAGCCCCCTTTCTTGTAGTCGCCAAAGAGCAGACAGGCCGCAACCATCACGATGATGCAGACGATTGAAATCAGCAGCGTGCGCGTGCCCGTATAGGTGAGATAGTCCATGATCGGCCAATCCGCGATCTTTGCTACGAACCCGTTATGCGAAGACCCGGGCGACCAAAAAGACGGCAGTGTCGAAGCAATCACCGTACAGGCAGCCATTGCCGGCCGAAAACCCGCGCGAATCATGAGCGCGCAGATCGTCGGACCGATGGCCGCACACATGCCGGCCAAAGACGAAATCGCAATGGATACAACGCCCGTCACAATCATGCAGCAAGGCAGGAGCGCAATGCCCAGTCGGTTGAGCGGCTTCGTGAGGAGCCTCACCAGATGCAGGTCGCACCCGGTGATGTTCATCACTCGGGCGAAACCCATCGCCGAACAGACCACGACGATGAGTGAGGCATTGGTCATCGATTTATCGAACTGCTTGAAAGCAGCAATCGGATCGAGTGCGAGCAGACACATTGCGAAACCGGATGTGAGGAGCACCAAACGTGTCTCCCAGCGTTTGAGCAGTCCGTATACCGTGATGCAGACGACAGCCAATGCTGCCCATATTTCAAAAGTCATGAGTTTCGCTTCCTTGGTTGGTATTCATGGTTTTTTTCTGCTTTTCGCCTCTAGGCGAATTGGCGTATTTTAGAAAGCAAAATGTCATACTCCATTAGCGGTATTACCTATTACCTAAAACCGTCTGAGTCGGCATACAGGACATAAACCGACGTTTTCTTTTCAGACTGCCGACATCGCAAAACGCTTCCGATATGCGTACCCATCCTGCGCAATCTGCAGGTTTTATGGTCCAAGTCGTAATACCGCAGGCCGCTTCGTTCATCGTCCTCCTTAGACTCAATGGGGGTGGGGATGTGAAGAGCCCCGTGAGCGAGCCTCTCAGTGCGCTCGATCAGCCCGCCGTCTCTTTGAGACTTCTCGATTTCCCATACGGAGCACTTCCGCGATGCCAGTCATTCTGCCCAACGGGCTTCCTGCCAATGAACGCCTCCTTGACGAAAACATCTTCGTCATGTCGCCCGACCGAGCGCGCACACAGGACATCAGACCGCTTCGAATTCTGGCGCTCAACTTGATGCCGACCAAAATCACGACGGAAACACAGATTGCCAGACTGCTTGCTAATTCGCCGCTGCAGGTAGAGCTCACGCTGCTTCAAACCGCCTCTCACCGCGGCAGGCACGTCTCGGGCGACCATCTCGATGCTTTCTATAAGACCTTCGATGACGTCGAAGACGAACGTTTTGACGGCATGATCATTACCGGCGCGCCCGTGGAACAGCTCGATTTTCACGAAGTGAATTATTGGGAAGAGCTCAAAGGCATCTTCGACTGGAGTCTCACTCATGTCTACTCCACGCTTCATGTGTGCTGGGGCGCATTTGCCGCGCTCTGGCATCACTACGGCATCCGCAAGCGCCCGCTGGCCGAAAAGCTTTTCGGCATCTTTGAGCATGAAGTGCTTCGCCCTTCCAACCCGCTCGTGCGCGGCTTCGATGACCGCTTTTTCGTCCCGCACTCCCGCCATACCGGCCTCAATCTAAAGGATCTTGCCGCAGTTCCTGCCATTAGAGTGCTTGCTTCGGGCCGCCGCACCGGTCCATTTCTGCTTTCCACGGAAAACGGGCGGCAAATTTTCGTGACCGGACATCCCGAATACGACCTGCTCACGCTCGACGCGGAGTATCGCCGGGACCTTGAAAAAGGAATCGAGATTTCTGTTCCTGAAAACTATTACCCGTCCGACGATCCGGCGCAGCGTCCGATCAACCGCTGGCGCTCTCACGCGCACCTCCTCTACCACAACTGGCTCAACTACTACGTCTATCAAACGACGCCCTATGACCTTGAGGAACTTTCTCCCCTTGCCGGCCAGCCGCGCTGAGCTCAAGTATTCAGTGTCTCCCGTCGTTAACACCTACGATGACTTCCCTGGGCTATAGGCAAGAAGTTGTAGGCGACCCGAATCGGCGTCATTATTTCTCTCAGCGGCTCTCAAAAAACCTTGCAAAGTTTGGCTGAGCGAGTAAATTGATTCTTAACCACTTCGCTTTCATTTCTCCTTTACACCGATTTCGAAATGAACACCGTCCTTCATGCATCGTCCTTTTATTACGCGTTTTGGCGATTTACGCACAAGACGCGTTTGACTGCATAAAAGGTTTCGGCAAGCGAAAACACAAAAACCTGCGGTCTCAAACGCCGCAGGTTTTTTGTTGCTCCTTCCTCTCCCGCACCGCACCAAAGATACGACGGGATCCCAGCAAGGCCAAGCAGCACTCTCCGGCGGCAAAGAGATCGAGCCCAGACACTCGAATCCACCCCAATACCCGAATTTATTCTTCCGGAGAGAAACCATGATCATCATCATGAAGGCCACCGCCACAACGAACGACATCACCGATCTTAAGGACCGCCTTGAATCCCGAGGGCTTCGTGCTGTCGTCATGCAGGGGGAGGAAAAAACCGCCGTCGGCGTCATCGGCGAAACCCGCCTGCATCTGCCCGCCGACCAAATTCTGGCGCTTCCGTCTGTTGAATCCATTCGCCGCGTAAGCGACCCCTGCAAACTCGCCAACCGCCTCTTCCATCCGGAAGACACGATCGTCAAAGCGGGCAGCGCCAAGGTGGGCGGCGGCCACTTCGCCATGATTGCCGGTCCCTGCTCGATTGAATCCGAAGAGCAGATCGTCGGCATCGCCAAAGCCGTGAAGGCCGCTGGCGCCACGATGCTCCGCGGCGGCGCCTTCAAGCCGCGTACGTCACCCTACGATTTCCAGGGACTCAGAAGCGAAGGGCTTGACCTGCTCCTCAAGGCCCGCAAAGCCACGGGTCTGCCCATCGTCACTGAAATCATGAGCATCACGCATCTGCCGCTCTTCGAAGACGTCGACGTCATTCAGGTCGGTGCCCGCAGCATGCAGAATTTCGAAATGCTTAAGGAACTCGGCCGCACCAATAAGCCCATTCTGCTCAAGCGCGGTCTGGCCAACACCATCAAAGAACTCCTGATGGCCGCCGAATACATCATGGCAAGCGGCAACGATCAGATTATTCTTTGCGAACGCGGCATCCGCACCTACGAAACCGCCACTCGCAATACGCTTGACCTCTCTGCCGTGCCGGTGCTTCACGAAAAAACGCACCTCCCGGTGGTGATCGATCCCTCGCACGCCACGGGCGTCGCCCGCTATGTTCCGTCCATGGCTGCCGCAGCAGCGGCCTGCGGCGGCGACGGGCTGAGGACCGGGAGCGC
>OAZX01000534.1_pt1 | contig 17640 bp, 14 predicted proteins | sample 1495341 | NCBI WGS metagenome assembly OAZX01 (sample SAMEA2580119, study PRJEB22360) | human gut metagenome | biome: human gut; feature: human-associated habitat; material: faeces | place: Denmark | collected 2008/2010 | reverse complement strand
GCGTCGCCTTATATCCCCGTCATGAATGACGGGGCTTTACGGCTCGTTTTGGTAAAACAAGATCATAGGATGATCTTATCTGCTCGAGCCGTCAAAAAAAGCCTGTGCAGACGTTTTAACCGAGCACTCGGCATGAGCACGCCGAAATAATCGGCAAATCAAGTTTCCTTCACAATCTTCTGATGAAGTATGTGTTAAATCGCAAGAGCCGATCAGTCACGCGTCGTTTTGCTATTCGCTGCCGTTGCGCGAGAGCGCAAGGATGACGTCATAGACACGCCGCACGGCCGGCGCATTGTTGACTGCGAGCCGAGCGGCGCGGGCTTTCATCACGCCGCGGCCGCCGGCCACGGCTCGGATGAGCGTATTGGTTCCGCGTATCGTCGCATCAGGCGCAGGAATAAGCGCGACGCCGTAGCCGGCATCCACGTAAGCCATCATCAGACGGCTCGAGGGCGTGCTCAAAGTCGATTTGGGCGTAAAACCCAAAATGCTTTCCACCACGTGCGGATAGCCCGCTTCACCGCCTTCCAGATAAATGAATGTTTCATCCTTAAGAAATTCCGGAGACGTTGTTTCCTCGAGTGCCAGTCGGCTCCGAGGAACTGCCAGTACGGCATCCCACTCTGCGATGACCTGACTGGTTACAGTCTGCGGGAAATCAACGCCAGTCGTTAATCCGGCATAAATATCAATCTGTCCTTTGGAGAGCCGGGCAGCCAAATTCGTGGGCGGAGATACCTCCGTGAGCACTTTGATGCGCGGCCATCTGCGTCGGCACTCTGCAAGGAGGTTAATAAGGAATCCTGAGCTGATGGTGCCGGGGCAGACGCCAAGCTTCACTTCGGCCTCTTCCCCGGAAAGAATGTCCTCAGCATTGCGTTTGGCTCGCTCCATGAGCGTGAGGATTTGCTGCGCATCTTCAGCAAAAACGCGGCCTACCGGCGTGAGTTCCATGGTGCGGTTGCTGCGGTTGATAAGCGGCGCACCAACCGCTTCCTCAAGCATCCGAATCTGCTGGCTCAAGGTCGGCTGCGAAATGCCGAGCATTTCCGCTGCGCGGCCAAAGTGCATGCATTTGACGAGCGCCAAATACGCTTTGAGATGACGAGGTTCAAACATGACGTCTCCTTTAGCAGAGCACGCATTGCATGAAGAGCTGAACAAAATGCGGCTGCCGGACTCAATCGAAAAAAATAACACAGCCACGATTAGCTTTCCCAATGATGCGGTAGCTCCGCCGAGATTGTTCAAAAAACGACTGAACTTTAGGCTACCGACCTATTGAAGAGTGCCGTTCGAGCGCCTCACAGCCTCGCGCAGCCGCCAACCACATACGAAGCCTCACTTTTCTATCTGGAGAACCGTTCATGATCACCAAGTCCTTCCGCATGACCGCCGTTGCCGCGCTCTTGTGCGGTGTTTCGGCCATGGCCGTCGCTGCTGTTACTGCCGGCACCTATGAGGGTGCCGCTCAGGGCAAGCTTTCAACCGTCAAGGCTGCCGTCACGCTCAATCAGGACGGCCGCATTACTGACGTTAAGCTTGACGTTTCCGGCGAAACCCCTGAACTCGGCGGTGCTGCTGCCAAGAAAATGGCGCCTGCCATTGTTGAGCATCAGTCCACGGCTGTCGACGGCATGAGCGGCGCTACGGTGTCGAGCGAAGCTATCCGCAAGGCCGTGGCTGCAGCGATCGAGAAGGCCGGCGCTGATCCGAAAAAGTACGACGTGAAGGTTGCCAAGACCGTCGGCGCCGATGAGACCCTGACGGCCGACATCGTGGTGGTCGGCGCAGGCGCCTCGGGCACTGCCGCTGCCGTCACCGCTGCTGAAGCCGGCGCCAAGGTCATCGTGGTTGAAAAGGGACCTGCAGTGGGCGGTGCCGGCAAGCTCGCCTCCGGGCTCTTTGCCGTTGAATCCTCCCTGCAGAAAGCCAAGTACAAGAACAATCCGGAACTGCTTTCCCAACTCACGAAGGATCAGCTCTTCAAGCAGCTCATGGATTACAACCACTACCTGAGCTCGGCCTCGATCACCCGCCGCGTCATCGATGAATCCTCTTCGACCGTCGACTGGATGAATAAGCACGGCGCCAAGCTTGAACTTATCGACTGGAATCCGCAGCAGGGCCAGAACCCCTATCCGATCCGCTGGCGCATTTACCACCGCTATGTCGACAATGCCGGTGCTTTCAAGAATATGTATGACGCATTCGGCAAGCTCGGCGGCAAACTTCTGCTTCAGACCCGCGCCTATGACCTTACTCAGGATAAGGACGGCAACGTAACGGCCGTCATCGCTGAGAAGGCCGACGGCGGCAAGCTCACCATTAAGACCTCGGCTGTCATTCTCGCCTCCGGCGGCTACGGCGGCGATGCCAATCGCCTCGCCAAGGAAATGGAAAGCAGCCAGCTGACGAACCGCATCGCCTGGTCGAACAACGGCGAAGGTCTCAATATGGCCTGGAAGGCCGGCGCCCAGAAGTCGGGCGAACACAGCGCGCTCATTCACGCCGCTGAATTCGACGGTCTTTCGACCTCTTCCGCGGGCAGCCACGGCATGGTCGACTCGAACCTCTTGGTGCGCGTTCTGAAGACGCCGCTCCTCTGGGTGGATCCGGCCGGCCGCCGCTTTGCCAATGAAGAACTCATCTACGACACCGTCTACTGGGCCAACGCGGGCTACTCCGTGGGCGGCAAGTACTTTGTCGTCGTTGACGGCAAGACGCTTGACGCCTACACGGCCGACAAGCTCCCGTTTGAAGTCTCCGGCGCCGGTCCCGCCAATCCGACGGGCAAGGGCGACTTCCGCGCGCTGATGGAAGAAGCTGTACGCCAGGGCGTGGCCTTCAAGGCCGATACGCTCGAAGAGCTTGCTCAGAAGGCGGGTTTTGAAACCAAAGGATTCCTTTCCGACGTGAAGGCCTACAACCAGGCCGTATCGAGCGGCAAGGACCCCTTCGGCAAGCCGGCTGAATTCCTCAAGTTCAAGGTTGAAAAGGGCCCGTTCTACGCTGCGCGCGCAAAGGTTGTGAGCCTTTCGACGCTGGGCGGCGTGCGTGTCAACGACCGCTTTGAGGCACTCAATTCTGAATTGAAGCCCATCCATGGCCTTTACGCCGTCGGCAACAACGCCAACGGCTTCTACTCCGCTCCGTCCTACCCGCCGTATCAGGGTCTCGCCCTGGGCTTTGCGTGGAATTCCGGCCGCATCGCCGGCAAGGAAGCCGCTGAGTACGTGAAGACCGCTAAGTAACGCTCCGCGTCTCGGTCTCCCGACTTTGTTTTTTCTCCTTTTTCAGAGTCGGGAGACCGTTTAACTGCACCGCATCAGAGGGCAGCCTTTCACCCTTCTTCGAGGACAAATACTTCTTAAGCACCATCACAGCTTCACTGCGGAACCTCTCTCATCCCAAAGCTCACACACATCAGGAGTCTTCATTAATCCTTGGTTCCGAAGTTTCGAGCGGCACAGCTCGCCGACATTCCTGAAAGCGCATCGTCTGACTAAACCTGCCTTTCGCCAATCAAACCACACCAGAGAGCGCCAAATGATGACGTTCAATCCAAAATTTTTCCCTCTCTCCCGCTGCGCGGCTTGCGCTGCGCTTCTTGCGGCAGCTGCATCGTCGGCAGTCTGTGCTGCCAGCGTATCCATCGGCGGCATGTACGACACCGGTCTTAAATATACTTTCGTGAACGACGGCATCCACGGCACAGAGACGGCTTTAGGCATGGAATCGAGCATGCTGGACGCCAGCCGATTCGCCATCCGTGCTCACGAGGACATCAGCGATCAGCTTTCCGTGGGGTTCATTGCTGAATCCGGTTTTAGAGCCGATTCGGGACAACTCCAGGAACAGAATATTTTCTTTAACCTCGGCTCGCTCTTTTATCTTTCGCACAAGCAGTACGGCGAGCTCTGGATGGGACGCCTCGGCACGATGCGTTCGGGTGCCACACCCGCGGGCTTCCAGATCCTCGGTCAGCGCACAAGCCCGTTCGGCACCGGCTGGGACGGATACGGCGGCGGGGTTTTGTATACCATGCCCTTCATCGGCTTCTCAGTCGACAATGCTTTGATGTACAAATCGCCCGTCATCAACGGACTGCAGCTCGATCTTGAAACCAGTTTCGGCGGCACAGACGGCGGCGACGAGAATAAGGCCAATACGGACCGCTACAGCGCCGCTGCGCTCACTTATGACCGCGGTCCCCTTCGTCTCGTCACCGTTCTGGAATACATGAATGAAAACTCCTCGAAAGGGAGCCGCGACGATGAAATCGCTGTGACAGTCGGCGGCAGCTACGACTTTACCGCTTTCCAGCTTTTCGGCTGGGCGCAGTACTTCCGCGGCGCAAACCACATCATGGCGCTCTCGAACATCGGCGACTATCCGCTCTTCACTGGTCTGGACGACATGCGGGGCTTCGCCGCCACGGTTTCAGCGAAGATCCCCACCGGCCATGGTTTTACGGATCTGGCGCTTTCCTGGCTTGACGCCAAAGTGCACGATGACGTTGAGGCTGCCGACGAAGACAAAGTCGGCAACAGCCTCAAACGCTTCGGCGCGACGATTGCCTACGAATATCCGCTCTCCAAGAGCACAACAGCTTATGCTGCAGTGGGCGTTTATAAGGACTTCATCGACGCGCGCACCAGCAATGCACCCGTGGACGATCCGCTCTCCGGCCAGGCAATGGCGGGCATCCACATTAACTTTTAACGTTTAGGAAAAACTATCCGGCACCATGTACATGGGATTGACTCTGTATGCGTATAAAAAGTCCATCCCATTTCAGCAGCGGCCGCCAGAAACCCTCGCCTGCAAGGGCGCGGGGGCATGGCGGCCGAGTCTTTAAAGACTGTGCCACCCGTTGATTCCGGAGGACGTGCCTGCATAGCGGCGCGGAACACGACTGAGACGTGAAGGCGTGAGGAGAATGCCCTTCTGCTCGTCGAGACGACATAAGATCTCGGAAAACCAAGACTGCGGCCAATGAAGCGAGAAGCCTCGTCAATCCCGTTTGGGATTGAGCGGGGAGCAGTCACAAACATGAGCCCTGAAAAACCTTTGCGGTGTTGTTTGGCGTTCAGCTCTGTTTTAGGTAGCTTTTGTTGCTTCTTCAGGGATTGCTGACCAAAATGATTGCGCTTTGCGTCATCCGGAGGCCCGTTGGGGAGAGGGCAGTTGATGTCCACACCGCCCTCCTAGGCGACTGTGGATATTAAAGGCCGAGACATTCGAGAAAATGACGAAGGCTATCCGGCTTGACATAAATGTGCCGGCTGATCCGAATCGGTAAAATTTATTACGCTACCGGCTACTATCGATAAAACGTCATTTGTTCGATTGACCGATTTTCTTGTCCTGAAACTATAAGAACCCGAAGGCACGACGGTTGAGTACAAGCAAGAAGGGTGTGATACCGCGAGAAAACGCTCATTGCCGTCGCCAAGGGTCTTAGCAGCATTTTGCAGATCGGTGCTGCAGATGACTGTGAAATCGTCGGGTACAGCTTTGACCAGACAGAACGGCCTTTTGATCCGAGTTATAACGGCCTCCCAAAAGACGGCTATTTCTCAAATCCGGCAGGCCTTTCGTCTGACTATTCCCTCGTAGTATCTGCAAATTCAGCATACAACTCGTCGATACGCTCTCTCATTGATACGGTTTTCCTAAGTACACCATCCATGAAGCAGCCGCACCAGGCTCGCCCCAACTGCGCACATTTACCTACATCGACTGCGTAAGAGTCAACTCGGCTGAAATTCTGCAGTCTGCAGCTGAGATTCTGTGATGCCGAATCGTTTGAGCGGGTTAGTCTAGAAACGCTTTTGCGGGTCGATTATTAGGGCAGCCCGCGCCTCACCTGTTTTGGAGGAACAAAATGAATTTGAAGCATGCAGCCGCCGCGCTCGCGCTCACAAGCCTTGTCGCCGCCGGCGCCGCGCAGGCCGCGCCGAAAGAAATTACGGTGGCCATTGCCAGCACGTTCACGACGCTTGATCCGTACGACGCTTCGGATACGCTGTCGCAGACCGCTTCGAAATCCTTCTATGAAGGTCTCTTCACGTTCGACAAAGACATGAAGGTGATCGATGCACTCGCCACGGACTACAAAGTGAGCGACGACGGCCTCGTCTATACGGTGACGCTGCGCAAGGGCGTGAAGTTCCATGACGGTTCAGAATTTCAGGCTGACGCCGTGAAAGCCAACTTTGACCGCGTGACCAACAAGGCCAACGGTCTGAAGCGCTACATGCTTTACCAAAACATCGAAAAGACTGAAGTGGTCGATCCCTACACGGTGCGCTTCACGCTCAAGAAGCCCTTCTCGAGCTTCATCAATCAGCTCGCGCACCCGGCCGGCGTCATGATCTGCCCGTCAACGCTCGCCAATAAGACCAATAAGCAGATCGCTTTCGAACCCTGCGGCACCGGTCCCTACACGCTCGACAAATACAATCCGAGCGAAGGCATGCGCGTCGTGAAGAACCCGAACTACTGGCAGGCAGGGTTCCCGAAACTCGATGCCATTAACTGGAAGCCGGTCGTTGAGAACAGCACCCGCGTTGCGATGCTTCTCACGGGCGAAGCACAGTTTGCTTTCCCGCTGCCCGCCGAACAAGTCAAGCAGGTTCAGGGGAAGGATCAGGTTCGCCTCGACATTACCCCCTCCATCATTCTTCGCTATGTTGAAATGAACATGTCGAAGAAGCCCTTCCAGGACAAGCGCGTCCGCGAAGCCCTCAACTATGCCATCAATAAGGAAGCGCTCTGCAAAGTCGCTTTTGCGGGCTACGCTGATCCAGCCACGGGCTACGCTCCGGCCGCCATCGATTTCGCCGAGAAACTCGGCCCCTGGCCCTATGATCCGAAGAAGGCCCGCGAACTTCTGAAGGAAGCAGGCTACGGCAGCGGCCTTACGATCAATCTCTGGTCGGGCTACAACCACACGACCGCCCAGAAGGTTATTCAGTTCCTGCAGCAGCAGCTCGCTCAGGTCGGCATCAAGTCCAACATCCGCGCACTTGAGGCCGGTCAGCGCACCGCGCTCGTAGAGTCTGTGCCGACGCCCGATAAGAGCCAGCACGACCTCTACTACATCGGCTGGTCGAGCTCCACGGGTGAACTCGACTACGCCATTCGTCCGCTGCTCGCCTCCGAAAATATGCCGCCGGTGGGCTCCAATGAAGCCTACTACAAGAGCGAAAAGGTCGACCGTCTGATTCAGGAAGGCCTGGCAACCACGGACCGCACCAAGAAGGCTGCGATCTATAAGGAAATGCAGGAGCAGCTCTGGGCCGACATGCCGTGGATCCCGCTGGTGACGGAAAAGAACATTGCCGCCAGTGCGAAGAACCTGACGGGTTTCTACATTCAGCCTGACGGCGGGTACAACTTCTACCAAGCCGAACTGAAATAAATCAGCCGGCCTTTGCCTGCGAAGAGCACAGCTCTTCGCAGGCATCCGCTATTGAGAAAAACTGCGTGCGGGCATTTTCATCAGATGCCTGCACGCGTTTTTTTAGAGTTCAGAGAGCCGATTCAGCCCGCAATAGCACGGGCTAATGCGATGCCGCCCACGACGGCGCCAAGCCCCAAGACCAAGGAGCCCAGCGCATAAAACACGGAAAGCGCCAAGGCGCCGCGCTCACCGAGAAGCACCGCTTCAAGCGCAAAAGACGAAAACGTCGTGAAGCCGCCGAGCAGTCCGGTTGTGAGAAAGAGCCGCAGGTTTTCCGATAATCCCAGTCGGCAGCTCCAATACTCGACCACCAAACCCATTAGAAAGCAGCCGATGAGGTTGACGGCGAAAGTGCCGGCCGGAAAGGCTGTGCCAATCAGCCGCACAGCAGCTGCAGAGAGCAGCCACCGCATGGATGCGCCGATGCCGCCGCCCAGAAAAACCAATGCCAGTTGAGTGAAATTCATCGTCTCATTTCAGCCGAAAAACATTCGGTCCGGCTCAGACCGTCTGCTCGAATGCGCATTGGCGCACTATCGGGCAGTTTTACGCAACAAACTGAATGGCAGCGTTTGCCTCCCTCTGCAAACATATCGAGCGATAAGCTCGGACTTTGCTCACGCAGCCCAATGGCCGGCCCAGCCTCTGTAACTAGGTCTAAAAGGTTAATGCATTTAGAGCCGCAGAGAGTATGATGCTTTTTTGTTTTGTCATAACGGGTGTGCTCCGCAAGGCGCAGCGCCGCCCTTCCAAACCGATTCCGTACGACTCTCCATGAGCTGCCACGTCCATTACCGACAAGCGATGAAGCACCGACTGGCGCTTATCTTTGGGCTCACCGCACTGACGGCGCTGCTCTTTGCCGCTGATCTGACGGCCGGTTCTTCGGGCATGCCTCTGAACGCAGTGCTCAATGCACTTTGGGCCGGACCATCGGGTCAGTCCCCGGAAGCGCTCATTTTGTGGTCACTTCGCCTGCCGATGACCCTGACGGCGCTCTTCGTCGGCGCTGCGCTCGCGCTGGCCGGACTGCAGATTCAAACGATCACGGCCAATGCACTTGCCAGCCCTTCTACCCTCGGCATCACCTCGGGAGCGAGCTTTGGCGCAGCGCTCGCGATCACCGCAGGCTTTACGGTAGGGGGAGAACTGTGGCTCGGCACCATGACCGCCTCCTTTCTGGCGTCGCTCTTGATCTGCGCGCTGATTCTTGCACTGGGACGGCTGCGCGGCATGACGCCCACAACGCTCATTCTCGCGGGCATTGTGATGAATTTCTTCTTCATGGCCCTGCACCAATTTCTCGTCTATGTCGCGAGCCCCGAAGTGGCGCAGCTGATTTCCGGGTGGACCTTCGGCAATCTTGAGCGTGCTGGCTGGCTTTCGGCGGCGTGCGCCTTGGGCGCAGTTCTTTTCGGCACCCTCCTTCTCGCTCCGAAAGTCTGGGCGCTCACAACGCTTTCTATCGGCGAGGAACGTGCCAAAAGCCTCGGCATTCAAGTCAGCCGCCTGCGGCTTCTCGTTTTTTCAACGGCATCCGTGCTGATCGCTGCGTCGGTGAGCTTCATCGGCACGATTGCCTTTGTGGGGCTCGTCGCGCCCCACTGCGCCAAACTGCTTTTAGGGGATGATCAGCGCTTCCTCATGCCCGCGAGCATGCTTTTCGGCGGAGCGATTCTTCTGCTTTCTTCGCTCCTTTCCAAATTCATCTCAACGGGTGCCATGCTTCCAGTAGGCATCATCACGTCGATTGTCGGCGTGCCTTTCCTCTTCGTTCTGCTCCTTAAGAATCGGAGGGACTACTGATGACCGGCCTCGAACTTCGCGTAGAAAACCTGAATGTCGGCTTCGGCCGCCGCACAGTGCTCCGCGACATCAGCTTCACCGTTCATTCGGGTGAATTCATTTGTCTGCTCGGGCAAAATGCCGCCGGAAAAACCACGCTCTTCAAAGCCGTCTCAAACCTCATTGCTTCTTCCGGACGCGTAACGCTCTGCGAAAACGGGAAAGCACTCCCCCGGTCCGCTATTGCTTACCTGCCGCAGCTCACACAGGTCCAGAGCCGCCTGACAGTCTTCGAAATGGTCATGCTCGGCCTCGGCCGCCGGCTTTCCTGGCGAGTGACGCCCGACATTTTCGAGCGGGTCGATCAGACGCTTCACGCCATGCAGATCAGTCACCTTGCCGACCGTCCCGTTGCCTCGCTTTCGGGCGGCCAAAAGCAGCTCGTTTTCATGGCGCAGGCCTTTGTTTCCCGTCCCCGCGTGCTGCTGCTCGATGAACCTACTTCTGCGCTCGACCTGAGACATCAGCTGATCGTCATGCAGGCCGCCCGCAGCTATGCCAAAACAACCGGCGCAGCCGTCCTTGCCATTGTTCACGACTTGATGCTCGCGGCTCGATTCTCCGACAAGCTCCTCATGCTGGGCGACGGCACCATTCGCCGATTTGCCGCTCCGGCTGAGGTACTCACGCCCGAAGAGCTGGCGGTCGTTTATCGCGTGGAAGCCGCGGTTGAACGCTCTCAAGAGGGGCTTCTCACCGTGATCCCCATGAGGCCGCTTGACGTTGACGACGGCACACACGGCCACGGGTCCCATCCGCACGCGCATGACCCTGCCTGCACGCATTCGAGCAGTTCCGATCAACACGACCACCGCATTCGCCATGACGACGACCACCCCCATCTCTGAAACCGCATCCGTCGAAACCTCAGCCGCTCTGGGCGACAAGGTGTCGGGCTACTGGAACACTCGTGCCGAAGGCTACAGCCTGCGCACCGCTGACGAACTCAACGGCCCCCGCGGAGCGCATTGGCGAGAACGGCTGCTCAGCAATCTGCGCGGCGTTCCGTCGGGCGGTTCGGTGCTCGACGTCGGCTGCGGACCGGCGCTTCTGGCCATTACCGCAGCCCGGTGCGGCTGGAAAGCTTATGGCTGCGACTCCAGCCCTGAAATGCTCCGGCGCGCTCTTGAGAATGCGAAGACGGCTGGGGCTGAAGTGACCTTTTGTCAATGCGACGCCGCAGCGCTCCCTTTTGCCGACGAAACCTTCGACGCCGTCATCTCCCGCAATGTGCTGTGGAATCTGCCTCATCCGGAAAGGGCGCTCAAGGAATGGATGCGCGTACTTAAACCCGGCGGCCGTCTCCTTTATGAGGACGGCAATCATTACCGCCATCTTGTGGATCCGCTCTTTAAACGTCATCACGACAACATGCCTGCGCCCTTCGGTCACCAGCCGCAGTACATGCTCAACGTGGATACTTCGGCGATTGACGCCATTGCCCAGACGCTGCCGCTTACACAGGAACTTCGTCCGCAATGGGATTTACAGGCGCTCATCGATCTGGGATTCACCGAAACACAGGTGATCGAACCGAGCGTCGCTGAAGTCTCGGATCCTCTGTCGGGGAAAAGCATCCGCATCGTCACCGATTTCGTCGCAGCAGCGACAAAACCCGCGGCTGCCGCCTTCTCGAATGTCACAGCTGCGACCTGAATGCCCTGAAACACCATCAGCCGCTCTATCTTCATCAACCTTTGCGCTTTCGGAGTGCCTCATGCTTACTCGCCGTACGCTTCTTCTTTCCGCAGCTGCCGCATCCTTGGCGATGCTGCCTTTTGCCAGTTTTGCCGCTGAAGCCGCCGCCGGCGAAGCGGCATTGGGCAACGCCGCCCTGCCGCCGGCGGGCAACTGGCCCGTTACCTTCAAGGATCTCGCGGGACGCACCGTCACCCTCACTCAGGAGCCGCAGCGGATCATCGTCGCCAACTACATTCAGAACTTCATGCTCGTAGGCGGCCGAGACGCCCTCAAACGCGTTGTCGGCATGACGCAGGATCATTGGGAATCCACCCGCATGGGCGAATATCAGGTCTTTACCACGGCCTACCCGGAACTGAAGTCCATTCCTTCCATCGGCGGATTTCACGACGACATCCTCAATTCTGAAAAGATCATTGCTTTGAAACCCGATGCGATGATCATCAACCGTACGCAGTTCGCAGCCAACACTCAGCGTATTGAAGTGTTTGAGCGCGCCGGCATCCGTGTGATCGTCACCGACTACCACGCCATGAAGCTTGAGAACCATGTGCTCAGCACACGCATCATCGGCCGCATGCTGGGTCGGGACACCGTCGCCGAGGAACTCTGCCGCAAAGCCATTGACGGCCTCAAGGACGTTGACGCACGCGTTGCCCGAGCCTCTGCCGGCAAGAAGCCGCCCAAGGTTTATATGGAACTCGGCAGCAAAGGCGTCGGCAACTACGGCAACACCTACAACTCCACCATCCTTTGGGGCGCTATGCTCGCCCGCGTGGGCGCCGACAGCATCTCAGCCAACAACCGCGAGCCCTACAGCGCTGCTACGCGTGAGTACGTCATCTCACAGAACCCGGAGATCATTATCATCGGCGGCTCGAGGTGGTCGGGCGGCGCGAGCGACCAGATGCAGATGGGCTTCACGGTCGACCGCAAGACCGCGGAAAAGTGTCTCGAAGCCTTTATGCACCGCTCGCTCTGGCAAAATCTCCCGGCCGTGAAAAACCGGCGCTTCTACGCCGTCGACCACGGGAGTCTGCGTTCCATTATTGACTGGCACATGAGCGCTTTTATCGCCAAAGTCTGCTGGCCGGATGGCTTTGCCGACATGGATCCGGAAGCCGGCATTGTCGCCGACTATAAGCACTATCTTCCGGATTTGGATCCGGCCGGCACATTTACGCTGGCGCTCGGAAACTAACCGCAGAGCTCCGCGCGTTTGAATGGGATGAGGCCTCCGGCTCTAGGCTGGAGGCCGCTTTTTGATGCTGGTTGTACGTTTGGCCGGCAGACGTGTTCATGCCGAATGCATGCCGCCCATGGCGCAGTCAGCCAATCAGCCCTTAAGGACTCGGCTGCAGGTGCAGCCCCCGCCTTCCTTTCCGGTTTCATCCGCAGCCGGGCCGTAAGTCCGGACAGCTTTGGCGAGCAGTACCTCAAGCTGATCAGCCTCATCCTCTGTGAGCGACCCCAAAATGCGTTCGTTCATGCGGGTTGAAATGTCGGCCATGATGGGTTTGAGCGCACGGCCTTTTTCCGTGAGCATGATGATGCTCGCTCGGCCGTCGGATTCACTGGGGAGCCGATCGACGTAGCCCTGCTTGGCAAGTCGATCGAGCATGACGCAGGTCGTCGACTTCGTACGGCGAATCTTCTGCGCAACCGCCGTGAGACTCAAACCTTCCTGCTGAAAGAGCACCTGAAAGATGTCTCCGCAGCTCGTCGTCAATTCGTCAAGGCCGGCCTTTTTCATCTCAGTGAGCAGGAAACGGCGGCCCTCTTCATGCATGCGGGCTGCGTAAGCAAGTATGGGACGGTCTTCCTTCATTGGCTCTTCTTATTGTTGACAGCTGAATGCCAGTCGCATTTCAAAAGGACTTCAGCTCGTTATGAATATTTTAAGAATTATAAGACTGGGGATTTTCTTCGATTCGGACAGTACCTGCAAATAACCGCACAACGATGTGTAATACGTAAATATGTATGACGTCGTGGCAGTATTCAGCCTAAATTTGTCCGTACTCAACGCACTTTGGAGCCAAATCAGAGCAATTCTGGTAGTCCATATCGTCAGCGAAACCGCACTGCACACACAGATACTCTCCTTTGAACTGCTAGAAAAATTCGAGGAGAGCGGTTTCACAACCCCCTGCTGGCTCCTCACTTTATGAGCGAACAAACAGTCAGTGCGCATCAGCCCGGGAAATCCGCACCCGTTCGATACGGCTGCGGGTTGCTTTAACCACCTCGAACCGCAGTCCGCTGAATGTGATGGACTCTCCGGCTGACGGAATCCGCCCGAACTTCTCCAAGAGCAGCCCGGCGAGCGTTGCGCAGCTGTCATTTTCGGGACGCAGCCCGCTCACCTGTGTGGTCTGTTCGACCAAGAAAAGGTCAGCAGCACCCTCTGCCGACCAGCCTCCCGCAATCGGTTCGATAAAGCGTCCCTCGTTTTCATCCGGAAAATCACCCGCAATCGCTTCCAAAAGGTCATGCGTCGTCACTAAGCCCTGGATAATGCCGAATTCGTCAGCCACCAAAATAATGTGATGGTTGCCCTCTTGGAAATGTTTCATCAATCCGATCACGCTGACCGTTTCCGGCACCACCAATGCACGACGGCGCCGAGCAATATCGGCAATAGCAGCAGGATTGAGCGTCTCGCCGGCCAAATCCTTCGCTTTTAATATCCCGATCACATTGTCAAGCGACCCCTCACAGACGGGGTAGCAGCTGTGCGGCTCACGCTTGATGAGCGCGGCCGTCTCCGATGCGGGATGTTCTAGATCGATCCAGACCACATCGCAGCGCGGCGTCATGATGGTTTTGACCGTACGCTCCGCCAAGGAAAGCACGCCTTCAACCATGTGCCGTTCTTCCTCAGCAAACATGTCAGGCTTGCGGTCTGCGTCAGTGCGCTTGGCAGCCGACTCAACCTTTTCGCCTGGCCGGCCCATCAAATTCACAATTGCCGAAAGCGTGCGTGCGCGAAAGGGGAGCTTCTCCGTATGCTTACGCAGATTACGGGCAGCCAATTGGTTGAAGAACTCGATCATGACCGAGAAGCCAATGGCGGCGTAGAGATAGCCCTTCGGGATATGGAAGCCGAACCCATCTGCCACGAGTGAGAGGCCGATCATAAGCAAAAACGACAGACACAAAACCACCACGGTGGGATGAGCGTTGACGAAAGCCGTCAGCGGACGGCTGGCGATCATCATGACGCCGATGGCAATCACTACCGCTGCCATCATCACGCCCAGATTGTCCACCATGCCGACGGCCGTAATAATGGAATCCAAGGAGAAGACCGCATCCAAAATCAAAATCTGGACGATCACCAGCCAAAAACTTGTCGCAGAACCCGCCGCGCTTTCTTCATGCGGACGCGCTTCCAATCGTTCATGAAGTTCTGAGGTGGCCTTAAAAAGCAGGAAAAGCCCGCCGGCGCAAAGAATGAGGTCACGCAGGGAAAACGGATGCCCCCAGAGCGTGAACAGCGGCGCTGTCAGCCCCACCAGCCAGCTCATCACCGAAAGCAAAGCCAGCCGCAGAAAAATAGCCATGCCTAAACCGGTATAGAGCGCACGATCTTGCTGCTTTGCCGGCAGTTTTTTGGCCAGAATGGCAATAAAAACCAAATTGTCGATGCCGAGCACCAACTCGAGCACAACAAGCGTCAAAAGTCCAACCCACAGGGTGGGATCAAAAAGAAATTCCATCAGCAGCAACAGAGCGGCTCTTGAATCAGCCGCGGAAGTCCCCAAAACACAAAAGATTTTTATAACAAAGATACAAAAAAACCATGATTTCGGCTGCCTCGGATGATGAGGCGACTACTCTCATGGTTTTACATGTTGGAGATTATATCCCAAGCGCCCGGAAACTCGCTCCGGGTGGTCCTGACACAATCACCCGTACGCTGCCGGGCGCACTGAAAAAAACTCACCTAAAGCACTGCTCTAGGTGAGTTTTTCAATGATTTGACTTTTATTTGGAATTAATGTTCGTCACCGCCGGCGTGCTTAAACATGCGCAGACCCGTGGTCATGGACGAGAGCGTGGTGCAGCCGCCCATGATGTCTTCACGGAAGGACATGTACATGTGCGCGATGGTGAAGATAATCAGCACATACATCAGTGCATGGTGCACCGTACGCACGGCCTGAGCATCACCAAAGAGCGTGAACACCCATCCGAACCAGGCCATCCAGCTCGTGTCGGCACCCCAGGCCTGAGCATAAAGCGCAAGACCCGTGATGATGAGGAGGATGCTGCCCAACACGAAGAAGCCGAACATGGCGAGCTGCGCGAGCGGATTGTGACCCGCGTATTCTGCGCTCGTCTTCTTCATGAAGAGGTAATAGGCAACCTGTCCGAAAACGCCCTTCCACCACTTCCACGACCAAAGCGGCGGAATGAAGATCTGACGCGAGTACTTGTTCCCGACGACCGCCCAGTAGAGACGGTAGATGAAAAGCACCGTGTAGATGATGCCGGCCGCAAAGTGCGCAAAGCGGATGTAGGCGAAGTCATAGGTAGCCCATGTATCGCCGAGATTGGAAACCAAAGGCGCCCCAATGAGGAACCCGGTCACAATCATCACGAACATGCAGACCATCATGGCCCAGTGCCACACTCGAACCGGCGCCTCCCAGACATAAAGCGGGTGCGTACCCGCACTCATGTCTACTTCGTAGGTGACTGGATCGATTTTCATAGGTCCTCCTTGACCTCAGCACACCTGCACGGACGTAAGCTCTTCGCCTTCGGGCGAGTAGAGATGCGTAGCGCAGGCAAGGCACGGGTCGAAGCTGTGGATCGTACGGATGATCTCCAGCGGGCGCTTCGGATCAGCGAGCGGCGTACCAATAAGCGAAAGCTCATAGGTACCTTTCTGCCCTTCACTGGAGCGCGGCGAAGCATTCCAGGTCGTGGGCACCACCGCCTGCCAGTTTTCGAGGCGGCCGTTCTTGATGACGCAGTAGTGCGCGAGTGCGCCGCGCGGAGCTTCGCACGGACCCACGCCGCGGCATTCCTTCGGCCAAGTCTTGGGTTCCCAGAACTCCATATTGGCCGCAGTTTCGTCGCCGGCCTTGATGTTGGCCGTCAGGTCATCAATGTACTGCGCGAGCTTGTGCGTCATCCACTCGCACTCAAGCGCACGGGCAGCATGACGGCCGAGCGTGGAGAAGGCGGCTTCGAGCGGGAGATTCAATTCCTTCAGAAGCTCGAGAGCCGGTTCCTTATAGTGCGGAACGTTCTTCGCGATGCCGATCACCATACGGGCAAGCGGACCCACTTCCATCATGTGGCCGCGCCAGCGCGGGCTCTTGATCCAGGAGTACTTGCCGTCCGGAGCGAGCCAGTTGAACTTCGTTTCCGTACCGTCGCTTCCCGGCGGGAGTTCGTAATGCTGGTCAGTAATGCCGTCCCACGGATGCAGACCCTTGTCGGCTTCCGGATACTTGTACCAGGAGTGGTCAACAAATTCCTGAACCTGTTCAGGATCGCGCGTGTCAACATCAAAGACTTCGTTGAGGTTGCCATTAAGGATGGCGCCGCGAGGAATCTGGATTGACTTGTCAGAGTAGTCGTTCGCGATTTCGGGGAAGTCGCCGTAGGACATCATGTTGATGCCGGCGAGCCCCTTGCCGTACTTAAACCAATCCGGGTAGAAGGACGCAATAGCCTTTATGTCCGGGATATAGACGTTCGCGACAACATCGATGGCATGCTGGGCAACCTGACGCATATAGTTCAGCGTCACTTCGTTTACCATCGTGCCCTGAGCGCCCGTATCGTGGACGTTGATCGGGCAGGCGACGCCGCCCACAAGATAGTTCGGATGCGGGTTCTTGCCGCCCAGAATGGTATGAATGCGCACAACTTCACGCTGGAAGTCGAGCACTTCAAGGTAGTGCGCAACCGCAAGCAGATTCACGGCCGGCGGAAGCTTCATGGCGGGATGGCCCCAATAGCCCTTATTGAAAATCGAGAGCTGCCCCGATTCAACGAGCTTCTTCACGCGGTTCTGCACATCGCGGAAGTAACCGACAGCTGCGAGCGGATGGCGCGGCGAAATCTTTTGCTGGATAGCAGCCGTTTCGCGCGGATCAGCATCGAGCGCGCTGACAACGTCCACCCAGTCGAGCGCTGAGAGCTGATAAAAGTGAACGATATGGTCATGAATGTAGAGGGTGGCATTCAGGATGTTGCGGATCAGATTGGCGTTCTTTGGAATCTTGATGCCGATTGCATCCTCAACGGCACGGACGGCGGAAAGCGCGTGAATACCCGTACAGACGCCGCAGATGCGTTCAACGAACGCCCAGGCGTCGCGGGGATCGCGGCCCTTCAAAATGACTTCGAGGCCGCGCCACATCGTGCCGGTGCTCATGGAGTCGACGATCTTGCCGTCATCGCCCAGCACTGCCTGCACGCGCAGGTGACCTTCAATGCGGGTGACCGGGTCGACTACGATTCTGCGTTCGCTCATTATTCCTTACCTCCGATTTCCTTATTGGTCTTAGCGCGCGCCTGAGCAACCGCCGAGAGCGCAGCATGCGCTGCAGCTGCAGGGGCGCCCCCCCCCACAACGGCCCGGGCCGGGCGCCAAG
>OAZX01000533.1_pt1 | contig 17643 bp, 14 predicted proteins | sample 1495341 | NCBI WGS metagenome assembly OAZX01 (sample SAMEA2580119, study PRJEB22360) | human gut metagenome | biome: human gut; feature: human-associated habitat; material: faeces | place: Denmark | collected 2008/2010 | reverse complement strand
GACTGGCCGTAATAGCCTGCTGGGAAGCGATCACGGCGATCGCCATCGGACGTTCGGGACGGATCTTCGTTTCCGTAGCGACCTCGGCGATTACCGGAAGGACCGAATAAGCCACATGCCCCGTTCCGGCTATGAAGGTAAACAAATAGGTGACGAACGGGCTTAATATCGTGATTCGTTGAGGATTCTTGCGAAGCAATTTCTCCGCCCACTTAACCATCAGATCAAGTCCGCCAGCGGCTTGCATACAACTAGCTGCCGCTATTACGGCAACGATCATAAGCATGACATCGATAGGAGGGGAAGTGGGCTGGAGCCCGAATCCAAAGGTGAGTATACCGAGTCCGAGACCTCCTAACACGCCTAATCCGATACCACCGATACGGGCACCTATGATGATGGCTATTAAAACGAAAGCTAATTGTAACAACATGCTGTGCAATTCTTTTGATTTAGTTTGTATTGGAGACAAAAATACTTATTTTTGTTCCGCTATGAATAACAAAAACACAAAAAACGAATGAAAAGAACAAGTTTCGCTATTTTGATCGGTTTGTTTTGCCTTTTCCCTGCGCTTTTCTCGCAAGTACGCAGTGAGTTCCTGTTGGAAAAGAATTGGAAGTTCACCCGGGAAGACCGCCCGGAGTTTATCAATCCTACTTTCAATGATAGTAAGTGGCAATCGGTGACCGTTCCGCATGATTGGGCGATTTACGGCCCTTTCAGCTCTCAGAATGATAAGCAAGAGGTCGCTATCGCCCAAGACGGACAAACGGAGGCCATGGAACATGCCGGCCGAACCGGAGGTTTGCCTTTCGTGGGAGTCGGCTGGTACCGGACCGAGTTTGAGGTTCCTCAATTTACGGATGGGAAGCGTGCCACGATCCTGTTCGACGGTGCGATGAGCCATGCCAAGGTCTACGTGAACGGGCAAGAGGTTGGATATTGGCCGTATGGCTATAATTCTTTCTATTTCGATATCACGAAACAGCTCATCCCGGGGAAAAAGAACACCTTGGCGGTTCGCCTTGAGAACTTGCCGGAATCCTCCCGTTGGTATCCGGGAGCGGGACTATATAGGAATGTACATGTAATCGTGACGGAAAACGCCTATATCCCGGTCTGGGGAACTTATATTACGACCCCGACCGCCACGAAGGAATTTGCGAAAGTCAATGTACAGACGAAAATCGTACTGCCGGAAGGGGCCGATGCCAGCAAGTATAGCGTGAAAACCAGTGTATGGAATCCGAACGGGCAAAAGTTGACGGAGCAGACTACGCCTCTCTCACAGATTAAGTACAATGATAATAGCCTCTCCCAAGAGTTTATCATCCAGACCCCGACTTTATGGTCGCCGGATATGCCTGCCTTGTATTCTGCGGAGACTCGTTTATATGAGGGCGATCAACTGAAAGATCTCTATACGACCCCGTTCGGTATCCGTTCGATCGAGATCATTCCGAATAAAGGCTTTTTCTTGAATGGTGAGAAGACGGTATTCAAAGGCGTTTGTAATCACCATGACTTAGGCCCGTTAGGGGCTGCCGTCAATGATGCCGCTATCCGTCGTCAGATCCGGATCTTGAAGGACATGGGATGCAACGCTATCCGTACTTCCCATAATATGCCGGCTCCCGAGTTGGTAAAGGCTTGCGATGAGATGGGTATGATGTTGATGGCAGAGAGCTTCGACGAATGGAACAAGGCGAAATGCGCGAACGGCTATAATTTGATTTTCGACGAATGGGTGGAGAAAGACCTCGTGAATTTGGTACATCATTACCGGAATAACCCGAGCGTCGTGATGTGGTGCGTCGGTAACGAGGTGCCTAACCAATGGGATGAGAGCGGTTGTAAGATCTCTAGGTTCTTGCAGGATATCTGCCATCGGGAAGACCCGACTCGTCCGGTGACGCAAGGTATGGATGCCCCGGATGCCGTCGTGAATAATAATATGGCGGCGGTGATGGATGTGGCTGGATTCAATTATCGTCCGTTCCGTTATCAAGTGAATTATAAGAAACTGCCTCAGCAAATAATCTTGGGAAGCGAGACGGCCTCCACAGTTAGCTCACGAGGGGTTTATAAATTCCCGGTAGAGCGTAAGGCGATGGCTGTCTATGAGGATCACCAAAGTTCCTCGTACGACGTGGAGCATTGCAACTGGTCTAATCTGCCGGAAGACGATTTTATCCAGCATGAGGACCTTCCGTATTGTATCGGGGAATTCGTATGGACAGGATTTGATTATCTGGGCGAGCCTACTCCTTATTATACGAATTGGCCAAGCCATAGCTCCTTGTTCGGTATTATCGATTTGGCGGGTATCCCCAAGGATCGTTACTATCTATACCGTAGTCATTGGAACAAAAGCGCCAAGACCTTGCATATCCTGCCGCATTGGACATGGCCGGGACGTGAGGGCGAGGTGACACCCGTATTCGTTTATACCAATTATCCTTCCGCCGAATTGTTTATCAACGGAAAGAGCCAAGGGAAACGTACGAAAGATCTAAGCATCGGTATCGATAGTAGTTATACCGAAGCGGCTCAAAAGAGTTTCGAGCGCCAGAAACGGTATCGCTTGATGTGGATGGATACCAAATACGAGCCGGGAACTTTGAAGGTGGTCGCTTATGATAAGGAGGGTAACGCTGTGGCCGAGGAGGAGGTTCATACCGCAGGGAAGCCGCATCATATTGAGTTATCCGCCGATCGTAACCAATTGACGGCTGACGGAAAAGACCTTTCTTTCATCAATGTTAGAGTCGTAGACAAGAACGGTAACCTTTGTCCGGATGATACCCGACAGATCCAGTTTAAGGTTCGTGGTGCCGGAGCCTACCGTGCGGCGGCAAATGGAAATAGCGCCAGTCTGGAACTCTTCCATCTTCCGGAAATGAAACTGTTTAGCGGGCAACTTACCGCTATCGTGCAGACGGCCGAGGAACCGGGAACGATCTATTTCGAGGCTTCCGCACCGGGAGTAAAAGGGGCGACCTTGGAATTGATCAGTAAATAAGCTTGATTATCATATAACGCAAACCGCGCGATTCAAGTCCGGAGACGGCTGTGAATCGCGCGGTTTGTTATCAGTTGGATGTTGTTTCCGCTCTTTATTCAGGCTTCACGATATTCCCGAATACATCAAAGGTAATCGTCTCGTCCTGCCCGTTATGTGAAACCTTGAATAGGTAGAAGGTGCCATTGGCATTCAATAACGTATATATGGACTGTACCTTGTCGCTAGCGTAAGCGGAGGATTCGAAGCCTTGCATCACGATCTGCGGAACCTCTTGCTCGGACATGGCCCATGTGGTACTTTGCCACCTGTAATCCTTATTCAATTGCGCCACTTTATAAATCTGGTTATCGATCATATCCAGCTCGTAACCTAGGCTGTTCTGTTGGATATCCAGCAACTCGGCGTTGGCGAAAGTGATCTCCATCAGGTTGCTGACCTCTTTCGGGATAACGATCGGTGCGTCATTATTGATCTCATCGTCCACGGCTTTGATCAGGTTTCCATACTGTGAATAATACAGGTCTACTTCGCTATTGGACTGCTCCGCCTCGATCTTGTAAACGATTCCCATATTTAGGCGATTGATGGCGTACGTGTCATCCACGGTCCAATTTGAGTAAAAGCCTTGTTTGAAGGCGGTGGATACCGCTGCCGGTAATTGGGCGAAAGAGATGTCTATCTTTTCCATCATCCATACGCCTTGATCCGTGAACCAAGCGGTTGTCTCGGAACCTTCATTATTGAAATCTACCACATAATAGTTACCTTCGATCTCAAAAACAGGGTTCTTGGCATCGGGATATTTCTCTTGAAAAGCGTTCTCTACCGGGGGGAGAGGGATAATACCTTGATGATCATCATCATTTTTGCTACAGCCAGAGAAAAAGAGAGTCAGACCGGCTATACATGTGAATAGGATAAGTCTTGTGTTCATACATTTTGCGTTTATAAGTTTTGGGCATAGAACAACAGGCCTATCGGAAAAGTTTTGAGCGAAACCGAACACAGTGTCCGAAATCGAACAGTACTAAAAATGGATATTCTCATAGAATCAGTTACTTACGTTTTTGGCACGGGGTTTGCTCTTTGGAGGGGGGAAAATAAAAACAAACGAAATATGGACAGAGAGATATCAAAAGAGGTTCGGCAGAAGGAGCAGCGTAAACAGTTTATAAAGCTGGGGGCGGGGATTGGTATTGCCGTTGTCTTAATAGGCGGGGTGATCGGTTTCATGCAAACCAGCCTGCAACGGAAGGACTTGGTTTTTTCAACGGTAGATAAAGGAGTGATCGAGGTTTCCGTTAGCGCGTCAGGCAAGGTGGTTCCTGCTTTCGAGGAAATCATCAACTCACCGATCAACTCCCGTATCGTCGAGATTTATAAAAAGGGAGGCGATTCCGTGGATGTAGGTACTCCGATCTTGAAACTGGACTTGCTCAGCGCCGAGACGGATTATAAGAAACAATTGGACGAGGAGCAAATGAAACGCCTCCAATTGGATCAACTCCGTATCCAAAACCGCAATAAGCTTTCCGAGATGGAGATGCAATTGAAAGTCTCTCGCATGGAACTGAACCGAAAGGAAGTGGAGTTGCGCAACGAGCGTTATCTGGATAGCCTAGGCGCCGGAACGACCGATAAGGTCCGTCAAGTGGAACTGGACTATAACGTTAGCGTCTTGAAACTGAAAGAGGATGAGCAAAAATATGAGAACGAGAAATCCTTGACGGATGCCGATTATAAAGTGAAAGAACTCGACCTGAACATCTTCCGAAAGAGCCTAGCCGAGACGAAGCGTACCTTGGAAGACGCCCAGATACGCTCTCCCCGCAAGGCGATCCTGACCTACGTGAACAACGAGGTAGGTGCCCAAGTCTCTCAAGGCAGTCGTGTCGCTATCGTCTCCGACTTGTCCCATTTCAAGATAGAGGGGGAGATCGCCGATACCTATGGTGACCGGATCGCCGCCGGTAGCAAAGCCGTTGTAAAGATCGGCAACGATAAACTGGATGGGGTGGTTAGCGATGTTACCCCCTTATCGAAGAACGGTGTAATCTCTTTCACGGTACAGTTGGAGGAGGATAATCATCGCCGCTTGCGCTCCGGTTTGAAGACCGATGTATACGTGATGAATGCCATCAAGGACGATGTGCTGCGTATTTCCAACGCCTCGTTCTACGTCGGGAAAGGAGAGTATGAGTTGTTTGTTGTCAACGGAAACCAATTGATCAAGCGGAAGGTACAGCTGGGAGACAGCAACTTTGAGTATGTCGAAGTAGTCAATGGCTTGGAACCGGGCGACGAGGTAGTCGTTTCCGATATGACAAGCTTCAAGGAAAAGAATAAACTGAAATTGAAATAAAGGATGTTCAAGCAATACTTTAAACAAGCCATCCATGCGCTGAGAGAGAATCGTCTTACAAGCGTGGTTTCTATCTTGGGTACGATGCTGTCGGTGGCCATGATCTTGGTTGTCGTGTTGCAATTCCAAATCAAGCTGGTAGGTTATAGCCCCGTATCGAAGCGAGACCGGATGCTTTATATCTACTCCGTGAACACTAAATCGAAGGATGGGAGCGAGAATAACAATACGGGCCTTTCCGCCGAGACGATACGTGAATGCCTCTATACGCTGAAAAAGCCCGAGGCCGTAACCGTGACGGCACAGAATAGCCACGTTATCTCCATTCCGGGTAAACGATTGTTCGAGGAATATACTGTCTATTATACCGATCCCGCCTTTTGGAAAGTATTTGACTTCAAGTTCCTTTCCGGCAAGCCTTTTACGGAGGCCGATTTCAATTCCGGTCTGCCTCACGTGGTTATTTCCGATAAGTTGGCGGGTATCCTGTTCGGTACCCAAGACGTGGTCGGTCGTGATATCTTGGTAAATAACGTGATGCCTTGCACGATCGCGGGAGTGGTAAAGCGCCCGTCGAAAGCGGCCAGCGAGGCATTCGCCGATGTATGGATGCCTTATACGGCGAATACCCTGTACACCAATAGCGGAGGTTGCGACGGGATGTGTGGCCCTTTCGGGGCGGAGATCTTGGCGCATAAGCTCTCGGACATCGATTCCATATATGCGGAGATCCAGCAAGGGGTAGCCCGCTACAACGCCGGCAAAGCGGATTTCATCTTGACGATTCCCAAGCCTTTCACCCATCTGGAACTGGCCTTAGGTTCCGGTAGTCGGTATGGCTATAACCGGGTAGGTTGGGGCGAATACCTGAAGACAACTGGCTGGGTGCTTCTGTTCCTGCTGCTGGTACCGACCTTGAACCTGACAGGGATCGTACAATCCGCCGTACAGAAAAGGCGGCCGGAGATGGGGCTTCGCAAGGCTTTTGGGGCTACCGGTGAACGTCTGTTTACGCAGGTTGTTTGCGAGAACCTGATCATTACGTTGATAGGAGGTGTTTTGGGGGTAGGTTTGTCGGTCGTATTGCTCTATGTAGGCCGGTCGTTCTTGCTGACAAAAGATACGGTGATAACTTTTGGCATGCTTTTCCAGCCCTTGTTGTTTGTGGCGGCCCTGTTCTTTACGTTGGTATTGAATGTACTAAGCTCGGGATTACCCGCATTCCGGATAGCGAGGGAGCGGATCGTGGAATCGTTGAAGGATGCGAACGTGTGAAAAATAACTACTGAAAAGGAATGATATGATCAAGCATATACTAAGTATAATATGGAACCAGCGCCGAAGTAACGGTTGGATATTCGCGGAGTTGTTGGTGGTGGCCGGTGTGTTCTGGCTGATGGTCGATATGTTTTATGTGGACACGCGAACCTATTACTCTCCCCTCGGATTCGATATCACGAACGTATGGCGTTTCAAGTTAAGCGAGCAGGAACGGAACCCTTCGGATTCGCTTCCCGGGCTATCCGAGCCGGAGAAGCTGACCCGCTTGATGTCGCAAATACGCCAATGGTCCGAGGTGGAGGAAGTTTGCGCTACTTATTACTCCTGTCCCTACTCGATGGGAAATTCTTGGAGGGAGATAGAGCCTCTGGATGGTGACACGAGCTTAACATCTGGGGAGAATTTCCAGATCCGGAATGTCACCCCGGAATATTTCAAGCTTTTCCGGATCAAGACTCCGGAGGGGAAACCTGTAGCGGACGAGATCGCCGGGATACATAACGCCTTGGTCTTGTCCAAGGAGATGGCAGACGTGTTTTATCATGGCCGGCTGGCTCGTGGAAGGAAGGTGAGGCATAGTAAATTGGATAATACCTTTACGGTCGCCTCCGTATCAACCTCTATCCGGACCGACGAGTATAAATCTCCGGAGCCATGTTTTTTCCAGAGCCTTGAGGGGGAATTGTTTAACGAGACTGTCAATCAGTTTGGAGCCCGGAATGCGGAGCTTTGCGTCCGGATGAAAAGAAACTATACACGGGACGACATGAATCGTTTTCTGAATGAGATGGGAGACCGGTTGGCGGCGGACAATCTATTTGTCTATGGCATCAGCAATATCAGGGAGTTCCGGGATATTCATCTGGATGGTAAGGGGCGTGAGATGAGCAATAAGTTCTCCTTGATGGCCTTCATGCTGGTAAACGTCTTTTTCGGCATTATCGGTACGTTCTGGCTCCGTGCGCAGAATCGCCGGGGAGAGATCGGCTTGAGGATGGCGCTGGGTGCTTACGATGGCACGTTACGGCGGTATCTGTATCTGGAAGGTCTTTGCCTATTGGCGTTAACCCTTCCGTTTATCGCCCTCTTCGCTATCAATATGGTGGCGACGGATGCTATAGATACCTATCGCCTGCCGTTTACGACGGGGCGTTTCGCTATCTCTTTCGGTATAACTTATTTAATGATGAGCGGCATGATCTGCCTCGGTATCTGGTTGCCTGTGCGCAAGGTTACCCGAATGGTCCCGGCGGAGGCGTTGCATTACGAATAATATGTAGAATAATAACAAACGATTAGATTTATGTATAAGCAGTACATCAAACAAGCGGTTCAAATGCTGCGTGAAAATACGCTCGTAAGCGTAATCTCTATTTCGGGAACGGCCCTTGCGATCGCCATGGTGTTGGTGATGGTATTGGTGTTCCAGATTAAATCCACGGGATATGCCCCTGAGTCCAATCGGTCTAGGTTTATGTATGTCTGGGGTACGGAAGTCGGTACGAAAAATCCCAATGGCCCGGAGTATAACCGTGGAGGTATGTCCAGCGAGGTCGTGAAGGAATGTTTCTACACCTTGCGGAAACCAGAGGCCGTATCCGGCTATTGTAGTGATAGCCATTCCTTGTCATTGCCCAATAGACGGCTCTTCAAGGAGTATGAGATTTGTTATACGGACGCGGGCCATTGGAAAATATTCGACCATCCTTTCTTGGAAGGGGGCCCCTTTAGCGAGGCTGATTTTCAATCCGGTATACCGAAGATGGTGCTGTCGGAACAAGTGGCGACCGATTTGTTCGGAACGGGACAGGCCGTCGGGCGGCAGGTCGTGATGGATTTTATCACTTTCACCGTCTGCGGTGTGGTGCGTGACGTACCTTCTTCATTGATGAGCTCCTACGCTCAGGTATGGATACCCTATAGCAGCAATGAGGCCCTGACCCGTGTAAATGGGGAGTATGGGGAGAATATGGCCGGTTATTTCAGCGTGGCCTTATTGGCTCGTTCCTCTTCCGACTTCGATGCCATACGCTCGGAGCTAGACCAACAGGTCCGTCGCTACAATGACAGCAAGACCGATTATAACGTAGGTTTCCCTTCCGGGCTACTTTCCCAGTTGGATACGGCCATGGGAAGCGGCGCTTTTCAAAAGGTGGACTGGCCTACCTTCTTGGCCGGATCGGGCGCTTTCCTATTCTTTTTGCTCTTGGTCCCGGCGCTGAACTTAACGGGCGTGATCCAATCGTCCGTGCAGAAGCGGAAAGAAGAGATCGGTTTACGTAAGGCTTTCGGGGCTACGGGGCAGAATCTTTTGATGCAGATCTTATCGGAGAACTTTGTGCTGACCTTGATCGGTGGCGTGATCGGTATCGGTCTCTCGATGGTGTTGCTGGTGGTAGGGAAGCCTTTCATGTTGAGCGAGAACGTGAGCCTTACGGCGCCTATGCTTATTAAACCGGGCTTATTTATCTCCGCCCTTATCTTTACGTTCTTGCTGAATATATTAAGCGCCGGGATACCGGCATGGCGTACGACACGGCAACCGATCGTAGAAGCGTTAAAGGGGAATGAGTGAATCCAATGAATAATGAACAATGAGTTGTCAATTGTCAACTATCAACTATCAACGATCAAATTATGATTAAGCATATATTTAAAATAATATGGGCCCAGCGCAAGAGCAACGGCTGGATACTGGGCGAGTTGGTTATCGTGATGTGCGCCCTTTGGTTTATGATGGATAAGTTATGGGTGGATGTGCGCTGCTATAACGCCCCGATGGGATATGATATCTCGAATACGTGGCGTTTCAAGCTTTCCACGCTCTCGTCGAACGCCCCGGGTTATGTGCCCGACTCACTTTACGACTCGAACGCAACACAGGATTTGTTGAAGCTTATGGAACGTATCCGCCAAGAGCAGGAGGTCGAGGAAGTATGTGTTACGTATTGGTCCATGCCTTATTCAAACGGAAGTTCGTGGGGTACGCTCCTTCCCTTGGGCGCTGATACCTCGAAGGCGGTAGGACAGAACTACCACAAGCTGAAAGTATCTCCTTCTTATTTCGATGTATTCCGTATGAAGGATAAGGAGGGCCGTGCCATCACCCCGCTGGTGGAGAACGCTTACCGCCCGCTTGTCGTGACGGCGGAGGCGGAGGATTTCTTCTTCGGGGGGCAGTCCGCCATAGGCCGGCAGATCTCGGAGAATGACGACCTTTCCGAGCCTTTCACGATCGCCGCTGTCCTTCCTACCTTCCGTAGCAATGACTTCGACCGTCCGGAGAACTGCGCTTTCACGATATTGAAAGGTGAGTCCTTGCGGGAGTTCGTGAAGAATTTCGGCGTAAGGAGCGCTGAACTATCGGTACGTACGAAACGCCCGATGACCGAGGATGAGATGTACGCTTTCTTGGAGAAAACAGCGGATCGGATGACGGTAAATAACATCTTCGTCCACGGTGTCACCCTCCTTGCCGACCAGCGTGATGACCAACTCCGGTTTACCAAGAACGAGAACAGCAAGAAACTCTCCATGATGGCCTTCCTGCTCGTGAACGTATTCTTCGGTATCGTAGGCACGTTCTGGTTGCGTACCGAGCGGCGGCGTAGCGAGATCGGTCTCCGCATGGCGATCGGTTCCAGCCGGGGCAGGCTGGGCGAGTACATGTATCTGGAAGGTCTGGGTCTCTTGGCGATCACTGTTCCGATTCTACTGGTCTTCGTCTTCAATATGGCCTTTTTGGATAAGCTGGATTCCTACCGCGAGCCCCTCTCCATCCTCCGCTTTCTAGTAACCCTCAGCGTCTCCTACCTCCTGATGGCCGGCATGATCTGCATGGGAATCTGGTTCCCTGTCCGCAAGGCGGTAAAGATGGCTCCGGCGGAGGCGTTGCATTACGAATAAATTGTCTATCTTTGCGTCTGTCAATTTATTAATGAGAAAGGAGCAAGCTTATGACAGCTATAGAATTAAAAATGTCGTTACTGCAAGAGGTGATGTCTTTGGAGGATGAACAGTTGATCAAGAAGGCCCTCGACAGTGTCCGCCGTATGAAGATGGCTGCCTTTGGTAAGGCAACCCCGGTAGAGAAGCCGGCAGACGATTACGCAGAGCCTACCAAGGAGGAGATCTTGGCGGGGCTAAGGAATGCCCTGCAAGACGTGAAGGATTTGCGTGAGGGCAAGGATGTGGGGCATAAGTTTAGAGACTTAAGTGAGTTGCTCAATGAGGTATAGGATAAAAACCCATTAAGACTTCGATAAAGAGTTCAAACGTCTCTGTAAGAAGTATAGCTCATTGAAGGCTGATTTATCGGCTTTGGGTAAGTCTTTGAGCGAGAACCCCGATCAAGGGACGAGCTTAGGCAAAGGCGTTCGCAAGGTACGCATGGCCATCGCCTCCAAGGGAAAAGGAAAGAGCCATGGGGCGAGAGTGATTACTTACACGGAGGCCATTGTCTGCGCAGATAATGAGGGTACGGTTGTTCTCCTCACGATCTACGATAAGGCCGACCGTGACTCCATTTCGGCAGCCGAGATCGATGAACTGCTGAGATCCTTACGTTGGGAATTATAAAATCTGAAACTGTCCATAATCGCTGTCCGATAACGAATCAAGTGTTCGTTATCGGACAGCTTTTTTTACGGGGTGATGTTAGGAATCAGGTGGTTACGTTTTTGGCACGTTATTTGCCTCCGTAGGGGCACAAAGTCGGATGATAACAAACAATCGCTGTTTAGGTCGGGTAATAGATAATTTATAATACAAAGGTTTATGATAAAGCAATACATTAAACAAGCGTTGAGGATGATCGGGGAGAACAAGCTGTTGAGCGTGATCTCGATACTCGGTACCGCCTTGGCCATTTGCATGATCATGGTGATCGTCATCCTGTATGTCGTGAATACGGCGAGTTTCAAGCCGGAGGTAAACCGTGGCCGCACCTGCTACATAACGACCGTCATGAGCAATGGCAAGGATGATAACCGGCGCATCTCCTACTCGTCGCTGGGACTGCCCTTGGTGAAGGAATGCTGCTATCCGCTGAAAGGGGCGGAGGCCGTTACCGCCATCAATATGGATCGCTACAGGCCGTTGACCGCCTCGTCCATGGACGGGCTTAAGAACCGGACGAGTTACATCTCTTATACGGATACCGCCTTCTGGAAGATCTTCCAGTTCGATTTCCTGCAAGGAGGCCCCTTCAGCCCGGCGGCTTTCACGAGCGGTATCCGCGACGCCGTGATCAGCGAGAGCGTGGCCTTGGCCCTTTTCGGCACGGACCAAGTCGTGGGGCGGGAGATGAAGCTCGATTTCATCGTCTACAATATCTGCGGGGTCGTGAAGGACGTATCCCGGTTCGCCTCGAAAGCGTGGGCGGAGGTCTGGATCCCTTACACGGTGCGGGACGACGGGGGATACCAAGAGGGTATCAACGGCTCGTATAGCTGTTGCGTCCTGCTGAAACCGGGCGTCACGAGGGAGGAGTTGAGGACCGAGGCGTTGCGGAAGGTCGAGGAGTTCAACGCCAAGACCCGGGATGTCAAGGCCGATATCCTTCACCAGCCCTCCACCCAGATCGAGGAATGGATCGGCGGCGGTAGCGAGTTCGGGGCGAACCTCTTCTATCTCTACGTCCGTTACGGCATCATCCTTTTCATCCTCCTGCTGGTTCCGGCCTTGAACCTATCGGGCATCACCCTGTCGAGGATGCGCCGCCGGATGGCCGAGCTTGGCGTACGTCGGGCTTTCGGGGCCACGCAAGGCACCATCCTCTGGCAAGTGCTGTCCGAGAACATGGTCTTGACCCTGCTCGGCGGACTGCTGGGATTGGCGATGTCGTACGGCGCCATGTTGTTGCTGAGGGACTGGTTGCTGGTCACCTCGCTGGGGAAGACGGGGCTTTCCACCGGGATGTTTAACGGGGCGGTCTTTATCGCCGCCTTCCTGTTCTGCCTCGTGCTGAACCTGTTTTCCGCCGGCCTCCCGGCTTGGCGAATGTCAAGATTGAATATTACGGACTCTATAAATGGTTGACGCTATGTATAAGATGATTCTAAAACAACTCTGGAACGAGCGCAAGGGGAACTTGTTTATCTGGTTGGAAATGCTCGTGGTCTCTATCTTCCTTTGGTATGCGGCGGACGCCTTGTTCGTGATGTACAGACTCTACTCGCAGCCCTTGGGCTTTAACATCGAGCATACGTATCATGTGAGTTTCGACGTGATCCCGGAGGAAAGTCCCGATTATGACACGACCTCCGTGCATAGCGAACGGGGAGGCGGGGATTATCTGACCTTGATGGATCGCATCCGCCGGAACCCCTCCGTGGAATCAATCTGTTTCACCACCGGCGTGCATTTCCATTACCGGGGATCGAACCAATACGCCACGTTCCGGAAGGACTCGTTGATCCGTAATGGCTTCGTGCGTTACGTATCGCCCACCTATTTCGAGGTGTTCGACGTAAAGACGGCACAAGGTGGCCGAGGAGGGCGATTGGGTCGGAGAGGGCTTGAACACCTTCATCCGGGTGAAGCCCGGCGCGGACGGCGCCGCTTTCGCCGCCGATTTCCGGAAGGAGATGGAGCAGCAATTGCGCGTGGGTAATATCTATTTGAAGGATGTTTTCCCGATGTCCCATTACCGGGACCAGTTCCTTGAGCGTTGGTTGGATCAAGTCCGCCTTTACGTGGCGGGCATCGCCTTCTTCCTGCTGAATGTCCTGCTCGGCGTGGTGGGAACCTTCTGGTATCGTACGCAACAAAGGAGCGCCGAGATCGGCCTCCGCATGGCGATGGGAGCCACCCGCAAGGGCATATTCTGGCAATTGGTGAAGGAGGGCTTGGCGCTACTCACCATCGCTTTCATCCCCTCCGCCGCCATCTTCGCCAACCTGCTGTATATGGAGGTGACGCAAGGCTCGGAGATACCGCCCGACATGGCCTCACGCCTGTTGTTCGGCTTCGTGTTCTCGTATGCGGTGATGGCCGCGATGATTGTCGTGGGAATTAGTTTCCCGTCTTACCGGGCCATGCGGATGCATCCGGCGGACGCCTTGCGGCAGGAATGATCGGACACGGACGGCACGGATGGCACGGGCATCCGTGTCCGGAAACGAACCGACTGTTCGGAAATGAATCGACTGTTCGATAACGGACAGTACTTTTTTATGGAGATGTCATGGAATCAATGAGATACGTTTCTGGCACGTAATTTGCTTTTAGGTGGCAAAGCCTAGCGATAGCAAGAGTTTAACAATAACAAGAGTCAAACAATAACAATTAAAATATTACAGTCATGATCAAACTAACGAATTTACAGAAGATTTACCGTACGAAAGAGATAGAGACAGTCGCGTTGGAAAACGTGAACCTAGAGGTACAGCAAGGCGAGTTTCTCAGCATTATGGGACCCTCCGGATGCGGGAAATCCACCTTATTGAACATCATGGGCCTGCTGGACTTGCCTACCTCCGGCACGGTCGAGATCAACGGCGTGAACACGGTGGGCATGAGCGACAAGGAGTTGGCCGCTTTCCGTAACAAGCAACTGGGTTTCGTGTTCCAGAGCTTCCACTTGATCAATTCCCTGAACGTGCTGGACAACGTGGAGCTTCCCTTGCTCTATCGCAAGGTCTCTTCCTCGGAGCGCCGCAAGCTGGCCGAGGCCGTGCTGGAGAAGGTCGGCCTCAGCCACCGTATGCGCCATTTCCCGACGCAGCTCTCCGGCGGCCAGTGCCAGCGCGTGGCCATCGCCCGTGCGATCGTAGGTAACCCCGACATCATCCTCGCCGATGAGCCGACCGGTAACTTGGACTCCAAGATGGGTATCGAGGTCATGGACCTGCTCCACCAACTCAACAAGGAGGACGGCCGCACCATCGTAATGGTAACCCACAACCAGCCGCACCGTGCGCTTCTTCGATGGAAGGCAGGTGCAGTAAGGGAGCCGTATACGGAGGATCTCCATGTGTGAGGCACTACTGGTGGCACCTTGCCTCATAGCTATGAGGTACGATACCTCAAACGTATGAGGCAAGGTATCACCCGTGGTGTCTCGATACCTCACATCACGGTGAAGGTAAGCGTACCATACCGGGGCTCTTTATAAAGGTGATAAGTAGGGGTGAACTGGGTGCAGACGATGGCTTCCCACTCGCCTGCCCCGAAAGCGAAGCCGGGGACGAAGCAGAGCCGCTGCCCGCTGTTGACGAGCGTCTCCTTGCGATACTCGCTCCGTTTGTCTACGACACGGGCGGCGATGTCATCGATGCTGAGCGTACGTTGCCATACGACGCTTCCCTTGTAGCTCGTGTTACCGGGCAGGTGGCTCTTGCTGACGCGGATGCTCTGCTTGCGAAACGGCTTGGGCAGCTCCGACTTAGGTATTTCTTTATCCATGATCTCGTGGTTTAATGAATGATTAAGTGGCAAAGATAAGAAAGATAACATGAATAGTATTTGGAAATACATGCTAAGCGTATAATAATTACGGAAAGCAGGCGGCAGATACCCATAAAACAAACTAACAAATAATGAACGATGTACAAGGTATACCTTAAACAAGCTTGGGCCTTGATGGGGCAGAATCGCTTCTTCACCGCCGTTTATATCATCGGTACGGGCTTGGCGATCTCGATGGTGATGGCCATAGCGGTGGTCTACCATATCCGGACGGCGAATATCGCCCCGGAGGTGAGCAGGGACCGGATGGGCTACGTATCGAACGTATCGTATGAGTTCAACGGGGGCAAAGGCTCGTTGAACAGCGGTTGCGGGCCCCGGTTCGTGAAGGAGGTCCTCTACGGCCTCGAGACACCCGAGAAAGTGGCGGTCACCACCAACGCCGCCATCATGCCTTATGAGGTGGGGGACATCTTCATCCAAGCGCCGGGTAGCGACGAGTCGCCGAAAGTACAATTGATGGGATGCGACGACGCGTTCTGGCAAGTCTACCGTTTCAGCTTCTTGGACGGGAAGCCGTTCGCCAGTGCCGAGTTCCTTTCCGGGATGCCCCGCGTGGTGCTCGACCGTTCCTTGGCACGCCGCCTGCTCGGGCGTACCGAGGTAGCCGGTCAGACCGTCTTGATCAACGATATAGAATATACGATTAGCGGCGTGGTGGAGGATATATCCGCCGTCGCTTCCGACGTTTACGCCGAGGCGTGGGTACCCTACACCTCGATGGCAAGTATCATGGATACCGCCTTGGAGGAGCGGGAAGGCTCGGTGGGACTGCTGCTCGCCAACTGCCTGCTGCGTGACGCCTCGGACCTTCCGGCCCTCTCCGCCGAGTTGGAGAAGGGAGTAAGACGCTACAACAGCGGCTTGCGGGAGGGACAGGTGAGAGTGGAGCCGCCCTGCTCGTTCGGCGACCAGTTATTGTCGCGGTTGTTCGGGCCGGAGACGTATATCGTCTTGGGCGTCGCCCTCTTCCTCTTCCTGCTAGTCCCGGCGCTGAACCTCTCGGGCCTGAACGCCTCGAGGATGCAAGACCGGGTGTCTGAGCTAGGCGTACGCAAGGCCTTCGGGGCGTCGCGGAAGACGTTGATGGGGCAGGTCTTCTGGGAGAACATGCTGCTGATGTTGCCCGGGGGCATGGCGGGGATGCTGTTCTCGTACGTGCTGGTGTCCGTATTCCGGGGCATCCTTCTTTCCCCCGGTTTGCATAGCATGGGCTCCGGGGCGGGTAACGATATCTTCCTCTCGCCGGGGATGCTGCTGAATATGGAGGTGTTCGCCTATGCGTTCGCTGTCTGCGTGGCGCTGAACCTGCTCTCTTCGATGATACCCGCTTGGCGTACCGTGCGGGTGAGTATAACGGATGCGTTGAACGATAAATAGGATACGGCTATGGTAATACATCTATTAAAGTTGATAAGGTCCCGTTTGGGAGGAAGCTGCTGGATACTGGTGGAACTGCTGGTCGTATTCGTGATCCTGTGGTTCATGATGTACTACTTCGTGGCGCAAGGGATGCTGACGCGGATGCCGGTGGGCTTCAAGCTGGATCACGTGTACAACGTGACGCTCGCCATACGGCCGTCCGACAGTCCCTCGTTCATCGCCTACGAGGAGGGGAGCGAGGAGCCGGTGCGGAACATCGAGCGTATCGTGGAGCGTATCGAGCGGCATCCCGACGTGGAGGTGGTAGGGCTCTCGTATTATTCGCTGCCTTATACCGACTCGAACATCGGCAGCAGAGTCTTGAAAGACTCGATCAACCAGCGGGTGCGGGCAATGATCGTCTCGCCGGGGTATTTCCGGGTGTTCGGCATCCGCTCCGCTACGGGAGAAAGCCCGGAGAGACTGGGGCAGACCCTGTCGGGGCTTCGGGAGGGGAGGGAGATGATCCTCTCCGCCGATCTGGCGAGCAAGCTATACGGCCATACCGACGTGATCGGGGCCGAGATCTATAATTACAACGATACCGTGCCCTGTCACGTGATAGCGGTTACGGAGCCGGTACGAAACTCCGAGTACGATTCCCGGAATCAGCATAGTGTCTTCTCTCCACTGGACTTGCGGGGGATGTTCGGCAAGGGCCAGTTGGACGAGAAGGGACTCACGCGAGTGCAGATCACGTTCCGCACCCGTCCGGAGGTCTCTACCTCCAACTACGCCGCCAAGTTCCGGAAGGAAATGAGTAGATCCTTGATGGTGGGTAATTACTGGGTATCGGAAGTGAGGGACTACAAAGGGATACGGGCCTTTTACCTCGAGAACTCGGAGCGGACGAGCGCCCATCGGCTGGTATCGGCCATGGGATTGTTCTTCTTGGTGAACGTGTTTCTGGCGGTGATCGGTACGTTCTGGTTTCACGTGAGCCGTCGCCGTTCGGAGTTGGGGCTACGTATGGCGATGGGCTCCACCCGCAAGGGTATAGAGGGGCTGATGATCGGCGAGGGCTTGTTGCTGCTGGCGATCGCTTCCGTGCCGGGCTTGCTGATCTGCCTGAATCTGGCGG
>OAZX01000527.1_pt1 | contig 17874 bp, 17 predicted proteins | sample 1495341 | NCBI WGS metagenome assembly OAZX01 (sample SAMEA2580119, study PRJEB22360) | human gut metagenome | biome: human gut; feature: human-associated habitat; material: faeces | place: Denmark | collected 2008/2010 | reverse complement strand
TGCTCGGGCAGGCATGGGGCGGTTTTTCGCACTCCATCGGCTTCGCCCTGAGCGAAAACTACGAGGACATGAAGAAGCACGCGACCATGCGCGGGGCGGGGGTTCCCCGCTGCAATGACGTTCCGGACACGTTCAACGTGCTGTTTCACGAGACGTACCGCGAGAACGGGCCGCACGGTTCGACCGGATGCGCGGAAGGCTTCCAGAGTGCGGGTCACGTGTCCATCCTGAACGCCATAGCCGATGCCGTGGGCGTGCGGGTGGCTACGCTTCCCGTCACTCCGGAAAAATTGAAAGCCGCCATGACCGCCAAGGCCGCTGGCGTCCCCTACGGCCAGGAGCCTTGGGATCTCGGCTGTTCGCTTTACGAGCGGCTTGCTTTTTTGAAGGCACGCCATGCCGGAAAGGGCAAGGGATAGGTAAAGCCGCGCCCGTAAGGAAGCCGGGAACGCCGTCAGGCTCCCGCGCGATGGCCTTCGGCCTGTTCGAGCGTGGCATACCCGTACTGCTGCACCTGATTGAGGAGATTCAGCGCCGCTCCGTTCACGCCATCCTGTTGTTGCCGCAAGGTAAGTTCATGCAGGAGCGTGATCGTGCGCGCTGAATACGTCTTCAATTCTCCCCGCAGGTACGTTTCAAAGGACGTTTCCCCGGTGGAGTCTTCGCTGGTGCGCAGCGGGCGGCCCTTGCCGCTCAGACGGGGATAACGGTCGAACAGCTCGGCTTTCCATCCCACGTTGATCGCGACGATTTCTTCTATCTTCTGCAAGGTTTCCTTGTCGACGGGCGGAAGGGATGCCGCCAGCTTCCGGTATTCTTCGGGGAAAGTGGATTCCATCATCCGGGCGTATTTCTCGGTCATGATGTTTCTGCCTTCCCGCGTGGCGGTTTTCAGATCTTCCAGATAGCTGGCAAGCAGCTCATCGGACCATGTGGCGGCCTGGCTCTTCCGCATGATTTTGAAGGTGTCGGGCCGCATCTGGCAGGAGGCCGGGCCTCCCACGTTCGAAACATGAGAAAACATGTCCCATTCCAGCTTGATGATTTCGGACATCAGTTCGTCGCGCATCTTTTTTCTCCATGTTTATCAATAACGCTACAAGGTATGGCTGTCTGCTGGGTACGCTGCCTTTCACCGGATAGATAAAACCGGCAAGCGATCGACGGCGGCGCAAGGCTGTTGGGCTTTTACGGCTGAACGGATACGGCGCCGTGCCTGCCTTTTCCTTTTGCGGAGAGAACCGGCGGAGCCAAAACGCCGTTCGGTATCCTCCACTCAAACAAAGATCCCGTCAGGCCGTCTTGTTGTCCCAATCCTTTTCCCGCAGCGTCCCGGTTTGGAAGTAGACGGAAACCAGCTCAATGAATTCGTGGAAATCTCCGTTTTCTTTGGCGAGGCGATCAATGGATTGCCAGTCGGCATCCGGCTTTTTCTGTGCGGGGAGCAGGATTTCGCTTTCCGACGGATTTTCGGGATCGAGCAGGATAACCCCGATGCCGTGCAGGGCTGAAAGCATCCTGAGCTCCTGTTCCACCCGGTCGTCGGCGATGGCCGTGGCGACGAGATACCCCTCGTGCGCCCAAGACGAGTTGCTGACGGCCTGAAAGAAGCATTTTCTGATATTGGCGACGGTGAGCGTTTTTTTGACTTCAAACGACCAGAGCCGGACGCAGGTGCTGCCGCTGGCGTGCCCGCAGGCTTTGACGTGTTTCCCCCATGCCTTGTCCACCGGTTCCATCGCCACGATGTCGGGGTGGAGCCACTGGTTGCCGCCGTTTCCTCGCGTATTGTGGGAGCGGCCTTCCCGGATGCGCATGGAGTAGAGGTGCAGCTCCGACCAGAGATAACTGGTGAGAAGCGGGTAAAGCTCCTGTTCCAGCAGGGCCCGTTCTTCACAGGCGCAGATCTCCTCATCGCGTTCACAGGTTTCACCTTGGGCCGTATCCAGCGCCTCCTGCGTCTCTTCCAATGGAATGCAGTAGCGGCGGGGCTTGGGCCTGCCCTGCCATACGAGTGTGGGGCGGAGCCTTTTGAGCGTGTCTTTCTGTGATCCGATTTCCGCAATGATTTGCGAAAGAAATGCCTTGTCATCCGCGAAACGGGGATTGTTGCGCTTTTTGGCGTAGTCGGAAGCGTACTGCTGCACGATGGCTTCGGCAATCTGCCGGGCCGTAAAGCTCCCGCCCCGATGTTTTTCGAGAAAAGCAATGATCTTTTGCGATTGAGAAAGCGCCATGTTCACCCCCTGTTCAGTTGAGAACCCATTGTAGGCGGGGGGAAAGGCCATGTCCAGCTTGCGCGGGCCTTTGGGAGCCTGCTGGTGATCGGGGCGGCTTCCGCCGCCGGGCAAAAACGAAAGCCCCGCACTGCACGGGGCTTTCCGCTGTTTCAGGCTGGTCCGCCGTACGCTAACCGTTCATGAGCGTGGGGAGATAGGTTGCCAGCGGGGGGAACAGGACAATCAGGAGAAGGCAGACGAACAGGGCGATGACGAAAGGAACGGCGGAGCGGTACATGGCGCCGAGCGTCACGCCCGCCACTTCCTTCATGACGAAGAGGCTGATGCCGAAAGGCGGCGTGATGGAGGCCATGTTGTCCAGAACCGTGATGATGACGCCGAACCAGATCAGATCCCAGCCGAAAACCTTCGCAATGGGCACGAAGATCGGCACTCAGATGAGCAGCAGCGGCATGGACGGCAGGAAACAGCCGAGGATGCAGAAGGTCATGACGATGGCGAACAGGACCAGCATGGGGGCGACGTCCAGCACGAAGGGCGGCCCGTTCCCCTCGGTGAGTTCCCGGTGTGTCCCCTGGATGAGCAGGTAGCGCGGGCCGATTTCCATCAGGGGGTGGTACTTGCCCATATAGCGCGGGCCGAGGGCGTTGATGCCCTTCGCGCCGCTGCTGGTGATGCCGTTCATGCCGGGGCAGCTCCATCCTGCAAAGCGAGTGGATGAGGTTGAGCAGCAAATCCGGATGGGCGGCGGCGAACGCGCGATCAGTCAGCAGCCCGGCGTCGAAAATCGCAGGGGACACACGTTCCGTGCAGGTCACCACGGTGTTCTTGATGTCCCCGGCGATGATGGTCGGCACGTTCATGAGCGTGCCCGCCCCGGCGTACAGGATCGTCCGTTCCTCGCCGTTGGCTCCGACATAGGCCAAGCCGCACGGTCCCCGAAAGGATATAGTAGAAATAGGGCGATTCCGTATTCGAAACGTCGATGGTGTGCCGCTTGGGGAAGACGCGCCGGGAGGCGAGGTGTAGCACCTGTTCCCACGGCGTATTCAAATCGCTTACGCGCGAAGACTTCATCAACATGGCCTGCTCGTGATTCATGGACCCCCTCCCCGCCGCCCGAAACGGCTTCAGGTAAAATGTGCCGGAACTCGGACGCTTCGGCAATGCTTTTGCGCATCTTGCGGAGAAGTATCCTTTGTTCGGTATCGTCGAATCGTTATCCGCGTTGGATGGCAAGGCGCACGGAGGCCTCTTTCTTCGCTTCATACGGATGGTATCAAAAAAAATGGCAGGCAACACCGAGGGAAGTGTCGGTGCCGCCTGCGCGGAAAAGGGAACTGAAGGGGGCTACCGCAGCCACGTCCCGTCAAGCAGTTCCTTGGCATCGCGGGTGAGCGGGAAGACGTCGCGCCGCCCGATGTGCTTCACGTCGAATTTCCTGTTCAGGGCGGCGAAGTGGCGCAGCCCGTAGGCGATGCGGTTCAGGTAGGAATATACCCCGACGGCCCCGGTGGAGAACCCGTCCGCCGCGCTGCCGTAGAGCCCCCGCAGCTCGGGAAGATCGCTGAACAGCTCTTCCTTCGTCGTGCCGAAACGGGCGAGTTCCGGGGGGACTTTGCCCGCCTCAATGAGATCCCCGATCTTTTTGGCGCTCATGGCCGCCGCCATGCTGGACCGGCACAGGCCCACGGCGGAGATGTAGGGCGCGCCGAGGGCCAGCGCCTTGTACACCTGATCCTCGGTCGCAAAGCCCCCCGTGATCGCCACATGCGGGAGTTCCATGCCTTCCGCGGCCAGCTTGTTGAGAATGCCGTAAAGGATGCTTTCCATGACGACCGTGGGGAGGCACCATTCGTTCATCATTTTGCAGGGGCTGTAGCCGGAGCCGCCGCCCGCGCCGTCGAAGGTGACCATATCCACTTGCGCCTTGGAAGCCAGCCGGAGGACATGCTCCAGATCCTCTGGATCGAAGCCCGCCATCTTGAAATACACGTTGGCCATGCCCATGTCGCGGAGTTGCGCGATGCGGCCGATCAGATAGTCGTCGCTCCAGATCGGCAGACGGCCGTAGACGTGGAAGGCGGGGCACGCCTTGCGGCCATAGGCTTCCTGTACGCCGGGATCCCGCGGATCGGGCAGGACAAGGAAACCCTGTTCGCACTTCTTCAGCGCCTCTTCGAGCGTGGGGACGAGGTTCGCGGGCTGGGTGCCCTTGGCGGACTGCCCGAACTTGAATTCGATGGCCTTGGCCCCGCATTCCCGGATGGCGTACTCCGGCACGCCCTGCGCGTCGTCGTCATAGTTGGCCTGAAGGATGATCTGCCCGTATCCCCGGTCATACTTGTTGAAGGCGTCCAGCATTTCCCGGAGCTTCGGGGCGTGGACGACCTTGCCGTTTTCGTAGGCGAGCGTCGGGTCCTTGCTCACGGCCCCTCGAAGAGGCCCCTTTCGCGGATGCCCGCGTTGCCGCCCGCCATGGCCGCGCCGCCGAAGTAGTCGGGCCAGTTGAGCTTGATGAGCGCGGGCAGGATGATCGGCAGCGCCAGCTTTACGGGGGTGAGGGTGCCGATCTCCCGTTCGAGCCCCACATGGTAGATGGTGGCGCGATCGGCGTCCAGCGGAGCCCCCATTGCCCCGAAGGATCTGCCGTTGATGTTGAAATGGGAATAATCGACGGGATAGACCTTTTCCGAGGCGATCTGGTTTTCCCCCGTGGTGGTGGGATATACGGTCTCCATGCCCCGGACGGCGGACAGGCCGATCTCGCAGCTGCCGATGGCGCACATGCCGGAAAAAGAACAGACATGGGACGGATCGCGCATTTTCGTGCGGTTGAACACGGAGCCGAGCGTGGGGCTGTACGACATGGACGTTTCCTCCTTGAAGAACGAAAAAACGGCGCGGCCCGTCCCCCGCGATGGGAAACGGCCGCACCGTCGGTGGCATGGTCAGTCGCGTATGGTCTTGCCGGGACGCGCGCCCGTATGGACGCCGTGATCGACGGCGATCTCGCCGTTGACGAGCACGTAATCGATGCCTTCCGGGTAGACACGCGGATTTTCAAACGTATTCACATCGCGGATGCGGTTTTCGCCGAACACCACCATGTCCGCATCCATGCCGGGCATGATGAAGCCCTTGCGCTTCATGCGGAGTTTGAGCGCCGTGCTGGAGGTCATCTTGCGCACGGCCTCCTCAAGGGTGAGCAGGCGCTTTTCCCGCACGTAACGGGCGATGAACCGGGGGAAGGCCGCATAGGTACGCGGCTTGCCGCCGCTCAGCAGGCCGTCGGTGATCAGACACATGGTCGGGTGCTTCATGCCTTCCATTACATCCTCTTCACACATGCCGTGCCCAAGCAGGCCCACGGCAAGGTTTTCCTCGATCAGCAGATCCAGCACCGCGTCCTCGGGCGACTTGCCGAGGGCCTCGCCAAGGGCCACGGCGCTTTTGCCTTCGCACCAGAGGTTCTTTTCGCTGGCGACCGAGGAGACGTAGATGTTCTCCCAGCCCATGACCTGCGAGAAATTTTCCCAGCCTTCGGTGGTGAGCATGTCCTTTTTGACCTGTTCGCGTTCCTCCGCCAAGGCTTTGAGCAGGCCGTCCGTCCCCCGGCTGTGGTACCACGGCGGAACGACGACGTGCATGAACGTGCTGTTGGCCGTATACGGATACTGGGCGATGCCGATGTCGATGCCTTCCCTGCGGGCCCGGTCGATGGTGTCGAGATGCCTGCGGGAGTTCCCCCAGTTCCTGCGCCCCCGCAGCTTGAAATGGGTCACCAGAATACGGATGCCGGTTTCGCGCCCGATGTGGATGACCTCTTCCAATGCCTCGGCCATGTGGTCGGCCTCATTGCGCATATGCACGTCGAGGATGCCGTCGTAGCGGGCCGCGACTTTGGCGAGCGCGACGAGTTCTTCCGTGGACTGGTACTTGTTGGGCGTGTAGATGAGCCCCGCCGAAATGCCGCGCGCCTTCCTCCATGCACCGGGCCACGCTTTCTTCCATAAGGCGCAGTTCTTCGGCGGTGGGCGGCCTGTCCTCCATGCCCATGACGTCGAGGCGCACGGTGCCGAGCCCCACATAGGAACTCAGGTTGACGCTCGGCTTCGCGGCGTCGAGCGCATTGAGATAGGAGGCGAACCCGTTCCAGCCCCACGGTTTCTGGGCTACGCCGTCGAGCCCGGAAATGCTCGTGCTCCACGGCTCCTTGTTCTTGTCGCTGATGGGGGCCACCGACATGCTGTCGAGGCCTACGTTCTCTGTGGTAATCCCTTGCATGATTTTGGGCAAGGCCAACGGCTCATCTATTATCCTCAAATCCGAATGGCTGTGGCTGTCGATGAAGCCGGGGCACAGGATGTTGCCTCCGATGTCGAGCACCGTCCGGGCTTCGGGCATATCGTGGGCCGAACCCACGGCCACGATGCGCCCGTCGCGCACGCCGACGCAGCCTTTGCGCCAGGGGTTGCCCGTCCCGTCCACGATGCGGGCGTTGGTCAAGAGCAGATCCAGCATGAAAGCCTCTCCTTGTCAGCCGAGCACGATGCGGCGCGCCAGCTCGTCGTCTTGTTCCGTGATGAAGGGGATGCCCGTTTCCTGAGCCGTTCGCGGTTGGCTGCCCAGATGTCCGTGCGGTCGATGTGCTCGACGCCGAACTTGCGGGCCCCGGCCATGTGGTGCTGGAGCCCCGCGCCGAGCCGGTCGCACATCGTCCACATGGCGATGGCTCCGTAAGGGATATGCGCCATTTCGTCGGCTCCGAGGCGTTCCTTGAGGGCATGGTATCCGGCGAAGATGGTTTCGGGCGTATCGCCGATGTCGAGGACCGTCTTCGGAAGCGCCGACCACGCGCCGTGGACGCGTTCCCGGCGTTCGGGGTGCAGGGCCCCTTCGATGTTGCAGCCGAGGAAGGCCGGGATCATGAACGAGCGCGACATGCACACAGCCTTGACGTAGGGGGCGCCGAGGGCCAGCGCCTTGACCGCTTGGCTCGGCTTGGCGAGCCCGCCGCCCACGGCGAGATCGACCACCTTCTTCCCGGCGGCGGCCCGTAGGAAGGCGTAGTCATGCGCTTTGGCGTGCAGCAGGACGGAGGGGACACCCCAGTTGTCCAGCATGTCGTTGGGGCTCATGCCCGTTCCGCCGCCGGAGCCGTCGATGGTCAGGAGTTCGAAATCCAGCTCGGAGGCCACCCGTACACGACGCTGCGGGCGAAGATGAAGCGATAGCCCGGCACGAGAAAAGGGATGACATCCATAGGATGAATTACGGCTTTAGGGTCAGGACTCGTTATTCTCAAAGAAAGGAAAACAGGGTACGCATGGGACACCTCCGTGCCTCCTGCATACTCTGTTTTCCTTCCCCTGCTACGCATTATTACTTAAAATGCGAAGCGAGTAGCCGATAAAGTGCCGTCACATCAATGGGCTTGGCTATATGCCCGTTCATGCCTGACGCCACAGCGGCAGCTACATCCTCGTTGAAGGCGTTGGCCGTCATGGCAAGAATGGGGATGGAGTTCGCGTCGGGGTGTACCGAAGCGCGAATGGCTCGTGTCGCCTCATAGCCATCCATGACCGGCATCTGCACATCCATCAGAATAATGTCGTATTGCCCGGTTTCCGAGGCCGTAAAAAGAGCTACTCCCTCTGATCCGTTTTCGGCACTTTCGACCGTGGCCCCTGTCATTTCAAGAAACTCTTGGGCGACTTCACGGTTGAATTCATTGTCTTCAACCAGCAGTATATGCTTCCCCGTAAAGTCATAATGCTGATGTGCAGTTTCCGTCTCTGATTCCGGGGGGGCGGAAACTTCTATTTCTCTCTTCGGAGCCGTGCGCCGTGTTAATGAAGTAAGCGTATTGTAAAGATTGGAAGCGAAAAAGGGCTTGGCGATGAATCCGTTAACTCCAATGGCACGGGCCTTTTCTTCTATCGCTCCCCAGTCATAGGCGCTGATAATGATGATAAGAGTTTCCGGCCCGACTTCATTACGGATACGGCGGACGGTTTCCATGCCATCCATGTCCGGCATTTTCCAGTCTATGAAGCATACGTCGTAATCATCACCACTGACATGGGATTCTTGCACAACCTTCACGGCTTCCGCACCGCTGAGCACCCATCGGGTACGAAGTCCCATTTTATCCAGCAACAGGCAGGCGTGCTCGCAGGTATCGTAGTCGTCATCCACTACGAGCACTTTGAGTGGCTCCAGCTCGCCTTTGCCTTTTTCTAACTGCCGTCCGCTCAGGCCAAAGGGGAGCTCCACAGTAAACTCGGTTCCCCTGCCTTCCTCGCTTTTCACGAATATCGTGCCGCCCAGCAAAGAAACAAGATTTTTGGTAATGGCCATGCCGAGCCCAGTACCACCAAATTTTGAAGCGGTGGAGGATGTGGCCTGTTCAAAGGGGGTATAAAGCCGCTTTATGAACTCTTGGCTCATACCAATGCCCGTATCACGGATAACAAAGCGGAACTGCACATTATTGTTCTTTTTATGGAGCTGGTGTACCTCCAGCCGTATAGAGCCCCCGACCGGGGTGAATTTGAGTGCATTGGACAGAATATTGATAAGAATCTGGTTAAGTCGCAGTGCGTCGCCGAGTAGCTCTTCTTCATCAACCCCGGACAGGGACACCTCAAAATCCAGCCCGCGTTCCAGCGCTTGAGGCTGAATAAGATTGATAACTCCTTGTAGAGATATTTTAAAATTGAACGGCTCATGAGCAATGGTGAGCTTGCCGCCTTCGATTTTGGACATGTCCAACACGTCATTGATAAGGCCGAGCAGATGGCGTGAGGACAGAGCTATTTTGGTGAGGCAATCCTCCATGCGGGATCGATCGTCAAGCCGGGTCAGGGCAATGACCGTCATACCGATAATGGCGTTCATCGGCGTACGGATTTCATGAGACATGTGGGAGAGGAAATTACTTTTGGCGGTATTTGCGTTGCGGGCATTCTCAAGAGCGTCGCTCAGTGCCTGTCGATAGGCAAATTCCTTAGTTTGATCGAATAATACGATAATGCGCTGGCTCAGAACACCATTTAGGAATATGGGATACACCCGGATATTGAAGCGGCGTCCCTCTTCACCAAGCACGATGTCCCGTTCCTTCATATTTGAGGACGTATCGTCGAGCACTGCGCGCAACCAGTCGCTGTCCTTACACGCTAGAAGAGAATATAATTTTCTGTAATCATGAATAAATTTTTCAGGCGGTACGCCTATGACGCGTTCACTATTTGAGCTCACATATTCAAAAGATTTATCTTCGCGTGAAATGAAAAAGATTTCATCTATGTTGGCTGCAAGCAGATTGAGGAGTTTTTCGCGGTATGCGCTCTCCTTGTATTTATCCCATTCCAGTTTGCGGGTGTGGAGAATCAGCAAGATGATGCTTATTCCCATAAGCAGCGTAGCAATGATGGAAAAGGTTCTCAGCTTGTCCATTTCTGCCAAGATTGCATTGCCACGGTGTTCGGCGGCATCGCCCAAGTTACCTAGCAGTTTATCCACCTTTTCAAAATGTGGGAGAACCTCACGGGCATAATAGGCATTGATGTACTGAAAATCCAGATTGCCCAATAGGTTATTGACCATATTTTTTCGGGCTTCCCGTAATTCAGCCATACATCTTTTCAGATAAGCCAGTTCTTTCTCATTCCCCCGGAACTTGAGCGTGATCTCTTCCAACGACTTGTCCTGCATAGCCCTCTGTTTTTGAAGGAGGTCATTAATTTGGGCAGCGGTGATGTCGGGCGTGGCTAGAAGAGATGGCAGAGAGATTCGTATGCCATAGAGGGCGGTTTTCATTTCCTGCGCTTTGCGTGAGACAGTATAGGGATACTCATAGAGCTGCGTTGTTGAATCGCCTATTTTATACATGGAGAAACAGACGAACAAAATATAGAAAACAGTAATAAGACAGAGCCCAAGCAGCCATTTGGGTATTTTTATAAAACCAACAAGCTGTGTCTTTACATCGTCTGCGGCCTGTTTTCCCGTCGTATATGGTATTCCGCTGTAACTTTTCATTTAATTACCTAGTATTATGTAGATATACAGCAGTACGCAATATCCCTTTATACGTCCTTCTGCTCAATACCCTGTACGTTACGCCCGGATCACACCGCAAATATTCTCGTAGCTGTTGGATATCTCTGGCATCATACCAACGGCTTCTTTCCATTCTCCGGCGCGGATATGACGTTCCTGCAGAATCACAAGCTCCTGCATGGCCTCACATCCTATGGTACCACATATGCTTTTCAGCGTGTGCGCTGCTCTGCCAGCCGCTTCCCAATCGTTTGAGGCTAGAGAATCCCGCAGCATGGCATAGCTCTTTTCGCTGAGGAATTTCTGTAAATAGCGCTCAAGCATAGCCTCGTTTCCCATAAAGCGTTCAAGAGCTTCGTCCACCATAATTCCGCCCGCCTCAAGTCTTGCCTTTCTTGTCTGATCCATATTTTTTTGCCTCACTCGTACAATCGTTCCGGGCCGCTACCGTAGAGAGTGCGGAGCTTACCCTCAATTTCCCGAAAGCATGCCAATATGTTTGGATTGAACACGCCGCATTCGCCGCTGACAATCATGCCAAGGGCCACCTCAAAACTGAAAGCCTTCTTGTAACACCGTGGGCTGACCAGCGCGTCATATACGTCTGCAATGGAGACTATCTGTGCCCATAAAGGGATATCGTCGCCCTTGCGCCCCTCCGGGTATCCGCGTCCGTCCCATTTCTCATGATGGTATTTGGCAATATCGTAGGCATATGTGAAAAACGGCAGTTCCCTCATCTGCGGAATTCTCTCCAGAAGTTGTCCTCCTTGTGTCGTATGCGTCTTCATGATCTCAAACTCCTCGGGGGTAAGGCATCCTGGCTTGCTCAATATGGCGTCAGGAATGGAAATCTTTCCAACGTCATGCATAATCGCGGCCAAAGAAATATGCTCAATTTCCTCCGTCGAAAAATCTCTGCCCAGTGGGGAATTTTCAAGGAACAGCTTAGTGATGTCATGTATTTTCCGGATGTGCTCACCGGACTCGCCACTGCGAAATTCAATGGCTGTTGAAAGAGACTCTATCATCCCCATGTTCAGCCTCAGGATTCTTTTGGCCTGTTTCAAAAGCTGATCCTTTTGCTGGCCCACCACACTGGAGAGTCGTTTACGTGCCGTAAACAATTCAATAACGGAATTAACCCGGCGTTGCACAATATACGAAGAAATAGGTTTAGAAATGACATCCATCACGCCGAGTTCATATGCTCGCTTGATGATTCTCGTATCTGTTTCTCCAGTAATAAGAAAGACGGGAATATGATCAACAACACCATCTCTGTTAAGTTTTTTCAATACTTCAATACCGCCCATTACAGGCATGACCACATCCAGAAGGACAGCACAAAATTTTTGTCCATATTCTAGTATTTTATTGAGACACTCTTTTCCATTTTCAGCCATTTCAATGGAATGAGACGCAGAAAAAATATTTCCCAACACATCACGGTTCATTTCATCATCATCGACAATAAGAATTGTGTTAGGAATAACTATTTTATACATGAATGAATATCTCATAATTATTTGAAAAAATGTATAAAATATTTAATGATATATTGTCGCTTGTTTTATCAGCGAGACGAGGAATAAAATATTCCCAAGGTGCCCCTATTTTCTTATTTGAGAAAATATTAATAATTTTTTATAATTGATTTCGGTTTAATATAATAACACGAATAGTTACGTGTGTAAATAAAAATATCGAAATCAAGGACTGCTCATGTACAAATATTGCTATATAGAGCCAATTATATTTACTACTTATTTAATATGATATACTGGGCGTATCTGGAACGGATACGTTGCTTCTAGGTTCAACCGAATCGGGGAAATAGCTGAGGTGCTGAACAGTTCCATGACGGAATTTTTCAAGAAAAATGACTCCGTAAGGGCGAGACCTGACTATCTTGCAGACAGCATCAATCCTCTTCCGCCAGGAAAATCCGATATGCGCCGGAACAGGCCATCCTGCAATGGTGTTCCGAACAAACAGATGTTACGGACTCGGCATCATGTGTTCGAACATCGCAACTTGCTGCCTCATGCCAGCCGCGTCATTGAGACGTTTCCACAGCTTGCTCCGGCACTGTTCGGACTGCTCGAAGGGGCCTTGAGGAGGAACGCATGACGGATACCTGCCGACTGTGCCGATTGGGGCTTCCGACGAGGATACCGCCATGTCTTGGAAAACACATCGAATGGGATTGCGGAACTGCCTCGTTTCATAGCCAGATAGGAAGGAAAAGATATGAGTCTCGGAAAATGGATACCTGTGGTGATTGCGATTCTGACCGTCATAGCGGATGAAATGGACGAGTAAAAAAGGTGGAGGCTGATTTTTCAGCCTCCACCGTTTATTTTTTATTTCAAAACTTTATCCTGTACGGGCAGCGGACAGAAAAAAGAAAGATGAATCTTCCCAATCTATCTGAAAATTTCCCATTGGTTCATCTAATATAGCGGGATAAGAGCGGGATAAAAGGGCTTGCAAAAAGAAAAGCCCCTTAGAGTATCTCTCTAAAGGGCTGAATTTTCTGGTGCGCCCGACAAGAATCGAACTTGTGGCCTACAGCTTAGGAGGCTGTCGCTCTATCCGACTGAGCTACGGGCGCGCGTTAGGAACGTGTTGTTTTAGGTGTTCAGGCCGGTGAATGTCAAGCCTTGCCGTCGTCGTGGGGGAGTTCTTTGTCGTTGATGCCCATGCGCAGGAGTTTTTTCCGGAGTCCTTCCCGTGTGATGCCAAGCAGTTCCGCGGCTTTGCTCTTGTTGCCGCCGGTTTTGTTCAGTACATCAAGGATGAGTTTGCGCTCCATTTCTTGCAGGTTGTAGTTCTGCGCCGTTGGCGTTGTTTCTTCCCGAGGGGTATCTGCCCCATCCCGGCTGATGAGCGGTTCCGTCTCGAGAAGGTGGCATCTGACTTCATCCGGCACAATACGCGTGGAGAGATCGGAAAGCTCCACACGGTTGCCGATCGTCAGAGAGGCGGCGCGTTCCATTTCGTTATTCAATTCACGTACATTACCGGGCCAGCCGTATTGCAGAAGCTGCCTGCACACGGCGGGAGAGAGCGAAAGCCGAGGCCGTCCCATATAGGCGCAATGGCGCTCAAGAAAAAGCTGTGCCAGCAAAAGGATGTCATCTCCGCGATCTCGCAGGGGAGGAACCCTGATTTCCGCCACATTGATGCGGTAATAGAGATCTTCCCGAAAGTTGCCCTTGCGGACGGCTTCTTCCAGATTGGCATTGGTGGCGGCGATGAGCTTGATGTCCACGCTCACGGGTTTGGAACTGCCCACGCGCAGGACTTCGCGCTCCTCCAAAACCCGGAGCAGCTTGGCCTGATTGTGCAAGGTCATGTCCGCCAGCTCGTCGAGAAACAACGTGCCCCCCGAAGCTTCCTCAATGAGGCCCTTACGCGCGTTGACGCCCGTGGCGATGCCTTTTTCGATGCCGAACATCTCGCTTTCAAACAGCGAGTCGGGGATGGCCGTACAGTTGACCGCTACGAACGGCCCTTCGCGCCGGGGCGAGTTGAAATGGATCGCCTTGGCGATGACTTCTTTCCCAGCCCCGGTGGGGCCGAGGATAAGCGTATTGATGGGGCGGCGGGCGATGGTCAGGGCAAGCTGAATGACCTTCCGCATGGCCTCGCATTGGCCCACGATCTTCTTGGTCTGGTAGTTTTCCTGAATGGTCCGCATCAGATGCGTGTTGCGCTCGGCGAGGAGCCTGTGCGCTTCCTCCAGCTCGGCGTTGCGGGTTTTCAGATCCGCAATGAGCTGTGAGCGGTGGTACTCCCGGCTTTCCACCTTGACCAGCATCATACCGAAGGCTTCCGCGAGCCGGACATAATTCTTTGGGCCCGCGCCTTCCTTGGTGAGGGCGAACAGCCTGTCCTCGCTGGCGGGGCGGCCCCAAGCCAGATCGTCGCAAAGGTTGATCAGGGTATCCAGAAACGCCTGTTCGGAGAGAGGTTCTTGCTTCACGTTCGTTTCCTGTGCGTTCGTCATTGCCGCTGGAGGGACTGCACCCAGCGCAGTACTTCGGCCACCGGGCCAATGAGATCCTTGGGGATGTAGGCGTTTTCCGTCCCGTTTTCAAAAAGGCTGCGGGCCAGCGGCACATTCCGCATGATCGGGATGCCTTCTTCCTGCGCCACCCGTATCATGCGCTGGGCGAGGAACCCTTCGCCCTTGGCAAGGATAACCGGGAGCGGCGTCCTGTCCTTTTCGTAATCCAGCGCCACGGCGTAATGGGTCGGGTTGGTCACGAGCACCTTCGCTTTGCGCACGTTGCCCAGCGCGTTTTGGGAGAGCATTTCCTGATGGAGCTGTTTGCGCTTGCCCTTCACCTGCGGGTCGCCCTCCATCTCCTTGTACTCCCGTTTGACTTCATCTTTCGACATCATATGGTTCTTGGTGTACTGCCATTTCTGAAAAAGATAGTCCACGGCGGCGATGACGCAGAAGACGCCCGCCGCCATGAGCAACAGGTCTTTGACAGCCATCCCGAGGACTTCCCACATGGTCCAGATCGTCCCCCGCTGGATGGCGAACAGCGTCGGCAGATGATCCCGCATGACAACCCAGACCGTAACGCCGAGCACCGTCACCTTGATGATGTTCTTGAGGAACTCCACAAGGTTCTTCATGGAGAAAACCTTCTGGAACCATTTGGACGGGCTTACGTTTTCGAGCTTGGGCATGGCTCCCTTGAAGGCGAACAGTATGCCCACCTGTCCGAGGTTGGCGACGAGGGCCACGGCCATGACGAGGCCGACGAGCGGGGCGACGATAGAAACAGCTATGTGGAACGTGGCTTCGGCGGCGCGCGGCGCGGCCTCGGCGTAGGGCGTGGACAGCAGCTTCATGGGAAGCTCCATCATCGCCAGCAGCGATTCCAGCAGATGCCCCCCCATCACGACAATATAGACGGACAAGGCGAGCACGGTCAGGGCCGACGGCACGTCCTGGCTTTTGCACACATCCCCTTTCTCGCGCGATTCGCGGAGGCGTTTCGGTGTTGGCTGTTCGGTTTTGTCGCTCACGGCAACAGCCTCCTGAGCTGCTCGAAATCGGCCTTGACCCCATCGAACAATCCTGTCGCGTTCGACAGCAGCATCATGAAATAGAACAGCATCAGAAAAGCCGCGACGCCGCTCTTGATGGGCATGGCAAGCACGTACACGTTGAGCTGCGAAGCGAAGCGGTTGATGAGCCCGAGCGAAACGTCGGTGAGCAGGCAGGCCACCACGATGGGGCCGGAAAGCAGAAGCATCATGAGCAGAAGCCAGCTCACGCGCCCGGCGAAGAACAACGGCAGGTTGATGTCCTTAAACACGCTGAGCGGGATGAGCTGCGTGACCGGCCAGATTTCGTAAGAGGCGTAAACCACGCCAAGCAGGGCGAGGAATGCGCCGGTGGAAAAAAACAGGTAGACGGCGCTCTGGAAAAAGAACGAGCCGAGCGGCGAAGTCTGTTCGCCGGACAGCGGATCGGCCCCTTCCGCCATGGACGCGCCGCGCTGGTTGTCGATGAAGAAGCCCGCGCACTGGATGGTCCAGAACAACATGCCGGACAGGTAGCCGAGAAGCATCCCGATGAGCGTTTCTTTGACAAGGATGGCTCCGTACAGGGCGAACGTGGAGGGGGAGAGGCCCTGCGTTTCGGGGAGGCTGGCGACGATGGCGGGGTGCAGTATGAGATAACAGGCAAAAACCACGGTGGTCCGCAACTGCCCCGTGAGGATGTTCCCGCCCATGAACGGGGCCACCTGCACGAGCATGAACAGCCGGGGCATCCCCACCAGCAGCGCCAGCAGTTGCTCGAAAAGGTGCAGTTCGTTGAACAGTGCCTGATAATCCAAATGAAGCCTCCGTGGAGGATGCCGGCCGCTCTGCAACGTGCCGTCCGGCGATGCCGTTGGCCTCCTCGTGTTCTTGCCGCATTCTTCGCCCCGGGCTTTCCCCGGCCCTCGCCCAATCAGCGTATCATATAAAAACGGCTGAAAATATCGTCGGCGTAACGGAGAATTTCGCCGCTGAGCCAGCCCCCCATGATGAAGAGGGTCAGGACCACGGCCAGCAGCTTGACGCCGAAGGTCAGCGTCTGTTCCTGCAACTGGGTGATCGCCTGAATGAGGCTCAACAGGATGCCGATGAGCGAGGCCACGATGATGGGCGGCATCGACAACATGAGCACCAGATAGAGCGCTTTCATGGCGTAATCGATGGCTGCTGATTCCATAGTGCTGTCCGGCGCGGGGATTCCGCCGACGGGACTCCCGCCATGCGGCCTCCCCACCAGTCAAAAAGTTTTGGGGGATAGGGGGAGGGGTACGGGTGAGGGGAAAGGAGATCCTTTCCCCTCACCCGATTCTCTCTACAACCTGATCCTGCTGACGGGCTGGATCGAAATCTCGGGCGTGACCTCTTGGTACGAAACAACGGGCAGGCCGTAATGCTCGCCCTCGATAAGCCTGCGCACATACCGCCGGATATCCATGGAAGCCATGAGTACCGGCTTCTGCGTGTTGGCCGTGTACTTCCCGGCGGACTCGGTCACGGCGCGCAGGAACCGCTGCGTCGTATCGGGATCAAGCGCAAGGAACGCGCCCGCCGAGGTCTGCCGGATGGCCTTGCGGATCGTCTCCTCGACCGAGGGGTCCAGCAGGATCGCGGGCAGCATGTTCTGCCCCTTCGAATACATGTAGCTGATCTGGCGCTTCAGGGCGCTGCGGACGTACTCGGTGAGCATGACGGTATCCTTTTCCTTGGGGCTCCACTCGATGAGCGCTTCAAGGATGCTCCGCAGGTCGCGGATGGATATCTGCTCCTGCACCAGCCGCTGGAAGATTTCCGCAATACGCTGCGTGGGCAGCAGGCGGGTGGCTTCGCGGACCAGATCGGGGGCGCGTTCCTCCATCTTGTCGAGCAGGTACTTGGATTCCTGCATACCGAGGAACGATGAGGCGTGCCGGGCGAGCAGCAGCGAAAGGTGGTAGGCGAGGATGCGCGCATGGTTCATGATGCTGATGCCCACGCGCTCCAGCGACGCGGCCTTGGACTCGGGGACCCAGAGGGGCTCGACGTCGGGCAGGAACCGTTCACCGAGCTTGAATTCCACGCCAAGCATGGACAGGTTTTCGCTGGTATCGCGGGCGAGGACCATGCCTTTTTCGAGTTTCCCCCGCGACATGGGGATTTCGTTGACGTTCAGGACGTAGGAAAGCTCCGGCAGGCCGGGGTTGGGCCGGATGTTGATGCCGGGGAAGGGCACGCCGAGATCGAAATAGAGCGCGCGGCGCAGGTTCGCCAGCTCCTCATTGAGCGAAGCGTAATCGAGGGATGCGCCCATGTCCTCCGAGATATCGAGGATGATGGGCACGGTGGGCGCGAACTCGTCCCGCGCCGCGCCGGGGCGGGACTTGGGGCGGGCCGTGGGCGTGAGCGACTTGGAGAGTTCCTCTTTGGCGTCCGGGGCCTGCGGGGTTTCGTTGACGCGCTTGAGCACATAGCCGAGCCCGCCGAGGAGGGCCGCCAGCGTGAACAATTGCGGCTT
>OAZX01000526.1_pt1 | contig 17895 bp, 14 predicted proteins | sample 1495341 | NCBI WGS metagenome assembly OAZX01 (sample SAMEA2580119, study PRJEB22360) | human gut metagenome | biome: human gut; feature: human-associated habitat; material: faeces | place: Denmark | collected 2008/2010 | reverse complement strand
ACCACAGCCAGTTAAAGTCCCTACTGAGGTAGACATAGCCAAGATAAAATGACTAGTGGCGGTGGCCATATGCGTAGGAAATCCCATGATATAAATGAAAGCCGGCACATGGATCAAGCCACCGCCGATACCAAATAAGCTAGAAATAAAGCCTACTCCCATGCTAATTAAGATACCTACCACTTTATTATAGGTCAACTCTTCTAATTGCAAGGACTCTTCTTTGCGTTCCCCTTTATTCATATTTTTATAACCAATGAACAAAGACATGATTAGCAAGAAAGAACCAAACCAGAATCGGAACCCACTAGGATCAAAATATTCCGCTACATGAGCACCGATAATCGACCCTGGGAAGGTGGCAATCCCGAATAGAATTGCTGCGCTATATAATATTTTCTTCTGCCGCACATAGGCAATAGTACCCGAAATGGCATTACAGGTTACCGTAAACAAGGATGTACCTACTACCATGGCTGGCGTCCACTCTGGAAAGAAATATAAAAATACAGGCACAAAGATAATACCACCACCGGCACCGATGATGGTACCTAACGTCGCTACGGCAACCCCTAATAATATAAAGCCTAAAATACTGATGATATCCATACCTTAGTCCTCCTTCGACAGTTTCGCAAATCGGTCTAACTTGTGTTTTTTGAAGACCGCTTTCATGCCGCGCTTTTCCGCTTTTTTCTCTGCCTTTTTTGCTACTTTTTGCAAGACTTTTTCTGTCCATGCATCGCCATGCTCTTCTGCATAGCGTTCCCATTTAGACAATTTTTTTGCCCACTTGTCTACAGAGGGAGTTTCTTTTTTATGTTTCGACTTATCTTTGCTTTTTTCCTTCTTTTTCTTTTTTTCTTGTTTCACAATGCAGCATTTATCTCGCTCTTCTGGTATAGGAGAATCTTCTGTGCAATGTTTACAACGCTTTTTATGATCTTTTTTTGTCTCTGTTGAGGACTCTATCTCAAACATATCATACAAGTTAGATTTTTTGTTAGTATATTTCGTTAACTCAATGACCGCATCCTCTTCATCGTCTTTAGAGTCGTTATCCTCCCCATCGTCATCATAGTCATGCTCATTAATACGCTTCGTTTCACTGGTATTGCTGAATAAATTCATAAAAGAACTCGATGTTGCTTTCGGTTCAACCTTCTCTACAGGCGTTTCCCCTTGCCAACGCTCAGCCATCACAAAATCTACGCCTAATGCTACACCTACATCATAGCCTTCCACACCTTCATCCGCCATAGCTTCTACTGTTGGTGTCTCTTCTAAGGAAGATATCATATCATACAGATAATGATCTGTTACCATACTTTGGAGCCCACGTAATTCTTCCCATTGTTTTCCCAATAGAGCCAATATATGAGCAAAGTTTTCTAAGTCTTCTACCACTTCCATAGCCATTTCAGGGGACTCCATATGGTGCGCCTCTAAATTCGCCACATATTGCTGTTGTACTTCCTTGCAATGACTATACGCTGTCTGCAAGCCTTGTAACAACTTTTCAATCTGTTCCTGGTCCAATATATATTGTTGCATACTATCCTCCTAGGACGATGTCGTGTCATCCTTCAATTTTCGTTTCCACATAGCTCCTGTGGTAACAATATCTTCTCCAAATCGTTCTTCCAAAGTATCTAGTACTTGTGCTAACCGATCTGGCTCTGTTTCTTCACTCTGAAAGAGCGACTCTTGCTCCACCTCTTGGTGAAAGCCACTGACCGTAATCCCCAATAACCGGAACGGCCCCTGTACATTAAGTTTATTATATAATACACAGGCCGTCTCATACAATACATCTTCTCTATCCGTCTGATAGGATAATCGTTTTTGCCTTGTTTTGGTGGTAAAGTCTGGCAATCGTACTTTAATGGCTATCGTATGACCTTTAAGCCCTTTCTGGCGCAAACGCTTAGCTACATGATGCGCAAAATATCGCCATTCGTTGTCGATTTCCTCTGGGTCCATTAAGTCCCTTTCATAGGTCAGTTCATTGCCTACGGATTGTAACTCACGATTCCACTCAATAGGACGATCATCAATGCCTTTAGACAGCAAATACACACGTTCGCTTTGGTGACCACAATAGGGTTCTAACTCATGATGCGAATCTAACTGTGCAATATCTTGAATCCGATGAAAGCCACCTCGTCGTAACGCTTGTTCCATATGGGCTCCTACACCCCACAATCTGCGTACCGGTAAATGTTTAATATGAGCTACTTCTTGCCCATGAGGAATAATATATAAACCATCTGGCTTTCGTAAATCCGACGCTAGTTTTGCTAAAAACTTATTCGGTCCAATTCCCACAGATGCAACCAAACCCGTTAGGTCCTTAATTTGTTCTTTCACAGCACGTCCTACCGCCATAGGAGACTCATAAAGTTTTCCTAATCCTGAAATATCTAAAAAAGCCTCATCCAAAGAAATGGGCTCTAAATAGGGACTAAACCGATGCAATACCTCATGAATTTGATCAGAAATTTCGTGATATCGTTCCATTCGTGGCAATAGATAGATACCATCTGGACATAATTTTCTAGCCTTCCCAATAGGCATAGCAGAACGTACCCCAAATTTCCGTGCTTCATAACTACACGTAGCCACCACACCACGTGAAGAAAGGCCACCCACGATAACTGGGTGACCTTGTAGTTCTGGACGATCATGTTGTTCTACAGATGCAAAGAAAGCATCCATATCTACATGCATAATCCAACGTTTCATATTATTCTGCCACCGCTTGTGGAGCATCCTCAATACGGCAGTATTTGATTTGTGCACAAATGCACTCATCTTTTGTTTTATATAATTCAGGCAAGAATTTAACAAATTCATCAAATGCTTCTTCATTAATGGAATAGCGTGTCCACAAACCGCTACGCACAGAATTCACAATACCTGCATCAATTAAAATTTTCATGTGATAACTAAGAGTAGATTGAGATAACTCAAAACTAGCCAAAATATCACACGCACATAATTCATTACAAGACAACATGTCTACAATGTGCAATCTTGTTTCATCGCTAAGGGCTTTAAAAATCCCTGCCAATCGTTCGTATGTAACTTCTAACATTCTCATTCTCCTATATGCATTCTATTTGTAACCTTACCTCCTTATTATATACAAATTTCTAAACTAAATCTAATAATTTAAATGAATAAAGGATACTTTTTAGTAATACAACTATATAATTTGAGAAAGATAAAAACGACAAAGCATAGCTTTGTCGTTTTTATGGGAAGTAAAGGATCTAAGATGTGTTCTTAGGAAAGTTTACAAATATAGTCAACACACTCAATTAGTACATCATGTGTTGTTGAAGATTCGAGAGAGGGAGAGGAGCCTTCAACCACAAAACTACTAAAGGAGCTGTTTATTTACATTAGATTTTACCAACTAAACCAAGATCTGCTGGGTTCAACGTTTTTTCACCAGGAGTCCATTTCGCTGGGCACACTTCACCATGTTTTGCAACAAATTGGCAAGCTTGTACTTTACGTACTAACTCAGCAGCAGAACGACCTACACCCATGTCACAGATTTCTGCGGCACGAACGATGCCTTCTGGGTCTACCACGAAAGAACCGCGATACGCTTGGCCAGACTCTTCAGAGAATGTCTCGAAGAAGTCAGCTAATTCATGTTTAATATCGGATACCATAGTGTATTCGATTTTATTGATTGTAGGAGATGCATCGGACCATGCTTTGTGGACAAACGCAGAGTCAACAGATACGGAGAATACTTCTACGCCCAAATTTTTCAATTCTGCGTATTGATCTTGTAAATCTGCCAATTCTGTTGGACATACAAATGTGAAGTCTGCTGGATAGAATACAAACACGCTCCATTTACCTTCGATAGTTTTATTGCTTACTTTAATAATTTCTGGTTTACGGAATGCATCTAATTCAAAAGCTGGTAGTTGTTTACCGATGATTGCCATGCTAAATCTCCTTTATTGTTACAACCTATACATAGCACATACTGAGTATGTGACTATGAAATCAATCTATGTATCTATCATACACTATACTTTTAGAAAAATCAATATAGAATTGTTCTCATTCTCTATACCAATAATGCATAGATTACTTTTCTAACATAGTTTCTAAAATGACAACATCGGTTTGCTTCATTCCTTCACGGGCAATGGTTGCTACCGTTTGCACCGTATGGTCAATGTCTTCTTTTACAATACCTTGGCCTGCTTTAAAGCTATTATCTGTCTTTGCTTGTGTATAGGCTAATAAGGAATTACCAAGGGACATACCAATTTTCATAGCACAAGATGCTTTTGCTCCATCGCAAACCACACCGGATGTGCCTGCTAATGCATTTGATAATGTTTCCCAAACTACTTCCTTGGATTCATTAAGCAAGAATGCTACACCAGCGGCTGTAGCAGAAGCAGCACTCACTACACCACAGTAAGCACTTAAACGACCAATGTATTGTTTAATGTATAGAGCTAACACATTAGCTAAAGCTAAAGAACGCAATGTATGGTCACGATCGATACCGTATTCTTTAGCATACATCATAATAGGTACAGATAATGTAATCCCTTGGTTACCACTACCGCAGTTAATCATTACCGGCATAGAACAACCGTCCATGCGTGCATCAGAGCCAGCCGCTGCATAGGCACGAGCTTTATCCGCAATGGAAGAAGAATTGGAAATAATCAATTTACCAATGTTGGAACCATAATTATTTTTCATACCTTCTTCGGCAATAGCCATATTCAAATCTAATTGTGGTCCTAAAATATCTTCCAACTCTTTCGCATCTACAGTACTAGCAAATTCATAGCAAGAGTCAAAGCACAATTCCATAGAATGTTTAGCTACTTCTTCTGCAGATAAGGCAATCAACACTTCTCCGTCTTTTTCTGCGTAAGAAATAGTGGTATGTGTATTTTGAACAATTACCTTAGACGTATGCTCACCAGCCACAGCAGTGACTTCGATGAATAAGTTTTCTACCCCTTCTGCTAGCTCAATATCACAGTAATCCGCTTCAAATAAACGGTCTGCTTCTACCACTTGTTCATGAGTAAGGTCTTCTAATACTTCTAATTCTTTCGCCGCTGTCCCTACTAAGGTGCCTAAAATAAGACTATAATAAATGCCCGTACGACCTTCTGAATTAGGAATGGTTACACTTTTTGCATTCTTAATAATATTGCCACTTAACCGACCATGAATGTGATCTGGTCGAACGCCTAATAGTTCTGCCGCTTTCGCCGCTGCAAATGCCAAGGCGATCGGCTCCGTACAACCAAAGGCTGGTTTTACCTCACGTTTTAATAATTCTATGTACTCTGTCATACAAACCTCCTACATATCTATGTAAAACAACGATACATTCCACCTCTACTTGAAATGCATCATATCTGTATATATCATATAGTTTCATACACTACTTGTATATTGTATCATACCACATCCACAACCTATACAAGTATATAAATCAGTTATAGGTGCCATAATTTCTTATGTATGCAATACGCCTCCAACGACTCTATATCAACGTCTACACCCAATCCAGCACCATTAGGCACCTCCACAAACTGTGAAAGTCTCTCTGTACTGCAGTTTTTTATTGTACTAATAATAGGCGGTCGAGTCAAATCTCGCTCAAAATAGCGCAACGAATCCGACAAATCTCCCGGCATATAACTATCTCCTAGAGCCGCTAATTGTACATGCATCCATTTGGAAATACTGGATTCTACCATGGATCCAATCCAGTACTGGATGCCATGATCACGACAATACTGAATGACCTTAGCCGTTTCTCGAAGACCACCTAAACGACCCACTTTTACATTAAGTACATCCAACAAGCCATGCGTATGGGCATAGACCAAATCATCATACCCCAAAATCGATTCATCTAAACATATAGGAGTCGTAATATCCCATTCATGAGTTGACTTATATTGATGGTACATTTTTAAGCTTTGTATCTGAAAGGGCTCTTCTATACAGGCCAAATGAAACCCCTGAAAGGCCCTCACCTTATCCACATCTTCATAGGTGTAACTTTGATTCGCATCCACCGCTAACATAAGGTCTGGATAGGCTGAACGCACTCGCTGTACTCGTTCATAACCATCCTTGGGGGATACTTTCAGTTTAATACGCTGACACCCTTGTGATACATAACCAGATACAGCATCTACCAAGGTATCCAAAGGGACGTCCCCAATGACAATGCCCGTAGGTACGGTCGGAAGTAAGGATTGCTGTAGCACATATTCCACTGTATTAACCCCTAAGCGATGGCATTGTAGATGGAGCAAGGCATTTTCCACGGCTGCCACAGTCATAGGCATGCCTTCCATCAGCCATTGTTGTGGCAATGTGGTTATTGTTTCTTGCCCCAACAGGTTTGGTAAATACCTCGTGCATAAGGTATCCCAACAAGATGTCACCGTTTCTTTTGTATAAAAAGGGTCTACGAAGGCCACGCATTCGCCGTAGCCTACATAGCCCGCTTCATCTTCCAAACGAACAATGAGAGTATCCCTGACACCTACTTCGCCCTTTGCCGTTTTGAAAGTAAACTTCATCGGTAGTTGCACATGGTATAGGGTGATATTTGTAATCATAGGACACCTCTCATTTCTATCATATCACTAGAACTGTATATACCTAGTTAGCTTCATAACATGGACTATCTATGACTGCATGACATAGTAGACTCCATTGTATGACTAACACATCCCCTAATACCCACTATAGAAAAATCGTTCCAGTATCTGCCGATACGCCTCTGGTGCTTCCACATGCACATTATGACCCACCTGCGGTACAATGCGATGTACATCACCAAAATATTTAGCCCCAATGGCTGTATATTTTGCATCTAGCTCACCGCTAATATAACAAATGGGCATGGTTAGCTCCGATAATCGATGTCCTACGTAAGGCATCGTCCCCTGTCCACTTCCTTCCAAGGTGAAAGCCAATGCATGGGGGCTATTGAGCAAGCGCCGCCCTCTAATCTGCTGTTGCACCTTTGTAGGCAAACCTTGTTGTGTCTTGAAAATCTCTAGCTTAGCCCAAGTCTCGCTAAACCAAGTGATATCATGTGCCCGAATCCGTTCAGCCAGCCCTTGATCGGCTACATAGCGGTCTTGTCGTCCCCCTTCATCTTCTATGCCTACCGAGCCACTTTCTAAGATGAGGTGCGTTACCTCATGGGGGTACTCCAAGGCATAGAGTAAGGCTAGCCTAGCTCCCATGGAATACCCCATGAGAGCATATCTTTCACCGGCTACGGCATAGATAACCCGATGCAAATCACTGAGCATCTGAGGCAGTTCATAAGGTTTTAATTCCATAGGTCGAGCCGACCTACCATGACCCATACTATCGATACGTATCAGTCGATAACCTTGTACCTCAATGCCATCCCAGGTAGACCCGGATTCGGAAAATCCATGAAAACAAACTAACGGTTTTCCCGTACCCATTACAGTCACCCCATAGTAGTATTCTCCTATGTAAATCTGCATACGCTGCATATCTAAGGTTCGTATATCTTGAATCATTGGTCTCATATTATTGTACCCGATAGACCTTGTGTAACTCACGACTGCTTTCTTTAGAGGTAGGCACTTCAATGAGGTGTATCCCCTCTGTACCGATATAGTGTTGCATCGCCCGTTCTAACTCTACATTCGTAGTGACTTTTACATAGTCTAAGCCATACATGGTCGCTAAGCCACTGTAATCAATGCCTTGCGGTGTGTTGAATAGGTAATCAAAATCATCCGTCCCTTTTTGTGGCAAGTATTGGAAAATCCCGCCTCCATCATTGTTATGTAATATGATGGTCAAATTCATCCCATGGGTCTTGCCGATGGCTAAACCGTTCATATCGTGAAAGAAACTTAAATCTCCCGTCAGCATCACCGTTGGTTTTCCATTCGTACTAAGCCCTAACGCCGTAGACACGGTCCCATCGATACCATTGGTGCCACGATTCCCGTACACCATGGCTTGCGATCGTCCAGTGGCCCAGAAATAGTCCATATCACGAATAGACATGCTGTTCGCCACCAAAAGTTGGCCTTCATCAGACATCATTTGTTGTAACATGTGAATGGTACGGCCTTCAAATAGATTCGGTTCCTCTTGCACTTTATCTAATTGTTCACGGCTGTTGGATTCGATACCTTGCCATACTCTGACATACTCTAGATCCTGCGCCACAGATATACCTAGAGACATTTCCCATAAAAATACATCTACACTCGCCATCACATGTATGGTAGTTGTCAAGCTAGGATTCACCACCTCTGCATTAGGGCTAACGGTAATATAATCGATGTCCGTCAAGGTCCCCATCCATTGTTGAATCCGTTTTGACACAGGGATTTGTCCCAATTGGATGACCACATCAGGTCGCAACTCTTCCCATCGTTCATGATGAGCCAAGAACGCATCGTAGGTGCTAATCACTTTTTCGTATTGGCGCAAATTAGATAAGGGATCACCGATGACAACAGCGCCAATCCGATCGGCGAAGTCTACAACTGCTTTCGGATTCATCACAGTAGGACCACCCAAGATGAGCACTCGTTTTCCATTGAGTAACGATGCCAAGGATGCTATCTTCTGATGTTTCACAAGTCGGAATGGTTTCGCACTGCGCCCCTGTTTAAAATACTCTTCCTCACGATTGGGCACCAAGGGCTCAAACAAAGGTACATTGATGTGTACCGGCCCCAATTTGTGGTCATTCGCTTTCAAATAGGCACGGCGTGCCACTTGACGAGGGTACGTGTAATAGTGACTTTCACTAGGCACAGACAATTCCTCATAATAGTTCACGGCAGTGCCAAAATATTTTTGTTGGTCAATGGTCTGCGGTGCCCCCACCTGTTGCAAAGTGTACGGACGGTCGGCGGACAAAATGATCATAGGCACACCGCTGTGCTTGGCTTCCACCACAGCTGGACCATAATGGGTCAACGCAGACCCCGATGTACACACTAATACGGCTGGTTCGCCTTGCGCTTTAGCAATGCCCAATGCCATAAACCCAGCAGACCGCTCATCAATATTCATATACGTGTGAAAGCCTCCATGGCTTTGAAAAAGCATGGCTAACGTGGTGGATCGTGAACCAGGACTGAACACCGCCTGGCGCACCCCTAATTGGTATAACTCATCCACCAAACTTGCTATATATTCATTCATATCGTATCTCCCATACCAATATGTGGTATTGTACTATATCTAATAGTGACTATCTACTATGTATTATACCATTGTTTTTAGATTCTGTACGTATCCATATGAGTTGCACTGGGTATCTATCTAACACCTAGACGCCCCTATCTCGTTCATAATTAACTGACATACATAGACATGGGTTCATAACAAAAAAAGGAATGCTGATTGCTCAACATTCCTGTTTAACTTCCTGTATCTGTTCAATACATCGGTACGGATTCATCATCCTACCCTATGGCATGCCTAATTGGATCTATACGTGGATGTATCGTCCTATAACGCATCCAATATAGTACCCATTTTGTTGATAGTTTCTTCGTACTCTTCATCGCTATTGGATTCGCTCACAATACCGCATCCTGCATAGGCATAGAGTCGGTTATCCATGATAAGGGCCGACCGAATGGCAACCACTAGAATGCCATCCCCCATGTCTTTCATAAATCCAAAGGGCGCCGCATACATACCGCGCTCATGGGCTTCATACTTCGCCAGTAAATCCATCGCCAACTCTCGTGGCTCGCCCCCTAGGGCTGGTGTAGGATGTAACAATTGACCCCATTCGATGAGCGATTTCGTACTATCCTTAGCGGTGATAATGGTCCGCAAATGATATAACCGTGAAAGCTCCATAATCCCTGTCTCTCCTACGGCCACATCCTCCGTCACTTGTCGCATCGTATGCACAATACGATCTCGCACGATATTATGTTCCACCCGATTTTTATGGTCATTCAGGAATCGTTCTTTCGTCCACGCCTTAGGACCAAACTTTGGTGCTGTTCCTGCCAAAGCATAGCTTAAAATTTCATCCCCCCGATGACGTACGAGAATTTCAGGGGATGCCCCCACGAAGGTACGTCCCTCTTTTTCATAACCAAAAATAAAGCAATTCGGATTATTCTCCACCAAATGGTCCAATATGCTCACCACATCAAACTTTGTAGGGCTGGTAAATTCTACCTCACGAGAAGAAACCACCTTTGTCATGCGCCCATCATGGATATTTGTCAAAATGGCATCCATCAAGGTATCCCAATCTTGTTTATCATCACTAGTTTCTGTGAACGTATGATTCACGCGCTCAATCTTATGGCGCTGTATGTCTACGCCCTCCCCTGCATGGAGGTAAAAGGACTCCCCATTTTCTTCGATATAGTAATGGGTGAAAGCCACCATTTCATGGCCCATGTTGCGCCATTTTTCGTCTTTCACAGTAGGGAAAAACGTGCCTCCATAAAATACGTATGCATATTGTTCTCGGTCCACGTCATCTTTCACCACCGCCAATCGTTTAGCGCCTACCACCACACGATCGCTTTGACGGTCCACCCAAAAGACTCGTTCCTCACCCTCGAAGTTTAGCCAAAACTCCAAAGGATTGTCTAATTGTAAAGGCTCCTTAATATATTTCATATAACTCCTCATCATCCCTAATACCTAAATAGGGATATGCTATATAGATTCTATTACAATTATACCACATCTGTGAAACTCTAATGCAGTCTTAGTATGTCATTACATGTATCACTATTCTAGTCATTGAACACTTAGATAAAAACATATATTGATTCATATAAAAAATACATGTTAGGATACCCCAAAATAGAGTATACCTAACATGTATTCCTGTCATAATCTTAGTGTCTATACACCAGGAGATACCCTAGTGATCTATTCTCTAAGTTATTTCTTATTTAGCTTGTAATTTTGCGTAGATATCGTACAACGCTGCTTTTACTTGTTCGTTTTCAGCTGTTAAACGATCTACTGCGCTTTGTAATTCAGCTACTTTAGAGGAGTTCATTTTTGCACCTTCGCCGCTGCCAAATCCAATTGTAACACCAGCATTGGCCATTGCGCCGTTACCGTTACCGAAGCTTACGCCTGCATGGTACATTAAGTTTTCGCTAGCATAATGAGCTGCACCTAATGCTACTGCAGTTTTACCACGGTATGTACCAACACCTGCCATTACTTGAGTAGTTTGACCAGGATTGTATTGTAGAGGTTTCAACGCTGCCAACGCAGCTGCATTAGCGCCTACAATTTTCACATCATTTTCAACAGTCGTTAAACGAGCTTCATGGTTTTTGTCTGCTTCTTGTAAAGATGCAATGTCTTGACCATATTTATCTAATTTAACTGTAGAAGAATCTAAGTTACCAAGTTTTTTGTCTAACGCCGCTTTAGCTTCATTTAATTTTGCATCTGCTTGTGTACCAGCTGTTGTAATAGCTTCCTCTTTTGCTTTTGCAATATCCTGACCAATTTCTTGTTTTGCTTTGGCAACTTTAGCATCTGCTTGTGTACCAGCTGTTGTAATAGCTTCATCTTTTGCTTTTGCAGATTTGTCAGTAGCGGCTTGAGCTGCTGCTTTTGCTTCTTTTTGAGCTTCAGCTGCTTTATCATCTGCCGCTTTTGCTGCTTCTTTAGCTGCATTTGCTGTCTCTTGAGCTTTTACTGCTTTACCATCTGCTGCGTCTGCTGCTTTTTGAGCATTCACTGCTTTAGTATCAAGTTCAACAATATCTTTATTTAACTCTTCAGCTGCTTCACCTAAACCTTTTACAAGTTTTGTAATTGCTTCACCATGTTTATCAAGAGTGTCTTCATTAGCATCTACTCTGCCTTCAAGTGTAGTTAAATCTTCATCAAGTTCAGCAATAGTTTCTTCATTTGCTTTTACACCATCTGCATTTGATTGCGCCAAATTACCGATATCATCAAGCTCTTCTGCCATTTTATTGATATTTTCATCATGGGATACCAACAATTTTTTAGCATTGTCAATTTCCTCAGTATTTTTATCAATAGCTTTAGTATTAGCATCGATGGCTTCAGCATTGCCAGAAATTTCATTATCTTGCTCAGCGTTTTTATCGGTTAGTTCATCGATTTTTTCTGCTGTTTTAACTAAGCCAGTTGCTACTGTTTTAATATCACCTGTATTTTTATCTACCTTAGCTTCTACATTTTTAAGCATTTCAAGGCCTTCTTTAGTACCTTTTACAGCTTCTAATGCAGTTGTGCGATTATCCAAGTTTGTAATAGAAGTTTCATGAGCTGAGTGTTGTTCTTTCAACTCAGCAATGTCTTTTTCATTTTTTTCTACAGCTTTTCCCATTGGATCAAGAATTTTTTCACTTAAGTCAGTCATAGCATCAGTAAGCGCTTTAGTTGTATTTTCTTTTACTTTTGTAATACGCTCATCTGCTGCTTTAATTGCTTCTGCATTTTTAGCAATTTCTTTTTTATTAGCTTCGATATTCTCTTCATTTTTTGCTACATCAGTAGCTAATGGATTAAGAACTTCCTCACCTAACTTTTCCATAGCATTTGTAATTGCTTTAGCTGTAAGTTCTTTTACTTTTGTAATACGATCATCTGCTGCTTTAATTGCTCCTGCATTTTTAGCAATTTCAGCCTTATTAGTTTCAATATTAGCACTATTTGCATCAATATCATTACGATTTGCTTCTACTGCTTTATCAACTACATCTAATTTTTCTTCATCTTTCTCTACAGACGCTTTAAGAGTTGTAATAGCCTCATTGTTAGCATTTACACTCTCAATAGCTTCTCCAATTTTTGTTGTATTGGCAGCAATCGCCTCTTTATTCGTAAGGATATCGCTAGCATTAGTGTCGATTTTCTTGCCATTTTCTTCAACGTCTGTAGATATCTCACTTACTGCATCAACTACTTTATCAACTCGTGTAGCCTGCGCTTCAATTTCAGTTTTGTTTTTTTCGATATTAGTAGTGTTTGTATCAATATCACTGCGATTTGCTTTTACTGCTTCATCAACATCATTTAATTTTTCTTCATCTTTCTCTACAGACGCTTTAAGAGTTGTAATAGCCTCATTGTTAGCATTTACACTCTCAATAGCTTCTCCAATTTTTGTTGTATTGGCAGCAATCGCCTCTTTATTCGTAAGGATATCGCTAGCATTAGTGTCGATTTTCTTGCCATTTTCTTCAACGTCTGTAGATATCTCACTTACTGCATCAACTACTTTATCAACTCGTGTAGCCTGCGCCTCAATTTCAGTTTTGTTTTTTTCGATATTTGCTTTGTTTTCTTCAATTTGCGCATTATTTGCAGCTGCACCTGGTGTACCAGCTGTTACCTTAGCATTAATTTTAGAAACTGTTGTTTCTAAAGAAGTTAATCGAGTATCTAAACTATCTACATCAGCTGCATTCACCGCACCCACACCGCTTGTTAATACCAACGCAGCTGCTACGACTGCTGCTTTTTTACCATTGGATTTTGCAAATTCAGATGTTACCACATAACATTGTTTTGCTGCACTGTACACAACTTTGAAAATTTGATTCATAATAGATTTCCCCTTTTCTACTAGTTAAACAACTTGTACCACACTAAAAAGACTTAGAAGTTAAGTTATTAGTAAAACCCTTCTATAATTTCATGTTACGTTCATAATAACAGAATTAATTAAGTAAATCAATAAAAAATTTAAAATAACACCACCCCCCCCCCGTATTTCTATTAGTTATATCACATATAACCTTCTGTTATTTCAAAATTATTTTCATTTACTTATACAGCTCTATCTTCAATTTTCATCCATATATAGCTTGAGGTCACAATAGAAAATACTCTTTCTCTATACAAAATAATTTGAGCCTCTAGTCGCCATAAATACTAGTATGTAATTTATATCTTTTCTGATATACTTATATCTATATAACTATGCAAACTACTACTCATAGCAACTGATGAATACTACTATAACATCCCAGAGAATAAAGGAGTTTTTATGCGATACAATACACGAATGACTAAAGAGCAGGCCAAAGAAATCTACGCTGACTTAGGGTATTTATCTCAGCCCTTTCCCTATGCATCTGCTCCATTCCTTGAAAGTTACGCTCGTCTATTAGGCCTTTCACCGGCCCCTGCTAGCAATGCTCGCATTTTGGAAATCGGATCTTCCTACGGCGGTAATTTAATTTCCCAAGCCCTGTTCTATCCGCAGGCGACTTTCACAGGCATTGAAATTGCCCCCACCCAAGTAAGTGTGGGCAAGACCTACATCGACCAATTGGGCATCACCAATCTTGACTTATTAGAAGGTGATGTGAATGAAAGCCACGACCACCTCGGCACCTACGATTACATCATTGCCCATGGTTTCTATTCTTGGGTGGACGAGGACACAAAGGATAATTTTCTTCGCCTCTGCAAAGAGCATTTAGCGGAGAACGGCATCTTGTACATGTCCTATAACACCTACCCAGGTTGGCATAAAATGGACAGCGTTCGCGCTCTCTTGGAGTTTGCCAACAAAGATATCGACACCTTGAACCATCGCGAAAAAGTGCGCCACGGTAAAACGGTGGCGAGCAAGCTAGGCGCTCTCATGCTTGAATACGATACGGTAAAAAACCAACAGACATCATTTTTGCAGTCCTTACGTCAAACATTGCAAAAGCAAGATTGCTATGTAGGCCATGACCATTTAGAGCCAGTGAACACACCAGTATACTTTCACCAATGCATGGACCATATGGCAGAGCATGGATTCACCTACCTCTGCGACTGCGATTTAAATTTATCATTCCCTACTGTGTATGACGAAACATTGCGCACGCAATTACAAGTGCTAGCTCCACATGACCCATTGGCACGAGAACAGTACATCGATTTCATGCTGAACACAGCATTCCGCAAATCCTTATTCACCCACAAAGGGGCTACGCCAAAACGCATTACCGAAACATCTGTCACAGATGCAGACTTCCAACACAGCTTGGAGCAATTTCTATTCACTCTTCGCATTCCATCGGAACATTTAGAGCCCATCTTTGAAGACTTGGCAAAACGGATGGATAGCTCTGCAACAAAAGCATTGGTAGATTTGTTCCAACAAGAGGGCCCGCATTTCTATCTGAAACACAACACATTAGTGACCTATACAGGAGAGCATACCATTCCTGATATTTGCTTGCCGTTGTTCTATCAATTCTTAGTGGAACACATCATTCAAGGCGGTATCAGCCTATCGGTGCTGGAAACAGAGCATCCTTTCAAACATCATGTTTTTGAAGAGAAGAAAAGCTACATCCCTGAGCGCTATATTCCATTTGTAGAGATTATGCCACAAGAAGGGGTGAATGCCTACATCTACCCTGGCAATCGCTACAATGATCCTATCTCCGATTTCAACGAAGAAGATTTAGAGTTCATGAAACTCCTCAGTAAGCCAACCACAAAACATGATGTGATGTGCAAAATCTACGAGGCTATGACAGAAGAAAGCATTAGCCCTCTAGCCTTACAACAATCCAACAAATACACTATGATCCTTGCTTTCTACGAAGAAATGATTCGACGTATGGAATACTTTGGTTTCTTTGAAGTGGACGAAACACAATTTAATTAATACTAAAACAGCGACTCCCTCCCACCGGACAGAGTCGCTGTTTTCATGTATTCAATTCATTTTATTTTGCCTCTATACTATATGTTACAAAACCCAAAGAATCCCGCTATCTGACTACAAATGGTTCTCTATTAGGTAAAGTTTCTATATGCCATAGAAAGCAAAAAAGGCTGCAACAGAATGAGTAAAACTCATCCTATCACAACCAGATTGCTGTTGATTATACAAGCTCAAGAATAGCTAATGGAGCTGCATCGCCTTTACGAAGGCCAAGTTTGATTACACGAGTGTAACCACCGTTGCGCTCAGCATATTTTGGAGCAATTTCATCAAATAATTTTTTTACTGCATCTTCGTTCATAAGAAAAGCAAGAACTTGACGACGAGCATGTAAGTCGCCACGTTTGCCTAATGTAATCATTTCATCAACATATTTGCGAAGCTCTTTTGCTTTTGCTTCTGTTGTTTCAATGCGTTCATGTACGAAGAGAGATGTTACCATACCGCGGAACAACGCTTTACGAGCGGAACTGTTGCGGCCTAATTTTCTGTATGCCATTAGTCTTTCTCCTCTTATTCGCTTTGAGATGTTAAGGAATCATTACTCTCATTGTAAGATTGTAATTTCTCTAGAATTTCTTCTACAGATTTTTTCCCTAAATTGCGGATTTTTCCTAATTCGTCTTCTGTTTTACCAGTTAAGTCACCGATAGTATGAATGTTAGCACGTTTCAAACAATTGAAAGCACGAACAGACAACTCAAGATCTTCAATAGGAATTGTCGTTGGTCCTTTAGGTTCAGCATCAATATCGCCACCTTCTTGACCATTTGCACTTGTTAATTCTGCTTCACTTTCCCCTACATTAATCATATCATGAGAATGAGCTAGTCGAGTAAAGTTTCCTAGATAGGAAATCATGATTGCTGCAGATTTAGCAATTGCATCAGATGCTGTAATAGAACCATTTGTCCAAACTTCTAAAGTAAGCTTATCAAAGTCCATTTCGTTGCCCACGCGGACATCGCTGACTTCATATTTTGCTCTTAGAATTGGCGAGAAGATAGAATCAATTGGAATTTGACCAATCATATCATCTTCACGTTTATTCTTAGTAGATGGTACATATCCTTTACCGCGTTCGATACGCACATCCATTACAAGATGAGCTGCTTCATCCATTGTAGCAATTACCAATTCTGGATTTAAGACTTCGATTTCAGGAGGCATGAATTGAATCAAGTCACCTGCTGTTAATACTCCATCTTTACGAACATCGATATGTACATCCATCGGTACAGGTGCTTCATCTTCAAGACGAATGCACAACTGTTTAAGGTTCAGAATAATATCGGATACATCCTCACGAACACCTTCAATCGTAGAGAACTCATGAAGTACTCCGTCAATCTTGATGGAAGTAATTGCTGCTCCATCTAAGGATGAAAGCAAAATGCGACGCAAGCTATTACCGAGAGTAATACCATAACCACGATCCAATGGCTCGCATACGAATTTACCGTAGCGGCCATCTTCTGTCATTACTACTTTCTCGATTCTAAGTTTTTTTTCTTCGCTCATCAGGTATACCCTCCTCTAAAACTTGTCACTTTTCTAAGTATATAGCTCAGATTATACGCGACGACGTTTTGGAGGACGACAGCCGTTATGAGGAATTGGAGTCACATCTTTAATGCTTGTTACTTCAAGACCAGCTGCTTGCAACGCACGAATCGCTGCTTCACGACCAGATCCTGGACCTTTAACAAATACTTCTACAGTGCGAAGACCGTGTTCCATAGCTGCTTTTGCCGCTTGTTCAGCTGCCATTTGTGCTGCAAATGGAGTGGATTTACGGGAACCACGGAAACCTAGACCACCAGCAGATGCCCAAGAAAGAGCATTACCGTTTACGTCTGTTACTGTAACGATAGTGTTGTTAAAAGTGGAGCGAATATGCGCTGCACCAGATTCGATATGTTTCTTTTCTTTTCTTTTGGATCTAACTGTTTTCTTAGCCACAATATCCCTCCTTTATTATTTCTTCTTACCTGCGATTGCTTTACGAGGACCCTTACGAGTACGAGCATTTGTCTTCGTACGTTGACCACGACATGGAAGTCCCATACGATGACGTTTACCGCGATAGGAGTTGATTTCAATTAAGCGTTTAATGTTAAGTGCTTCTTCACGACGAA
>OAZX01000497.1_pt1 | contig 18556 bp, 19 predicted proteins | sample 1495341 | NCBI WGS metagenome assembly OAZX01 (sample SAMEA2580119, study PRJEB22360) | human gut metagenome | biome: human gut; feature: human-associated habitat; material: faeces | place: Denmark | collected 2008/2010 | reverse complement strand
CCGGATGAGCATGACCGCCGGTATCCCCACCACCCTTGAGGCCGTCGTATGGACGACGCACCCAAGGGCCCATGAAAAGGCCGTCGCTATAGCCAGAAAAACACCGAATCCGGACATACGACCTGTCCCTCCTGAAGTTCTCGCCCTGCGTAGCACGCCTGTTGCCGCATGTCACCACCTTGTTAGAGCGGTATCCGGAAAAGGCCGGGAGGCCGGTTCAGGAGGTGGGTTCCGGATTCGTATGGAAGGATATGAGCCCTCTCTGAAAGACGGAGAAAGGGCCGTCCGTGGGGCTGGCGATGAAAAGAGCGCGGCGCCGTCAGCTTGTCATTGGCGTGCGGAGGGACTCGTGGTGAAAAAGGAAGTTGGAATAACGAATACCAGCAACGACAACGGTGGGAAGGAGTTATGAGTACGCCGCAACAGCCTGTGTGGGCCTCCCTGGTTGTGCTCTTTGACAGGGATCGGAGGCTGCTTTTTGAACACCCCAAAGCGGTGGGGAAAGCCTTTTCCGAGGAATACGTCGAACGGGAACTGTATCCTCGGGCATTCCGGCACACGGAAGGCAAGAGCAACGCAAAGAAACGGGGTTCACTCCCTAAAGGAATAGCGGTCCTTGCCGTGCTGTTTGGAGGCATACATGGCGGCGTCGGCGCTCTTAAAGAGGTCGATGACGGTGCGCCCGTCGTCGGGGTAGACGGAAATGCCGACGCTGCACGAGAGAGGGAAGTTTTGGCCGGGGCCGATATAGGACTTGTGCAGAGTGCTGACCACTTCGCCGGCTTTTCTGGCGAGGACGTCCGGCTTGTCCACATTTTCGAGGAACACAAGGAACTCGTCTCCGCCAATGCGCGCCAGCGCGTCCGTGGGACGGAAGACGGAGCGGATGCCGTCCGCCACCTCGCGCAGCACCGCGTCGCCGAAGACATGCCCGAAGTTGTCGTTGATTGCCTTGAAATTGTCGAGATCAATCATGAACAGCGAATGCCGCCCCTTGTGCCCTAGGCCTTCGAGTGTGGAGGCAATGAGCTCGAACATGGCGTTGCGGTTGAGCAGCCCGGTCAAACCGTCACGGCGGGATTTGTCGATGACGGCGTCTTCGCGGCGTCTGCGTTCGTCGATGTCCACCACGTAGGAGATCGCGGTGATCGTGTGCGTGGCTTCGTCTTCGAGGGGGACCAGCGTGCCCGCGACCCAGTGATAGTTGCCCGAAGGTTCTTTAATGCGGTATTCAAGGTATGTGACGGGCGCGTCCTCATCCATATTCTGGAGATGCAGGTTCTTGCGGCAGAACGCCGCGCTGAATGTCCCCCTGTCGTCGGGATGGACACATTCCTGCATGAATTCCACACAGCACTGGCTGTAGTTCTCGCCCCGGGGGAACCGGGAAGAGGCTCCCCAGCGCACGTATTCGGACAACACGAGATCGTTCGTGAGATCCACCTGAATGAGCATTTCGCACACGGACTGGAGTGCCCGGCGGTATTGTCGCTCCACGGCGATGCGGCGGTTCTCGATGATCTTTTGTTCCGTATCGTCGATAATGATGCAAACATATTCCGGGACGCCGTCGGCGTTGACCGTCAGCCGGGAACTTTCCATCACCCAGCAGGATGAGCCGTCCGCGCGCTGGATACGGTAACTGAGCCGGTATTCAGGCTGGATCTTGCGCTGCTCATCGAGGTGGGCCACGGTGAAGGCGAAATCGTCGGGGTGGACGATGTTCTTCCAGTTGTTTCCGTAGCGGCCCGTGATTTCCTCGCGGGAACAGCGTAAGAGCCGCAACATGCCGTCACTGACGAAGCGCAGCTCGAAATCCTCGGCACAGCAGAGCAGGCCCCCGGGGAGGTTGTGGGCGATTATATCGATGTGGGGAGCCACGCGCATGAGTTCTTTGCGCCCTTCCTGAATTTGGGAGAGGAAGAGATTGACGCGTTCTCCGAGCAGTCCGAGCAGTCCCGGAGCCTTTTCCGGGCAACGCACGGCGGAATCTCCCCTGCGGAACCGCTCGATGGCTGTGGCAATATGGTGGGTGGGCCGGAGCATCCGGTTGACGTAAAGGCAGAATCCCCCCGCGAGCCCGGCGCCGGCGAGGATGAGGGAGATAAGCGCCGCAAAGACTTGCCCCAAGGGATAGAGCACCAGTGCGGCAATGGCGGGGATCATGGTCATCAAGGTACAGCAGCTAAAGAAAACCAGCTTTGACCGCATCTTAGCTTTTTCAGCCGAGGGATCGGACAACAGGAGGAGCCAGGATTCGTCTTTGCTGTCGATCCTGCTGGAAGAAATGGGACTATTGGACATGGTTTATATCCTGAAGAGAGTCTGGGGAAAGGGAAAGTGGCTCAGCCCGGAAGGCGGCCCGTGCCCCGATCAGTTTTGGCGGAGTCCAGAGCTCTCTCTCTCTCTCTCTCTCTCTCTCTCTCTGTCCCTCACATATTGCCAGCAGTATTGACAAAATAATAAATAAATCAAGCATGTTACAGATTGAAAAATTTTCGGAAAAATGCCTTTTGGATAACGAATGGATAATCATCTTCCAATTTGAGTGATTCGCCGTTATCATGTTCCCATGAACGACGTAACCAGCCGAAAATACATAAAAACAAAGTTCGAGGGCGTTTTCTACCGCCAGTCCGCCAAACGTGATCCGCGAACCGGCCTGCCGGATCGTATCTACTGTTTCTGTTACAAGGACATCCAGGGCAAAGGCCACTGGAAAACTGTTGGCAGACACAGCAAGGGCATTCGTCCTGCTCTGGTTCAAAAAGAGCGCGCAAAATTCCTCGCGGAGATTGCCGTCACCGGCGTCAACCCCATCGAACGGGAAAAGGTCACCATTGGAGACCTGGTGGACGCCTATCTTGCATGGGGCAAAAGCGAAGGAAAGTACGTCAGCCAGCATTATAGCCAATACAAGGCGCATCTCAAGGACAAAATTCACGCCCTGCCCGTGGTCGAACTGACCCCCAATCTGCTTTCCACCCTCAAGGCGCAGCTCCTGAAGACGCCTACCGGAAATACAAAGCCTAAAAAGGCCACAGGCAATTCCAAAGCCAGAACAGGGAAGCGGAAAACACTGGCCGGACAGACCGTGAACAATATTTTTTCGTTCATGCGTTCCGCCATAAACCGCGCTATCGCCACCGGCATGTGGAGCGGCGTCAATCCCCTGTCCACCAGAGGCGGCACATGGAAAATGGTGACGGCCAACAATGAACGACTGCGTTTCCTGACCAGAGAGGAAGCCAAGGCCCTTCTGGACGACCTTGAAAAACGGCATCCGCAGTTGCACGATATGGCCCTGCTCTCCTTGAGAACCGGCCTCCGGCCCACGGAGATTTTCAAGCTGCGTGGACAGGACGTGGATGCTAACGCCTGCGGTCTTTATATCATTCAGAAAGGCGGCAAGCGTGTTTTCGTCCGAGTACCTGAGGACATGATCCGGATGCTCCAGGCGTATAAGCGCAAACCTGCGGAACCCATCTTCCAGCAGCCCCGCAAGAAGGCGGCCTTCACTAAAACTCCCGCGTGCTTCAAAACCGCCGTCAGAAAACTCGGTCTGGAGCCAGAAAACTGCGACAGTCTGTATATGGTCACATTGCATACCATGCGGCATACGTTCGCATCCTGGCTGGCACAGTCCGGCAAGGTCACACTCATGGAACTGCAAAAGCTCATGCGCCATAAGAACATCACCATGACCATGCGGTATGCCCATTTGTTCCCCGGCCAGGAAAGCGAAAAGCTCTCGATTATCGGGGATATGCTTGCCTGATAAATCCATCATTTGATTGTGTCCAAGGTTTGGATGCGTCCGGAGGCGATGTATTCTTCCAATACGGAGCGTTCATAGAAAACGCGCCTGCCGAAACTCGTATATGCCGGGCCGATACATTCCTGACGCCAGTAAGCGAGAGTCTTCTGGCGGATGCCGAACTCTCTTTCCACATCTTTGGGAGCAAGCAACTTCTGGTTCGGGCAGTCAGAAGTATTTCGGGCATTCTCATAACCGGCGAGTCGCACGGCTTCCGTGATAAGGGGAAACAGTTCTTCCGGCGTGGAAATGATGATGGTACGTCCGTCAGTTTCCATGAAAACTCCTTGAGAATATTACTCTGCGTATGTCCCGTAATACTTTGCAACCAATTCCAATATGGAATTACATCCGTTTACCATGAGCATTTTTTCTCTGTGGCGTCGGACGCCGCTTCGAGTGATTTTCAGACATCGGGCGATTCTTGTGGTGCTGAATCCGTCGAGGGACAGTCGAAAGACTTCCGCTCCGCGAGGTGTAAGTTTTATGCTGTGCTTGGAACAATCCATCATCTCCCCGATACAACGCATAATCTCTATCGTTGTGTGTACGGAAAATTTTTTGCGGATACGGGAAAGATGCAGATGTATGAGCCTACGCGATGTACGTAGTTCACGGGCAATTTTTTTTTGGAGTTATACCTTTCATCAGCAGATTGACGACATCTTGTTCTTTCCTGGTCAAGAGCTCCAACATAACTTCTCCTCGCTAATGGCTAAAACAGACTCAAAGGGATTGAATCTTGTGTAGCATGGAGAAATCAGGCCGGGCAGTGGCCAATTTATATACTTTTCAAGTTTTGCAAAAAATAGAAAAAGAAATCAATAAGATGTATGGTTAATGTTGCTGGTATCGAACACCAGATAACAGAATGCCCCGGCCCATTTGTAGCAATGGGCCAGGGCTGTGAAAAAAAAGACCATGGCAACCGTACGGGGCGCGTAACGTGCCGCGTCAGTCCCGATTTCTGTTCGTAGCAGGAATCGGGGTGCTTTTTCTCTATGAGTCTTCCCCACGGGCGTGACAGGTGTTTCCCCTAATGCCTTCCCAGCCTTTGCAGAATCCCGTCAATGGCCGTGCTGATGCCCTCCCGGGTATAGAAATTCCCGTTGACCAGGGCATGAGTCTTGAGCACACGCTCGAAATCCGCAATCGCAGCCGTTTCCGGTCCACGCGGATGGCTCCAGAAGGCGTCCAGCGGCATTTCCGCGCTGGTCACCGCGAGGCCGGGCTTGGCGTAGATGGACGTTCCCACGCAGTAGACCGGCTTGGCCTGACGAAGAGCCGAAATCCCTATAGTGGAATTCAGCACCACCACGCCGAGGCTTTTGTCCATCATCTGGTGTGCCTTGCCGCCCTCAATGAAGTGCACCCGGTCACTGATGCCGCAGGCCGCAGCAAAGGAAGCAATGAAGCCCGCATAGTCGATCAGGCCGTTATCCAGCGGGTGATTGCGGATAATGAGATGGGTATCCGCCGGGGCGCTTCGAGCAAAGGAAGTCAGCACACAGGCAATGGCTTCCTTCATGCCGCTGTAGGGTGAATAGCGGCGTACCTGGGAATCGGCGTCAAACTGGAGGGGAAAGAGAAAGTACGACGCATGGGCGCGGGACGCGGCCCGAAGGGCCTGAGCGGAACGCTTCCGCCGGACGGAACGGCTCAGCACGCGCAGAAACCAGCCCCAGACCTCGCGGCTGGCGCTCTGCGGACGGTGGGTTTAAAAACCCAGAGAAAGATGGTTCCCGCATAATGGGCGATGGCCCGCCATGTCTTGACGGTTTGCGGATTGCCGCCTTTCCGGGCTTCGGGAACGTCCGGACAGTGGGCGGCAAGTTCCGCCATGCCTTCTCTGGTGTTCGGCAGGGAGGAAAGGCCGTTTACACCGCCTTGCTCCATTGTGATGTAGTCCGGGCGCAGATAACCTTCCTCATAGGCCCAGACCCGGATGCCCCGGACTCTAGCCAGCAGGACGGCTTCCCGGTGCAGGGGCCGCCAGTCTCCGAAGACATGGAGGTCCGTCACCTGTTCCTCATCCATACGCTTGCGCCGTCTTATTGCTTCTCATCTCCCCAGTTATCGCCTGTTCGGTGAGATAGAAGCTGATGAAAGTTACTTTGGAGGAGTAAGAAAAGGTAAACGGGGGCGGAGATCTGCCGGAAAAATAGCTGTTTTGGGTCTGCTGAAGAGAAACGGGAGAGTCTATACAGCAATGGCTCTTGACTAGGGTGTGTCTGTAAACCCTCTTCACGAAAAGGGGGAAGTCAGGTTAGGTAAGGTTTTCATCGTGTTACGACAGGGAAATGTGCTACTATGACATCCCTGAAGACCTCTGGCTCAGGCTTGAGCCCATACTGCCAACAGAAGGTTCTCCTCGTGGAGGGAGACCGATTGGTGACGTCAGAAACTTTCTCAATGCTGTACATTGGATGCTGCGAACCGGATCTCCATGGCGAGCTTTGCCAGAGAAATATGGTTCGTGGAAAACCGTATATTCCCGATTCAGGCGTTGGCAGAAAAGAGGATATCTGACTGCTATCCTTAAGCTTCTTACCTTACAGGCTGACATGAACCACATCATGATTGATGGGACATACGTTCATGCTCATAAGCATAGTGCCGGAGCTCGACATACCCTGGAATCAATCAGGCTCTCGGCCGAAGTCGTGGCGGCTTTACTTCCAAAATTCATGCGGTGGTGGATGCTCTCGGTAATTTGCTGGCTTTTACTGTCACGGCAGGACAATACTCCGAGTATCCACATATGGGTAAGTCAACGCCAGCAACGAACTATGCAAACAAAGCATCTCCACTTCTGTTTCTGGAATCCGCTCCCTCAGGTTGCGTTATGGAGTTGCTTCCATGAAGAAGCTCCTGACAACTTTGGAAAATCGGCAGGGACAGCTCGCGCCACAGCCCACCACCTCAACATTATCAAAACAAAAGCAAGGCATTTCCCGAATGCATACTTTCTCTCTATTTCGATTCAATCGATCACGATATTGCCCCAACTGATACTTCTGCTCTTTCCATTTTCAGATATAATGGAAAAATATCGAACAGACCTTTTCATTCCATTTTGGATTCTCTCTGTTAATCAAGGGCCAATATTTTATAGGAGAAACTCCCCATCCAACCTCTTCATCCCATAGCCTGTTCCGTAAACTCAAAGCTTTTAAGCTGCAATTGTCCGTCCTGATAATGTACTATGACGTGGAATCTGGCCTCTTTCCATATGATTTCCTCGCCGTCAACCTCTCTGAAACGCTGAAGACTGCCAAACATTTCCCAGTGGTTTTCGCCTATGGGCTCTATCATCTCCACGTTGGCATAGCCTGGCAGCAAGTCATCCGAGGACAGGTTGCATACATTGCCCGTTTTATCGCTTAGAACGGAAAAATCAATAAAATAACCGTTACCATCAAAGTAGGTCCCCTCGAAGTCTTCGTATCTGCTCACTTCCTGACCGAAGATGGTTCGGGCAATCTCTTCCACCCCATCCTTCGGCACATAACCCTGATATTCTTCAGATATACCCTGGAAAAAATCAGGATGTTCATCACGATCCAGACCACAGACCGAGCCTTCAGACAGGATGAGGAAAAAAAGCGCATCCCGGCACAGCTCGTTCTGGGATTTATGAGCATTCTTTGTCAGACCCATACTCCACAGGACAAGCAAATTATCCTTCATGACGAACTGTTCCGCTCGGGACGGGAGTATTCCTTCCGCGAAAGTGGGCAGGGGGCAGAGCAGCTGATACACCAATACCATCAAAAGCAAAACCTTGTTCATAATTCGCCTCGCTGAAGAAATTTACTGTGCGTTGAAGTCGAGGGAAAGGATGCACCAATGCCTGCCCGTCTTTTTGGCGATCAGGCGGAATGTATCCCGCTTGGTTACGCGCAAGATATCGCCTTCTGCCTGATACAGGCCCCGCACTTCGCCTTCCATGACCCATGTGTCATTTTCAGGGTACAGATTAAACGACTGGGCAAAAGCCCCATGCTCATGGTACAGAGGCCAAGACTCGAACAGCCGGACATCATCAACGAACAGCCCTTCCTCCTTCCGCAGGAAGTAGTCGGCCTGAGGTAGGGCGGACTTGTCGAAGGGCCAGCCCAGCCACTCCTGCGCTACGCTCTCCAATTTCGCAAACGGAACATAAAGCCTGTACTGCTCTGGCACTCCGTTAAAAAGTCGCAGAAGTTTCCGCTTATCCTCTTCATTGTCACACGCCTCGGGAAAATTCATGATGCCTTCATTTGAGGCCATCACTAGGAGCTGAAGCGCTGTGCGCGCAACGAAAGAAGGAGAAAGCTGTCCGTTTTCCACCAGACCGAAGGTTTCCGGTCGTGACGTGTCTTTAGGATTCCGCTCGCCGATACTGACACGCAGTTTCCAGAACGAGACCACATTGTCCAGCAAAAGCAACCTGTCCGAGCGACTCATCAACTTGGCCACATTGTTCAGCTCGCGTACTTTCTCAGAATTGACCGGCAGGGGAGGTCGGGGGCGTATGGCATCTTTGCCAGCACGAACCGGAGCTGCGATGCTCAGACACAGGAAAAAACACGCTGCGGACAACAACAGGCGTGTGCGTATGTCTTTCATGGTTCCCTCCTCAGGCATTAAATATACTACCAGTTAGTAGCAAGTTTACCCTGAAAGGGGGCGGCTATGCATCATCCTTGTGATGAGAAAGGGACAAAACATCTAAGGAAAGTGGAATCATCATGAAGATGAAGCGGGCTTCTGACGTCCTTCTTCTGCTTTCAGGATTCTACCGCAGTGCTTCGGGACGTCCAGTCTTGCCGCCTGCCCGCCATCATCTGGGTATAGACCCTCATCTCGTGACGGGCAGGAGCTCGGAGAAAAGTTCAAGGAAGTAGGATGGGACGGCAGCGAACACTTCGTCAAATTCCCCACCCTGAGGACTTAGATGTTAACTTGACCGCCTGCTGCCCCCCCCCCTGACGGAACGTCGGGACGCCTCATACGCTCATGATGAGCACAGGCATCCCAAATACCAACGAAGTTCAGCCTGAACAAAAAGTGCTCCTCACGGGGAGCGCCTTCTTTGTTAGTGGACAGGACGCATGGGACGTTTCACTGCTGAAAGACCGAACCTTGGACACTCCCTTGCAAAAAGGAGAGTATTGCATAAAGAATGTTATAATGACATACTCCAGTTAAGGAGTTCTTTATGCAATACTGTCCAAAATGTGCGTCAGAGCGGATTATGAAGAATGGAAGACACTTGGAGCGTCAGAGATTTCGGTGCAAAGACTGCGGTTTTCAATTTACCCGTGACACTCCCAGAGGACGACCGGCAACGGAAAAGGCAATGGCCATCCTGCTTTATACTTTGGGCCTTTCGTTTAATGCCATAGCACGTATTTATGGAGTTGCAACATCGACCGTCATGCGTTGGGTCCGGGATTTCGCTGAAAAAACTTATGAAAAGCCTTCTCCTGGGGAAGCTGTCATCATAGAACTTGATGAGATGTGGCACTATTTGCATTCAAAAAAAACAAACTATGGCTCTGGAAAGCTTATTGTCGCGATACCGGTCAACTCATTGACTGGGAATGTAGCAATCGTGACCAAAGCACTCTTGCAAGATTGATGGCAAGGCTTCGCCGTTGGTCTGTCTGGTTCTTCTGTACCGACAACTGGAAAGTATATCCACGGGAAATACCCGAGGACGACCTCATTCAAGGAAAACGGGGAACCGTGCGAATTGAACGAAATAATGCCCGCCAAAGACACTGGTTTGCCCGTTTCAAACGTAAATCTCAGGTGGTTTCAAGGTCCTTGCGAATGGTTGATCTCACAATATCTCTCTTTGCCAGATTTCATGTGAACGGGCAAAGAGAAGATATTTTATCATTCTTTTAGCAATACTCTCCAAAAAAGAACTGGGCAGAGAGGTTCAGAGCAGGCCGTATGCGATGTGGGGACGACATCGCGCCTTGATGCTTCGACCATCTTCCTGACCACGCTATCCTGAAGACCCTTCCTCAGCATAAGCCCAATGGCGACGCGAACTTCTATATCGCCACCCGCTGGCATCAGCGTTTTTTAAGAAATAATCCCTCCGCAGTTGCCCCGTTCCCTACACGGTACCGGCAGTCTTTACCATCGACATACCTAGAAACAAGGAAATCATTATACAGCAATATCTCTATGGCACAAGTCTCGTCTTCTTCAATGAGGATCCTGTTACCATGTAAATTGGCCACTGCGATCTCACCGGACAATGCATCCTCTGGAAAACAGGCCATCCTGTAGGATGGTGCTCCAGTAAGTCCTATAAGGCGATAGCGGACGGTCCCGTCATTACTAACCTGCAAGACAACAGTGCCGTCATCGCAATTATCCCCAAGGCTGTATGCGTATGTCCCAGAAGCTTTTTCCACGTCAAATGACCAATTGTAGGGAGCATGTGTTCTTTCAACAACGCTGACCTTGATGGTAAATTTCTTGCCGTCTTTATATTCATAGTCTCCTTCATTTTTCTCAACGATCCGCGGGCGGCCATGCCATGTTCCCGACAGAACTCCATTGACAAGAGTGCCAGTGATCGTGCCGGAGATATCCCCGTTCGGCAACATCTCATGCAGACGATACGAACCATCATCCTCTTCCCTGCCCAGAAGACGAATAGGAATCTTGGCTTTCGTACGTGTATAGACGATCTCACCGGAGACGAGACCATCCCTGATGTCGAACCAGATGGAAACAGGGATCTTGTCGTTAATGACTCCTTTGCCCTCATAATACTGAACCCTCGCAGCATCGTTCCGCTCCGTCGCCACATGTTCAGTCTTGCTCGACGTAAATTCGGTATCGATTCTGGAAGCAAGGCGCTGCTTCAGATCTTTAGGTTCTTTCTGGTCATTAGCATCGACACTGGCAATAAACTCCTCGATCAAATGCCCCGTCAGTGTGCCTTGATGTTTTTTTACGATAAAGCCCATCATTTCATGCTTCCACCAGTTCCACCGGTCATACATGAATCCATCCTGGTCACGAGGTGGAATCTTCCGGAATAACATAAGGTTGATGATCGCATGATAGCGTTTCACGGCATCAGGTGCATACGGATTTTTCGCATTACTACGCAGGAATTTCTCCAGTTGGACGGCCCAATCAGCCATATGAATCTGTGACCAGAGCATAACGTACTCCTCACCGCCCAGATCCTCGTTACAAAGCGGCTGGGAGACCAGCACATCCACAAAAGTCCTGCCCTCCGGGCTGAAGTGAACGCGCTTATAGATCGAGGGATAATTCAAACGCAGAAATGCCATCCCTTCCGCTGTGTCGGGGATGAGGCACAGTGAATCGAGCATGGCCAGAACTTTTTTGTCGGAGGCACTCAATTCTTCCTTGGCGAAAGCCCAACGCTCAAGCACAGGCTCAACAAGTCCCGTTATTTCCTCTTTGACATCCGAGTTCCGAAGTGCGCTCAGGGGCATCTCATCCATGTCAAGCAAAGAGCGTATAATCTGTTCCTCAGGTCTCTCGCCGATTGTGGACAACTCGATATTGCATTCCGTGCTCCATCGCTGCACGGCCTTCAGCATGGCGGTTTCATCCACTGCCCCGTCACAGGACACATCGGCCGATACAACCGTTTTCAGAAGATCAACAGGGACAGCCTGAGCCTCAGCCCTCCATCCCAGAATCATCAAAACCAAAACGATGCTTTTCCAGAATGAATACATACTTCCTCCCTATTTCGAGCCAAACGATAACTAATGTTGCCCAGCTGATGCTTCTATCTTCCCGTTTTCAAATATGATGGAGAACCTGCGAACTGACTATTCCATTCCACGGCAGGCCATCTCAGATAGTCAGAGTGCTATTTTATAGAATAAACGCTCCGTCACTCTTTTCAATTCGTATCCAATTCCGTGATATTAAATCTTCTCATCTGCAATTTTCCGTCATGATAATACACTTCTCCATCAAACGATGCACTTTTTAATATAAGCACTCCGCCATCTACATCCTTCAGTATACGCAGAAGCTTGGCATATACTGTCCAGCTGGTGTCGTTTATGGGCTCCGCTATCGGCTGGTAGACATGGCCAGGCCGCCGGTCATCCGGCATCAGGTGGCACAGGTACCCGGTTTTATCGCTCAGAACGGAAAAATCGAGAAAATAGCCGTTACCGTTAAAGAACGTGCCCTCGGGGCAACGTGCTGACTCACTTCCTGAGCAAAAATAGTTCGGGCAACCTCTTCCACCTTTTGTTTCGGTACGAATCCCTGATAGTTTTCGGGGATGTCCTGGAAGAACCCAGGATATCTGCTGCGCTCCATGCCACAAGCAGATGAGCCTTCAGACAAAATGACGAAGAAAAGAGCATCCCGGCACAGCGTGTCCTGATTCTTGGGCACACTCTCCTTCAGGCCCATGCTCCACAGAACGAGCATGCTATCCTGCAGGAGAAGTTCCTCCACCCTGGTCGGACCGCTGTCCTGTGCGGGTACAGAGAGGGGCAGAACATCTGGCACATCAGTATCATCAACAGCATGATCTTTTTCATGATCCACCTCACAAAGGAAAGGCTCTACACGTTAAAGTCGAGGGCAAGGATACGCCAGTACTTACCCGTCTTTTTGACTGCCCAGGCGGAACGTCTCGCACATGATCACGTCCAGGGTACCGTTTTGCACCTGCTGGATGCCCCATACGTCGCCTTTCATGATCCACTTGTCCTGTTCGAGGTAGACCTTTTTCCTTCAGCAGAAGGTAGTCAACCTGAGGCAGGGCCGCCTTATCAAAGGGCCAGCCCAGCCACTCCTGTGCCGTGCGCTCCAATTGCTCAAAAGAAATACGTATATCGTACCGTTGCGGCACATCGTCAGGGTGACACGGAGTTTACCACTCCGGCACGCTTGGCCTAGGCGCATCAACATTCCTCAGTATGATCTGAAGCGCTGCACGTGCGACAAAACAGGGAGAGAGCTGTCCGGTTTTCACAATACCGAAGGTCTCAGGTCGTATCATCTCGTCAGGCTGCCCCTCGCCGATCTTCACATGCAGTTTCCATAACGAGGCAATATTGCTCAGCAAAAGCAACCAGTCCGCACGACTCGACATGGACACATCTGCCGACTCAGGCGACAGCTCAGTATCTGCCTGCACTGGAGGGAACGGTTACGTGGCATCCTCTACGGCACGAACCGGAGATGCAAAAGTCAGACACAGCAAAAAACACTCTACGGACAACAACAGACGTGTGCATAAGTCTTTCACGGTTCTCTCCTCAGAGGGTAAACATGCTACCAGCTGGTAGCATGTTTACCCTGAAAGGGGACGACCATGCATCATCCTTGTGATGAAAACTGGACAAAAATCTAAGAAAAGCAGGGTCATCATGAAGATGAAGCGAACTTCTGACGCTCTTCTCCTACTTCCAGTATTCTAACGCAGTGGTTCGTTACGTTCAGTTTTTCTGCTTACCCGTCATCATCTGGACGTAGACCATCATTTCCTTGTAGGAAGTAACATTGAGTTTTGCGTAGATATTTCTATTATGTGTACGTATAGTATTGATGGAAAGATTTAGTTTATTGGCAACCTCATGTGAATTGAGACCTGCAATATATAAATCAAAGACAATACGTTCTGCTTTTGTTAGAGTTTCTATTTGATTGATGAACATACGATATGCACTCAGCTCTACCTGCTCAGAATTTTGCTCTTCAGATGCATTTTCTCCCAGCTGGCAGATCAGTTTCTGCTCTCTGGCCTTCATGAATGCGATAAGATCATCCAATTCTCGAATTTGAGTTGTACAGCCTGCTTCCTCCTTCTTCCTGACATTGTATATGCCCTGTAAGACAGGGGCTGCGTAACACCTGGAAAGAAACATGGCCAGCAGCACAGCAACTGCCAGAAAAATCATCAGAAAAGACGCCACGAGGATATGCCGGTGCATCAGCATGTTTCGTTCCTGGCGCTGGGGCAGCAGCACGGCTGCTACCCAGGAGGATTTCTCTCCAAGAAGCGGAATTGGCGCAAGTCTCAGGGGCTTTTCCCTACCCACAAAAACAAGATTTCCATCACTGTAGCGATTGTAATATTTTTCTACCGTGACCTTGTAGATAGAAAAGTCCTCAGGTACAGCCAATGCAGGGCCATCTTGAAAACCTGCTCCAGTATCCAAGGTGGCCACCCCATCACTATTTTGCTGCCGCAGAGCAAGTACTCCTGTCAGGCCGGTCAGGGATGGCGAAAGGTGCGCATGAGCCAGCTTGAAAAGCAGGCTACTGATTTCAAGACCACAAACCCCATATACTTTACCGTCTTTACCAAGCAAAGGAATACAAATCAGGAGTACTTTTTCCCAAGTTCCACGCAGATAATGGGCCTTGGTAAAAAAATAACTGTTTTTGGGGGATTGTTTTGCCTCCTGGAGCAATTCATTCCAACAGGAGATACTGGACGTATCAAATTCCATGTCCCAGTTATTGTGAATGGCAAAGCGATACTGGCTGGCGACCTGCGGCATTCCACGAAGCCAAACTATAGGAGCCTGTACCGTATTGAAATTGACGGGGGTGTTAATTTTCAGATAAACACCACAACGAGAAGTGGCGGTCTTGGAAAGTGCGCTGTTAAGCGTAGCTTCAAAGATAATAAAAGCCCCGGTGGAACGAGATTCCCTCAGACTCCGAATCAGCAGAGGAGTACTTTCGTATTCCAACTTGCCTATCAGCGAAGCATTGTCACTTACGTTTTCGAATACAGATTTGTTTTTGGCCAGGGTGCTTTCGACCGTGCACGTCAGATCATCAGCCATGCGTTGGCTGGCAGCGACAATATTTCCCATATGCAGGGAAATATTTCTTTCATAGATAGTGAGATATTCTTTCATATCCTCACCTATCGTCTTTTGAGAGGCAGGCAGGAAATCGAAGATGTAAAGCAGCGTCATCAAAATAACAAGCAAGAGTAGAACAAAAGACAAAAAATAAACATTCAGGTGCATTCGTAGGGGAAGCTTGCCTTCTCTAAAAAAAAGAGTAAACGGAAGAAATCGCATAGCAGCCACACATCACTGGAAAGGCACGGCTAAACGTTTTTTCATCTGTGTCAATGATGCTCTTACAACGCTCTCAGGATCGCCCTCACCACTATACCGTGTCCCACGATACGAAGAAAGAACATCACGCAGCGCCGCTCCAAACTGCTTTTCCAGTTCTCCGTAATTTTCAAAAGCAGGCACAGAAACAAAAGTGGACGTTTCATAAAGTGACAACAGCACCTTATAAGCTTGTTTATAGCGATCATGAGAAAAATCGGCATATTCTGCCTGTTTCAGTCTCTGAAAGGCCTCCTTTTGAACAGGCATATACCCTCCCTGTACGGCAAGGGAAAAATTAATCTCCGGACTGGTAAGCCATTTGCAGAATACTGCGGCAGCGTATTCCTTTTTCGGGGTGGAGGCACGTGCGTACAGAGAGGAGCCTCGCTGGATGTCCAGCCGTTTTGCCCCCTCAAAGCGTGGTTCAGGAAGTATCGTCAACCTGAGCGGCAGCGTACTGTTGTCCTTCAGCGTAAGGGTATCATTGTAATAAAGAACGGCGGCGGAAGAGCCCACACCACACACCACTTCCCCCATCATCATGACGGTGCTGTTATACCCGGGATTAAGCCACAGTTGACCGTTTACAGAGGCCTTGGCCAAAGGACGCCATAGTTTCAGCAGAGCCGGATTATCCCAGCGGATATTCTCTTTCTCGAAAAAAGGCTCCCCCAACGACTCCGAGTTGAGTATAGCATAGTGCATCCAGTCATCATACATAAAGAAGGATTTACCGCCGGACCATTCATAATAACGAGCGGATGCACGAAAAACTCCTTCCAGAGTAGAGAGATCGGCATAGGATATGCCCGTTTCCCGGCTGAAGGGCTCAAAGAGGGTGTCATTGACATAGAGAAGATTGGTGGATTTGGCAAAAGGAAACCCGTAAAGGGCACCGTCCATCATACCCTCTTCAAGAAAGGCCGGAACATAGTTTTGCAGCTCTTCTTCACTAAAATACTTTTTCCAGTCCAGGACTCTTGAATTCCCGATAATGGCCAATGTCTTGGGATAACAGGTGAAAAGGTCAGGCAGTTCTTCGCTTCCCGGCTCTTCACGGGCTGACGCCACAAGTTCATCATGAATGTTCCAGGTACTGCTGACGGAAGTGACATTAATAATAATCCCCTGTTTTTTCCCCACCGTCTGGTTGAAACGGTCGATCAATATATTCATAGGAGAACGGGCCTGTGCGCCATACACATGCCACATGGTCAAAGTGACGGGCTTGTCGGGATCCAGCGGAGAATCCGTGCAAGAACAAAGCAGAAGCATACTCACAAAGAGCATACCAAGTAGGGATGTCTTACGCACCATTCTTGAAATTTCAGCCAGTTTTGAATTCCGCGTCATTATGCTGTGCTTCATGCTGTCCTGCCATACGCTCAGGTCCAGGCTCCTGAGAAAAATCACAACCAAATTTATACCATTTATTTCTTAGCTCTTTTGGCCGAGAAATTCAATCTGCCAAGCCCGAAAACTTCCTTTCCTGACTTGTATGCAACTTGCAAGCGTTCCCGGTATAACCTCTTTTTTATCAAATAGATAAGTCCATTGTTCATCATTGGGATGAGGCCTTTTTCATCAGCCGGACGAAGCCGATTTCATTGTCTGGATGAGAACTTTTTTTATCAAAAAAATAGGCGAATCAAAAAAAATGCCTCCCGTTCATTACTGAGATGATGCAAAAAAACACATCCTTCAACTATGTTCCACTTAGGAAGCGGAAAAGTTTATGCCCCGGAACAACGCAACCATCTAGCAAGGAAAAGCCATGAGCGATGAAAACAGTTCGTACACGGAAGTTACAAGCACCAGTTGGTTTTCCCGCCTCGGAAATTCCTTCAAGGGAATCGGAACAGGCATTCTCCTGATCATCGCGGCTACCGTACTGCTGTGGTGGAATGAAGGCCGCACCGTACGCACGGGCGACGCCATTGCCGAAGCTCAGATGGTGACGGAGCCCATACCCAGCATCGACAAGATTGACAGCGCTTTTGAAGGCAAGCTGGTGTATGCCAGGGGGAACGCCGTCACAAACGACGAGCTGACTGACCCGGTTTTCGGCGTCAAGGTAAACGCCATTAAGATGCGCCGACACGTGGAATATTACCAGTGGGTCGAACACAGTAAGTCCGAAAAGAGAACGAAGCTGGGCGGCGGAGAAGAAACTGTCACCACTTATACCTATTCTAAGGAATGGGTTGACACTCCCGTGGATTCCCAGACCTTCAAGAAGATGGAAGGACACGAAAACAAGACTCGCATCCAGTCTGAAAACGTGAGCTGGATTGCCCCCAACGTCACCTTTGGAGCGTACCGCTTCCCTGAATTCCTGACCCGCTCCATTAGCGGAGAAAAGGCTCTGACCATTTCCCTCAGTGATGCGCAGCGCGCGGAACTGCAAAAGGCTTTCTTTGCTCCCAACGCCAACATGGATACCTCCCAGGTGGTGGGACAGCAGGGCGCCAGTATGATCCATATCCAGGGCAACACTCTTTATGTAGGCCGCCAGCCCGGTACACCGTCCATCGGTGACGTGCGCGTGACCTTCTTCGAGACCCCGGCCGCCGAGGTCTCCATCCTCGCCAAGGTGAACGGCGATACCTTCGTTCCCTTCCGTGCCTCCAACGGCAACACCTTCTCCCGCCTCAGCATGGGCGTACAGGACATGAACAGCATGTTCGACGCCGCCAAGAGCGGCAACGCCACCATGGCCTGGATCCTGCGCGGCCTGGGCCTCGTGCTGTGCGTCACCGGTTTCGGCATGGTCTTCGCCCCTCTCAAGGTCCTCGCCGACGTCATTCCCCTGCTGGGCAGCATCGTGGGCGCCGGTACGGGTCTGGTGGCTGGCCTGCTGGGCTCTGCCTGGTCACTGGTGATCATCGCCATAGCGTGGATACGTTTCCGTCCCGTGCTGGGCTTCTGCCTGCTGGGAGCAGCGCTTACGCTCGTTATCCTGCTGTTCATCAAGGGACGCATGAAGAAGGCAAATCCTGCCTCGGCCTAGAGTGCAGTGGCGTTCTATCTGTAACCATGAAAAGACAAGGAGCAAAAGATGAAGAAGATTATCGTCGCAATGTTTGTATTGCACGCACTATGTGCAACGGCATGGGCAGCGGATCTCAATCTCAAATGGGACAAGAGCTATGTGTATTGCACCGCTGGCGGCAGGCCGGATGTCGGAAATGGCACCCAAGTTTCGAACTATCTAAAAAAATTCGGAAAAAACTCTTCCGTATATCTTATTACCCCTTCCGGATTTTCGAACAGAGCAGAGGCAGACAAATATGCCCGTTCATTGGGCGGTAGATGCCCGAAAAAATAACTGCGTTAGGGAGCTGTTTACACAAGAATAGAGAGTATCAGTGTTCTCAGGTTGCTACGTTGCGTCCCGTTTGAACAAGCGGACATTCGCAGTCTGAACAAATACCGTCGGCTCAGGGGGAAAATGCAGACGGTGACAGGCAACGTCTCCCAAAGGTTGGACAAAACATTCCTCAAAAAGAAGCAGGAGGGAAACCTATATGTCCATGAAAACCATTCTTTGCGCCATGCTGGCAGTGGGGCTGAGTGTTTCGTCAGCCTATGCGGAGCCTTCCGTCAAGCGTTCCGGCAGCACCATCACCGTGAA
>OAZX01000493.1_pt1 | contig 18667 bp, 15 predicted proteins | sample 1495341 | NCBI WGS metagenome assembly OAZX01 (sample SAMEA2580119, study PRJEB22360) | human gut metagenome | biome: human gut; feature: human-associated habitat; material: faeces | place: Denmark | collected 2008/2010 | reverse complement strand
GCTGGCCGTGTACTTTTTCAGATTGGGCGGCGGGGCTGCCAGTAGGGGCGTTGGCCATTCCGCGTACGGCCGCAGGAGCCAGCTGGCGGAAGAAAAGTGTGGTAGCCGCCAGATTACGGTTATGAATTTCATCGCCCATGTGCAGGGCCATAGCCATGATGTTTTTGAGTTCAAGGGGTTCGGGGAGGTTGGCAACACCCGAGGCGATGACGGGAGCCAGAATATCGGCCATGAAGCGCAGACGGTTGAGGGTTTCGTCGTTATAGGAGCCGAAGCGCAGCACCTTGCCTGTACCCTCGTTAAAATTGCAGTAGGTACGGTTGCCGTGGGTCGCGTTTTCCACGATCCACACGGGCATGGATGGGCTGGTGACGCCAGCCATGGGACCAACGGAGTTGTAATGGTGGCAGGGGGCAAGACGGACCTTGCCTTCTTCAACCATGATGCGGGCTTCCTCAGGAGTCTCTGCCCAGCCTTCATAGATGATGGCACCGATCACGCCCCCTTGCTGTGTGCCGCACATGCGTTCCCAATCAATCGGAGGACCAGCATGCAGAAGCATCCGGCCTTCAAAACCGGGGATGGTCTGTCCGGCTGTTCCGACCCCTATGAGTACCGGATTCGCCTCCATAAAGCGCGACAGGGCGACTTCATTGGCAGCGTCGATTTCAGGATTGTTCAAAAGCTCTGCTAGATTCCATCCCAGTTCTGCATCTCCCTCCGCTGGAGGCTGCCATGCGCAGTTCTCCACAGGAACCTGAGCGAAGGCAAGAGGATCGGCAAAGCTGTCCACACCGAGGTTTATGACGTTCAATGGACGGGTTACTATAGATGAGGGTTGCGTATTGCAAGTCATGACGGACTCTCTTGTTGGTCAGAATGGGGCGGGGTTATGCCATAAGTACACAAGCGGCAAGGGCTGCGGCCTGAGCATTGCTCTGACACAGAACGACTCCCTGCGCTTCAAGCTTTGCACACTGTTCGTCGAGGTGTTGCGGATCCTGATCCGTACCGCAGACCGAGGCGATGCAGATAGGGGGATTGGCTGGCGCAGGCCTGGCCCTTTCGCTGGGGGGCGCCTATCTATTCCGTCATAAACTGTCCCCTTGGCGATGGCGGCCGCCAGCTCACCTGCCGGATCTTCGTGAGAGCCATAGCCGAGGACGACGTCAAGCAACAGCACGCCGCAGGTAGGATCGGCCATTTCCTGTATGAGACGCCCGTTGCGCGGGGTAGGATCAATCATGGGATGGGGTTTGCCGCGCGTAAATACGTCGTCACCGAGGTCCACAATGGTATTGCCGGTGCTTTTGAAGGGATTTTCCAAAGACTTGGATGATCCTGCAGGCGCGTTGGAATAGATATCGCCAAGGCAGTTGCCGAGCAGCCACTGAGCTTCATAACAGAAGGTTCCACCAGTATAGAGGGCGCGCAGGCGGGTTTGCTGCGGGGTGAGAGAGGCTTGAGCGCGGAGAGCCTTGGCCCGGGCGCGCAAGATCGTTTCTGCCGGGGAGTTCGTACCGGGAATGACGCTGGTAAAGGTCGGAGCCTTGCTTTCGGCAAGAGCCACGCTACGGTGGGCGGCTTCTTCCAGAGTCGTCGCGATACAGAACCGAGAACATGCAGAGGCGTCGAGGGTAGCGATAAGAGCGGCCGTATCGGCCCCAAAAAAGTTGACGACTACGGGTTTGCCTGTGGCTGGCGGCCCCCACCGGAAGGACGTGCCCCTTGCCTGTGCCCACTTCGCGGGATGGGGGCTTGGAGATGAGCGTGATGATTTTGGTAGAATCGTCTCTGGCGAGGGCGTCGATGCCCGCAAGCATGGTCAGTCCGCCCACTTCGGCCGACAGATCATGGCCGCCAGTGCCTATGGCCTGACTGATGCCTTGCCCCAGACCGTGTATGAGACAGGTAACCTGCTGGATTCCTGTTCCAGATGCCCCCACAATGCCGATACTGCCACGCCTGACCGCATTGGCAAAGGCAAGAGGAGCCCCATTGATGATGGACGTACCGCAATCTGGTCCCATAACCAGCAGACCCCGAGCTGTGGCGGCACGCTTGAGGGCCACTTCCTGCCACACGGGGACGTTGTCGGAAAAGATCATCACATTGAGTCCGGCCTCGATGGCTTTGAGAGCCTCTGCAGCGGCAAAGGCACCGGGTACGGATATGAGCGCGAGAGAGGAGTCGGCGTTTTCGGCCACGGCACAGCGCAACGAAGTAGGCGGCGGAAGGATGCTGACTTCTCCCGTACCGCTTTCTTTCGGACGCAGGGCTTCGGCAGCTTCGGTAAAGGCGTTGTCCAACACGCCTTCATCTCCCTTGATGACGACAACCAGATCACTGGATTTGACCATGGGCGGTTCTGCCAGCAGACCGCTTTGGACCAGAAGATCCATGTTGGAGGGAGTGCCCATGAGCACAGAGGCTTCGGCAACGCCTTCAAGTTTCATGAGGTTGGCCGAAATACGCATGAGAGTGACTGAATCTAGGTACACATTTTGAAAAATGCGGCGTTCTGTTTTCATAGGATTCCTTTTCAGTTGACTGAGGAGTCGATCAACAGTATCGCGAGAGGCCTGTCCATAGGAGCAATCCGCAGGTTAGAGCGGATCTAGATCTCAGCTGCACAAAGGGTCAGAATCTAATGCATCGGGATATTGCAGGAAGCGTGACCTGTTCCCTAAGAGCCATGCTGCTTTGTTACAAAAATGAATTTCATTTGAAACATGCCTGTTTAATCTGGGGATTGACCGGCATCCGAAAGATTGTCGGGACGATTCCTTTCATGTTGTCTAGGTTACGACATTTCTTTGATACGCTTTTAGTCCATTCTGAATCGGCCTTATACCTTGTTCAGTACAGGGTATTAATAGTATTGTTTTTCCTGAGCGTCTTTTTTTAACCATTCCGCCATTAATTTTTGGCAAATGTCTTCATAGGCAAAGACGACGGCCTGCTTGTCGCTGCCGTGCTTCTCGAATGCCTCATACATCCTTTTAGCCCCGGGAAAGCCCATCTTGACGTTTTCTTCCTGAGTAATTCCGTAATATATCCTAGAGATTCCTGCCCAATAGGTGGCTGCCAAACACTGAGGGCAAGGTTCGCACGTGGTAAAGAGCTCGCAGTCCGATAGATCAAGCTGTCCGAGTTTTTGGGTCGCATTCCGAATCGCAACGATTTCTGCGTGGGCAGTTGGATCGAGCGTTTCAAAAACCATGTTGTATCCACAGGATACAACTTCATTATTCCGTACGATTACAGCCCCAAAAGGCCCTCCGGCTCCTGAGTTCATGGCTTTTCTTCCTTCTTCAAGAGCCAGCTCCATGAATTTCTTTTTTTGCGCCAACTCTTCAGGATCGAGCTGGATTGTGTTTTTGACCCTGCGCTGAAAATCTGCGTTCATTCTGCGTTTCTCCATTTGTCTTTAATCGGAGTAGAGTATCTGATTAAAAGATATGAATTCGGTTTGCCCCTTACGTATACTGACAACACCAATCGGCTTGTTTTTATATGAATTTAAGAGTTGAATAAGGCTGTATATCAAAAATGCATCCTCAATTTCGGCTTGAAAGCGCGGTTGCCGCTCCCCAAAAGGTAAAAACAGGATTGGCAGCCGCGGTATTTTGCAATCACATGGAACTTTTCCGTATATGTCTGACTAGAAGCTGCTGGCTATTTCCTTGATGGTGCTCGCTACGACAGTCCGAACAAGCAAAACCGGCTTCTTGACGATATCGGCAATAGGCTTGCGCAGTTCTTCCTTGAAGCCCAGGCACTCCACGGCGACCAGATCGACGTTCTGATCTGCCAGCCGTTGTGCGCACTTCGTCGCCATTTCAAGATTGGGCGGCGTCCAGTCCACCACCAGCTGCTCTTTCGTCAGGCCCACCGCTTCCAGGTAGGGCAGCCATGATGCGAATACATGGGGTACCTGGGGTTCTCCGGGGGTAATGACGCCGAGTCTCATGGATGGCTGAAGCAGACTTTGCACAATACTGCGCAAGAGAATGTTCGGCTGAACCGTGAGCACCGACGAAGGGAGCTTGCGGAAGTCGCCGGCGCACGCAAAGAAAGCGACATCCGCCTTGTCCCTTGTGTCGGCAAGCAGCTTTTCCACAGGCGGGGTCAGCTTATCAATGCTGATTGTGGTTACCGTGTTGTCATTAAGCCCGGACATCAACACTCTGCCACCCTTGTCAGCCGTATAGGGCTGCATGGCCTCAGCTGTTTTTTCAGTTATGACGGAAGAGAAGCTCAGCTCTACCTTATCGCCCCAGATCGCCTGCATATCGGTGAATCCCGTCGGGTCAAGCGGTGCAGCAGCCAGAACGGCCATACGTTGTGTCATAGCAGATCTCTCCTGATAGAATTTGTTTTTGCCATAATAGACAGGGCAAAAATGGGATCCTTGGAAGTGGAGCTTGCGCGCAAGCACTCATCTATTTTCAATTATTCCTGAAGAATATACGACTTTTCCATCTACCAGCGTCATTTCAACGCATCCCTTGACTTCCCAGCCGTCATAGGGCGTGTTCCGGGAAATTGAAGCAAAATTTTCAGCTTTGATAACCCATTCTCTGTCAGAAAAAATGCACACGTCGGCCGGCTCTCCAACGTTCAGCGTTCCTCCGGATAGGCCGAGCAGTCGGGCCGGCTTGATGGTCAGCTTTTCCAGAAGCCAGGAATAGGAGAATTTTCTTTTGTGCACGAATTCGTTGAGCAGTACGGGGAACATCACTTCAACGCCGATGACCCCGTTCGGAGCCTTGACCAGTTCCGTAGCCTTGTCTTCGGGAGTATGCGGGGCGTGATCCGATACAATGATATCCACCGTACCGTCTTCAAGGCCCTCGATCAGAGCCTCAATGTCGTCCTGCGTCTGCAGGCAGGGAGCCATCTTTGCGTTCGTGCCATAGATATCTCTGGCAGCCTTTGTCAGCAGCAGGTGATGTGGACAGACCTCGGATGAGACAGACAATCCGTCAGCTTTGGCCTGGCGTATCAGTTCAACGCTGCGCCTGGTGCTTATGTGCTGGAAATGAATTCTTCGTCCGCCGACATCTCTGATGAGCTCCAGATCCCGGGCTACAATCGAGCTTTCGGCAGAATGCAGAAACGCAGTCGGCTCAAACCACTTCATGTGCTCGTCTTCTTCATGGAGCATGATGATCATGTTGTGTTCTTTGGTCTTCATTAAGATCTTATAAAGAACCGTCAGATCCATCAGACAATTTCCGTCATCGGAAAAAATTTCAACTCCAGAAGCGACAAGCTCGTCGATCTCGCTGAGTTCTTTGCTTATGATGTTTTGACTTTGAATGCTCGGGGTCAGGCTGGCAACTTGCGTGGCCTTGACTTTGGCTTCCTTTCTCATCCGTTCCATGATCATCTGATGTGCCGAGACCGTGTGCGGAACGGGAATAACATTTGCCATGGCCACGACATGCGTTACGCCGCCTTTGGCCGCCGCATAGGTATCCGTCGCTATGCTTGCCTTATACGAAAGTCCGGGGTCCCTGAGATGGACGTGAGCGTCAATAAGACCCGGAGCAGCGATCATGCCTGTGCAATCGAGGATGCATTCGGCTTGAGCGGGATCACAGGTTCCGATTTCGGCAATCTTGCCGTCACGAATCAGAATATCGGTCTGAAGGTCCCTGCCGCAGCTTGGATCAATGACACGTCCGTTTTTCAGTAGCATATTCATCGTAGTCCCCATATCTGTTCAGCTCTGTTTTGGAAATCCGTTTCCTAGAATGCGGGTCATGCGTTTGTCGACTTTTATGCATTCATTTATGGTTCAATAAGCGTCATATGTTCTCTCTATGTATGTCTGATCAAAAAGCTATGCATTAAGGCCAGATGCATATTCCAGCGCACGCCTAAAAACCATAGATGAGAGCGACAAGGGGGAATCCTACGCCTAACAGAATGACCATGCTGGCAAGCATTGCACTGATGCCGGCCTTAAAGGATCGTGGTACGCCAATCCAGTCCACGTTTGAAAACATGATTGCTGCATTTGATGATGCCGCAGGCGTTGCAATGGCACAGGATATAGCCATGAGAATAAGTACTGTGACGCCAAGAGGATTTAGTCCAAGGGTTTGGCAAACCTGCCAGACAATAGGTACGGCCACTACAACGAGCGTCATGTTGAAGGCAACCTGCGTGGCCAATAAAAGGAGTAGCGTAAAGGCAATAATAAAAACTACCGCTTCCACCCCTATGAAATAGTTATTCATCATGAGGCCAAACCATTTGGTTATGCCTGCCGCATCACTGCTGAGCGCGGCAGAAACGGGCATGGCTGCTGCATTCAGCCAGAATACATTCCAATGAATGCCTTTTTGAGCACAGCCGCCGAAGTCCAATATGGGCCCGCCTTCAAGCCGTGAAAAATTGAGAGCAATAAGTATTACAATAAGGGCGGAAAGGAAGTTGCCCTTGCTCAGAATTCCAAGAATACCACTTGAAGAGGACGGTAATATATTGATTAGAAGCAATATGCTTATAAAAACAAGCAATGCACCTGCAGCAATTTTTTCTTTTATATTGAGAGTGAGATCATTGCGAAGTTGCTGGAGATAGTCGTTAGAAAGAGACATTAATTTTTTAACATCGGGCTTAAAAATATATTTCATCACTATAAAGTAGCCCATCAAAAAAAGAAAACACAAGGGGATGGCCAAAAGCATGAATTTTACATAGTTAAGACTATAGATACCGCCAGAGGCACTTTGGAGAGCGCCGATAGCCATGATATTGGCATTGCCCCAAGGTTTACAGCCGTATGACAACAGCGCCGCGAATGACACTCCTGCGCACAGATAGGCCGGGTAGTTCTCGCCTTCCCTATAATCAACTTCTTTGAAGATGCCATACAGAAGGTTCCAGATCAGAAAGTTGACCGCGTTACCGTCTACCAGAAAACCAACGACAAAAGTCGCTAACAATACCATGAAAGTGAAAAACCATGGTCGGCCCTGCACGCTTGGCCGGCTCAGAAACCATGCAGCAATTTTTTTGTTGATGCCGCTTCGTTCAAAATAAGCGGTAAATACCAGAATAAGCAGCATGAAGATAACAAGCTGATTGCTGAAGGCGTTGGAAAACGCGAGCTGTGGCGTGTCGAAATAGCCGCAGACGCCAAGAGCAAAAATGCTCATCATACTTGGCCAGATAAACCCAATAAATGTCCATCCGTAGAGCATGCCGATAAAAATGCCCACTATACTCATGCCCAACGATGATATAGATTCGGTGGGAATATATCCCATGCCAAAAGTGAGAAACAAGTACACAGCAGAATGTATCCAATATGACATTGGCGTTTTGTTCAGAGACGCTGTTTCACTCATAGCAACATCCTTATGGGTATTTTTATCTGCATGGATTATTGAAAATATTTTTTAATAACCTGCCTGCATCAACGGGTTGGACCCACATCTTCAAAATGCAACATAGTCCGTTAATATCCTGTAAAATCCATAAATTTCCTCCTCTCCGTGCTCTTTGATTCAAACGTGTCTTTGCCCTCCATTCGACAATATTTACTTATTCATTGATATAATATATTATATCAATGGTCTTGGACCAGCGACAATACTAAACATGAACATGTGCAATGAAAGAACGCCGTTTCGGCGTATAGATTATTCTGCTTTCATGATGCATGGATTGTGCCATACCTCTCAAGTGTCAGATAGTATAATGATTTTATATTGTTACCGTTTAGAGATCGACATGGGTCGTTGCACTTACGTTCAAAAATGCATGTTTTATGTTCAAAAATGAGCTCTCTGCATTATGTTTAGGCCTGCATAGCGGTAAAGCACGATTGCGAGGTGGCTCGCCAGCGTTTTTTCCCAGATGCCATCGGCTGTTCCGTGGCATGCTTGAAGGAAGTTCGACGTCGCCACAAAAAATGGATATTTCATATAATAATCTGGTGTTATACGGAGTATTAGATGTTGTCTCGTGAGGGCCATAATTTCAGTTAGGGATTCCCACCACGCTCTGCGACAGATCATGAGGGAGCTTGGATGGATGTGAGCGCAAAATTGAGCATTTGATGGTTAAAATTACGATTCTGTATTACCCCTGAGGAACCGACCGGTTCTCTTATTCTGTGATCATTCTGTCCCAAATCGCGCGCCATTTTTGTACAACAGACGATCAAAAGCGATCAATCTGTCCCAAATCGATCGCTACCCCAGTGAAGGGCTCGCAGCCCGTCGCGGTTTTTCCGGTCTCGTACGGGAAACGTTCTCAAGTGCGGCAGGGGAGAGGGATACAGGAGCGTGCCTTCTGGAAGGCTCTTTGGGGAGCGCTCTTTCTAGAGCAGCGGAAAGCGTTTGGGAGGAGCATATTCCCCAGAACAGCCGCCTGCGGTATTGTGGGCGGCTGCTCTGCAAGAATCTATTGCGTCTGATCAGCGATTGGGCGGGTACTGGTCTTGCCGGGCCAGAGGATTTTGTCCTCTTCGATGGTGAGCTTGCCGGTAACGGAATCAACGAATCCCACGGGAACGAAGCGGACTGTTTTGCCGTCTTCCTTGTAGCCTTGGCAATTCATGATTTCCACGGCCATGATCTCGCGGTCGTTTGTACCCGGGGCCAGATTCTGGCGTCCGGAAAGGCCATCGAATGACAAGGCGCGCAGGCTTGCCATAAGGGTGTCGCCATTCATTTCCAGCTTTTGATCTTGGACGTTTTTCATGGCGAGGCCCAGGGCCATCATGTGATCATAGGAAAGCACGCCGTAGAAGAACGCCTTGGAATTCATGTCCACCTTCTTGCCGATTTTTTTTGAAAACCGGGCGGCGAATTCGTCGAGCGCCTTGCTGGGCACGAGCTTGGTCATGGGCGCAAGATAGCTGAAGGCACCGTTGATGGCATCGGGCTTTTCGTCGGCTGAGGTCATCTCGGCGGCGAAGAGGCTGTAGCCGGGCTGGTTCATGCCGAGGTTGGTCAGCGTGCGGAAGGCAATGACCGTATCAGGCGTGGGCATGGTGATAAAAATACTTTTGATCCCCAACTCCTTGACCGCAGCCATCCTCTTTTGGACTTCCTCGACAGGCGTATTCCGCGAATAGCCGTAGGAGGCCTTCACCTCAATGCCGAGCTTGGCGGCTTCGTTCAAGATAACCGCCGCAGCGCCGGAACCCCATGCGTCAGTGGTGTGGAACAGGGCGATTTCCTTGATGTCATAATGCTTGGCCACTTCAAGGAGGTAGCCTTCATATTTGGTGCTCGGAGTCACGTTGCGGTAGTAGTAGGGGAATTCGGTGGGGGAGCTCAGGCTTGCGGCGTTGGCGCCGACGGACACCACAGGAGTCTTGAATTTTTCGGCCTCCTTGGCGATGAGGACGGCGGGGCCGCTGCAATCCACGCCGGTAAGGGCGACGATATTTTGCTTCAGGAGTGACCGGGCTTTTTCGGCTGCGCCTTCCGGCCAGCAATGGTAATCGATGACAAGTTCGGGCGGCATGTTGAGCGTGTTTCCGCCGAGCATACCGGAGGCGTTGATGTCCTCGATCGCCATCTTGGCGGCGTGGAGCTCGTACTCCCCCCAGTCCGCATGGCGCCCGTCGTGATAGTCGTAAGTGTACATCCCTCCGATTTTGTACTCCTTGGCCTCGCTTTGCATAGGGGTGAAACCGCAAAGCAGCGAGGCCATCAGCGTGATACCGAGAAACTTTTGGGATCTGTTCATCATTTCCTCCTTGCCGGGGTATGGCGCCCGGTTTTTGCCTTGCGCAAAGCAAGAAGGATTCCAAAGATCCCCTTTATGATGGCAGTATGTTACCGTCTCTTCTTGACCGGAGCGAATGCGGAAATCTTGGATAAGAAGACGGCGGAACCGCCGAAATCCTGTTTTTCAGGACATCAGCGCGTGAGGCCGTGGCGTTTGAGCAAGGCGTAGAGCCGTGAGCGGGAAAGCCCGGTCACCTCGCACGCCTCCGAAATGTTTCCCCCTGTCTGATCGAGTATCCGGGCCAGATAACGGCCTTCTTCCTTTTGCCATACCTGTTCGCGGAACTCGGCATAGGAGGGGAGGCCGCTTTCGGAAACGGAGGAGCCCTTTTCTTCCTTTGGAACGGAAAGCGCGGCTAAGCGATGCGTTGCGGCATGAATGCGGATGCCTGTGGGCAGGTGTTGGGGAAAAATGACGGAAGCCCGCCCCGCGGTGAGGACCGAACGCTCCATGGCTCCGCACAGTTCCCGCACGTTGCCCGGCCAGCCGTACAACTGCAACGCCGTAGCCGTCCCCGTGGCAAGCTGCTTTGCGGGGAGGGCGTAGAGTTCGGAGAAGTGGGCGCAAAAATGGTGCGCCAGAGGCAGGATGTCCTCTTGGCGTTCACGCAGGGGGGGCAACGGAATGTGGACGGTCTGAAGACGGTAGAAAAGGTCCCGCCTGAAGGATTCTTCCTCCACCATGTGTTCGAGATTTCTGTTGGTCGCTGCGATCAGGCGGAAATCGCAGGGGGTTTCCTGTGTGGAGCCCACGGGGCGGACGCGCTTTTCCTGAAGTACGCGCAGAAAGACCTTTTGCAGCGAAAGGGGAAGTTCCCCCACTTCATCAAGGAACAGCGTCCCGCCGTCTGCTTCGGGGATCAGGCCGTTTTCACGTGTAATCGCACCGGTGAAGGCGCCGCGTACATGCCCGAACAACAGGCTTTCGGCAAGGTTCTCGGGAAGGGCCGCACAGTCCACGACGATGAAGGGACCGTTTTGGCGGCCGCTGTTTTCGTGCATGGTTCGCGCGAAAACCTCCTTGCCTGTCCCGGTTTCCCCGCTGAGCAAAACGCAGACATCGCTGTCGGCACACTGGATCACGGATTCCAGGCAACGGCCGATGGCCGCACCCGACAAGCCTGTTTCGCTTCAAAGGCGTTGTCCGCTGCCCGGAAGAGGAGAGCTGGGCACCACAGCGGTTCTGATGATAAAGGAGCGCCTGCTCCAGAGCCGCGAAAACGGTGTCGAGCGAGTCGTCCTTGCGGATGAAGTCCCATGCCCCTGCCATAAGTGCCTGTTCCAGCCAGTCACGGTTGTCGTGTCCCGTGATCATGATGACTTCAGGGTGCCCTTCGCTGCCTAGGAGCAGGGGAAGGAGGGACAAGCCGTTGCCGTCCGGCAGGCTGATGTCCAAAAAAACAATGTCGAACATGCCGGCACTGGCTTCTTTCGCTTCGCACGCCGAGGCGGAGAGCATCACCTCATGGCCTTGGCGGCTACAGGCACGCTTGAGCACGTAGGAGAACGTTTCATCATCGTCTATGACTAAAATGCGCGCCATATCCATCTTCCTGTCTTGGGTTGCAGAGCGCGGTCCACGGCCTCTTTCAGCCGTTGCGGATCAAATGGCTTCACGAACCGCTGTATGTCCTCGTCAGCTCCCATATGGCATGATTGCGCGTCATGCATGGCCGAACAGCTGCTGCAAAGAATGATCGGCATCCGGGGAAAACGTTTCCGCACAAGGCGGGCAAAGGCGATGCCCTGTATACCCGGCAGTTTTTGATCCGTAATGACGAGAGCCGGATGCATCCCCTTCTCGAACAGGGACAGCGCCGTTTCCGCATCAGCGGCGGTGACGACGGAAAGCCGCATTTGGTTCAGCAGCTTTTCAAGAAGATAGAGTATGCCCGGATCATCGTCCACAACGAGGATTTCCCCGGCTGTGCCGCCGGGCGGCGCGGTGCGGGGGTGGCCCGTGGGGAAACCGTTTTCAACCGGCTGCGGGATGGAATCGACGGGCGATACCGTTTCGGAGAGGGGGGTGTCGGTTGCTTTGCCAGCATCATCCCGTTCGGGAGAGGGAAAATCATGCGGCAAGAATACGGAAAAGAGGGCTCCGCCGCAGGGACGGTTGGCCACGCGCACCGCTCCCCGGTTACGCTGGACGAGGCTGTGGACTTGCGCGAGCCCAAGGCCGCTGCCCCCGTTTTCCTGTTTTGTAGTAAAGAAGGGATCAAAAATGAATTCCATGAGCCCCGACGGGATGCCTTTCCCGGTATCGGAAATGTCTATGCGGACATAGCTGCCCTCGGCAAGCTCGTCTCCGGAACGGTGCCGCTCCACGGCGTAGAGCCCGGCGGAAACTGTGAGTTCGCCTCCATCCGGCATTGCCTGGATGGCGTTGAGGCACAGGTTGAGGAGGACTTGATGCACCTCAACGGATACGGCCCGGATACGCGCTTCGGGACAGGCGTTGCGCACGTTGAGGGAAACGTGGGGAGGGAGTTGCGGCTGAAGCGTTTCCGCGTATTCCCGTATCAATTAGCTTGCCGACGGCGTTTCGGAACGGGCATCCAGCGTTTTGGTGCTGTCGGTCATGCGGATCTGCTTCATGAGATCTTTGCCGCGGACAGTGGCATCAAGGATATGCAAAACGTCCTCGTAGGCCGGGTTTTCCCGTGGAATTTCAGGCAGGGCAAGCTGGGCGCAAGCGGCGATTCCTCCGAGGATATTGTTCACGTCATGGGTGATCCCTCCCGCCATGCGGCCGATGGCCTCCATACGCCGCTCGAGCTGGCTGCGGCGTTCAAGGGCGTTCGCTTGGGCCAGCACAGCTTTTTCCTGTCTGAGCAGGGATTCCGAACGCTGTTTCACGCGGAGCAGATACATGAGCAACAGGATGATGCCGAAAAGGACCAGCATGATGGTCATCGCAGGCAGCAAAGCGGCCCGGTGCTGCTCATAAAACGAAAGGGGGCGGTTGATGATGACCGAATCCGGCGGAAGGTCGCTTTCGCTGATGCCGTACCGTGTCAGCACGGCATGATCATAAATGAGATACGGGGACGGTTCATGCAGCAGCGGGATGGCATCCGGTGGCGTGCCGCCGAGAACGGACAGGACCATGTGCGCGGCATGTACGGCGTGGAATTCGTTGAATTCGCATTGGCCTGCCAGCACCCCTTTGCCGAGCTGGCCACTCCACGGGGAATACATGGGCAGGTCGGTCCAGCTGCGGAGCTGTTGCAGGCTTTCCTTCATGGAATAGCTTTGGCCGTCGGCTGTGCGGTAGTAGCCGAAGTTCAGGAGCACCGTATCCCGGGGCAGTTCTTCAAGAGCTTTTTGCATGGCCTGTGCGGGCAGTGCCGCAAGAGTCCGGACGGCAATGCCCGGCTTCATTGCCGCCAGTTCCGGGGCCGCTTGGCGCAATGCCGTACGGGCGGACGTCGTGTCGCCGCAAATGATGGCCAGATGGCGGGCTTCCGGGTGGACGAGGGGGATGGATTCAAGGATGCGGTGGATGGAGAAATTTTCCAGAATGCCGGTATAGTGCGCCCGGCGTTCGGCAAGCTCTGCGGGAGGATCCGCGATGCCGCAAAAGACGACGGGGACGCCAGGGAAAAGGCGGTTCCCGTGGGCGAGCATGAAGTCCAGCGCGTCGTTATCCGTTACAATGATGGCTTTGAGGGATACCCCGGCGTATTTTGGGGCAAACAGGCTTACGAGTTCGTTATCCAGACTTCCGGGAGGATGGCGTTCATAGTCGAGATATTCGCAATGCAGGCGTATACGGAAGCCCGTTTCCGTATTTTCAAGCTCTTCAGAGATCCGCTTTATGATGTTGTATTCCCAGAAATGGCCGGAATGAAAAGAATTGATGATCAAAACTTCGGCGGGGGGCAAAGGCGCCGTCCGTTCCGCCACATCAGCAAAGGCCATCGCCTGTGCCGCGAAAATGGCGCAGAACAGGCAGATACCTTTGGCGAGGGTGGCAAGCGGCTTCACGGTGAATCTCCAAAGAAGAGCGTATGTCCTATGATTCTAAGGGAGTCCGCTCTGTAACTCAAGGGAGGGCGTCAAGCGCGGAGGAGAAAAACATGTCCGCCCCTTCTGCCAATGATTCGAAACGGCCTTCCGCCTCTGCCGCTTTGGACCTTGCGCCGTATACGGATAAGGATCAGGAAATCGCGCGGGACGCCGAAACGCCTGTGAAGGCTTTTTATACCGTTAGGGGGTTTTGAGCATCGATTTGAAGTTCCAAATGAAAATCGCAAATACAATGGCGGAGCCCAGGACGTCGGCGATGCATTCCGCATAAAGCAGGCCGTCCGTCCCGTAGCCGAGCCTGGGGAGGACGAAGCAGAGCGGGAGCAGGATGACGAGCTTGCGCATCATGGCCCCGAGGAGGGAGAGCTTGGTGCGCCCCAGCGCCATGAACGTGCGCTGGCAGGCGTAGAGGACGCCGATGAACATCATGCCCCCGAAGTATATGCGTATGGCGGGGATGGTGATTTCGATGAGCCGCTGGGAATCGGTGAACGGCATGATGAAGGTCTTGGGAAAGAGCAGGATGAGCCAGCTTGCGATGGTGGTAAAACCGAAGGAAAAGGCCAGGATGAGGAAAAAGGTCTTCTTCACGCGTTCGGGTTTGCCCGCGCCGTAGTTATAGCTCATGATGGGCACGGCGCCTTGGCACAGGCCGTCCGCTGGCAGGCGCAGCAGTTGCTCGATGCTGAACATGACGGTCATGGTGCCGACGTAGTAGTCGTTGCCGTATTGCTGCATCCCGGCGTTCATGACCAAGGGGACGATGCAGTCCGTCACTTGGACGAAGAACGGGGAAAGGCCGAGCAGGATGACGGGCACAAGTTCCTTGAGGTCCAGCCGCAGGTATTGCCTGCGGAAATGCAAAATCGTGCGTTTGCCGAAGAAGAAGGCGAAGATCCAGACGGCACTGACGGCCTGGCTGCAAATCGTGGCGAGCGCCGCGCCTTTGCAGCCCATATCGAGGCCGTAGATGAATATCGGATCGAGGATAATGTTGAGGGCCGCCCCGATGAGGACGGTCATCATGCTCGTCTTGGCAAAGCCCTGGCAGGAAATATAGTAGTTCAGGCCCAGCGAGAGCTGCACAGCCGGGGTGCCGAGCAGGTAGAGCGAAAAATAGTCGACCGCATACCCGATGGTCTGTTCGCTTGCCCCGAACATGAGCAGCATCGGGCGCATGGCCCAGAAGCACAACACCGTGAGCACGACCGACATGGCGAGGAGGAACACGCAGGCACTGCCGAGGATGCGCTCGGCTTTTGCATTGTCGCCGCGCCCCATGGCGATGGAGGCGAGCGGCGCGCCGCCCATGCCCGCGAGGAAGGAGAAGGACGAGATGATCAGGATGATGGGGAAGGCGACGCCGAGCCCGGCCAGCGCCAGTGGGCCAATCTCCGGTATCCTGCCGACGAAAATGCGGTCGACAATGTTGTAGAGGAGGTTGACGATCTGTGCAAAAATGCTCGGGATGGCGAAACGTAAAAGAAGCCTGCCGAGGGGTTTCGTTGCCAGTTCGCTGGAGGGGTCCGCGTGAGCCATGAGGCATATCCTTTTTTGAAACGTTGTCGGCGGCGGGAAGCCGGGCTGTGTGAGTGGGCCGGATAGAGGCAAAAAACGGAGACCCCGGCGTTATTTGACGGACGCCGGAAGCTGTTCGGCCGCTTGCCGATTCATGGAGACGTTAGGCTTATCCCGTCAGCCGGGAAAAGAAATTGCCGATGAAGATATCGACGGGTTTGATGTTCAATTCCAGATTGGCCCGCTGCAGGGCCCCCTCCCAGCCGTACCAGAAGAAGGCCGCCGTAGAGGCGCAGTCCAGTTCCGGGGATATTTCTCCAGTCTCTTGGGCACGTTTGAGGCCGCGCGCGAAAACATCCTGCCACTCCGCGAAGACGGCGGAAAGCTGCTCGCGGAAGTTTTCCGGCAACGTGTTGACCTCCTGCGCCAGCTTTCCGGCCAGACAACCGGAACGGCAATCGGTCCGCGCCATCTCGTCCCGCACTTCGCCGACGAAGGCCCGGAGGCTGCCCAGAGGGGACAGGGACGTGTCAGAGAGGCAACGCTCCAGCTTTTGCGTGATGGAGAGCCTGTAGCGGTCTATGAGTTCCGCGCCGAACCCTTCCTTTGTCTTGAAATAGTAGTAGAAAGAACACCTCGAAATACCCGTGCGCTGCAATATCTCGTCGACCCCCACTGCGGAATAGCCTTTTTCCGTCAGTACTTCCGTCCCGACGTGGACCAGCATTTCCCGGGTCAGCAGTTTGTCGCCGCGTTGCTTGGGCGGGCGGCCACGGCCTTTGGCGTCTTGCGCGTGATTTTGCATGGATGATTTTTAGACTGATCTGTCTATAAAGGCAATAACGGAAGGGATTTTTCTCTAAAAAAGTATATATCCATATGTATTGTAAAGAAATTATCTCTCCATGTCCCCCGTGCGGATCGATCCGGAAGAGCCGCCTCATTGCCGGAAAGGAATACCTATGCCGCAGCCAACGCGGTATATTCTCTGGGTGAGGGACAGTGGGGCGGCGAATGCCGTACCCGGAAAAAAGCCCCTTCCGATATGCTCGGAAGGGGCTTTTTTCCGGTTTTTTGAGTGATCCCACCGCACTCCCACCGCTCAGGGGAAAGGCACGGGGGAGGTGCGCAAGCGCCGCCGTCCTCAGCGCATCCTCATCACGTCCCTGTGCGGCGGTTCGCCAAACAGCCGCTTATACTCCCGGTTGAACTGCGTAGGGCTCTCGTAGCCGACGGCCAAACTCGCGCTGGAGGCATCCTTGCTTTCCGTGAGCATGAGGCGCTTGGCCTCGTACAGGCGCAGCCGCTTGTGGAACTGCAACGGGCTGAGCGTCGTCACTTCCTTAAAATGGCGGTGGAACGTGGAGGTGGCCATGTTTACCTTCTGAGCCAGCTTGTCGACCTGCAACGGTTCCCTGTAATTGTCCCGCAGCCACGTGATGGCTTGGGCGATCTGATTGCTCTGGGTGCCGAGGGTGTTCAGTCGGCGCAGGAATTCCCCTTGGGGGCCGATGAGCAGGCGGTAATGGATTTCGCGGACAATGAGCGGCCCGAGTATGGGGATCTGCTCCGGTTTCTCGAGAAGCTCGACGAGGCGCAGGAACGCATGTAGGATATCGGGATCGACGTCCGCGACGGAGAGCCCCTTGTAGGAGCAGGCCCCGGTCGCGCAGGGCGGCGGGACTTCCGCCGCGAGCCGGGTGATCAGGTACTTGTCCAGATCAAGGCACAGCGCCAGAAAGGGCCGCTCAGGGCTGGCATCCGTGACGTAAAAGGAGCTCGGCATGTCCACCCCGGCCACGAGGCACTGGTTTTCGCCGTAGCAGTACTCCTCGGAGCCCAGCATGGTCCGCTTGGAGCCTTGAATGATCACGCTGACGGAAGGCTTGGAGAAGCAGGTTTCAATCCTGTTGGCTTCATGCCGCCGCGTGATGACCAGCCCTTCGATGTCCATCGGATACTTCCCGTGCTCGGGCGCCCGCTGGAGCAATTTCTCTTTCAAAAGGCTGGCGGTTCTTGCCGTCTCTCCACTCCCCGTTTCCATCATATGACATAATCCTCTGTTTTTGCATGGAATAAAGAAAAATCCTTTTCAGGGTTCGGTTTTTTGATACCACACTCCGACCTCTTTGGGTAGCACCGCGAGAGAATCAGGCAAGAATAAGAGAGGATCGTATCTTCTGTTCTCCATTAGGGAGCGTATGGTGCACCCATAGGGAAATCACGCCATGCCCGCAGCGTTTTCCCTTCCGGCCTCGGGTATCCGGGCCGCTTTCAACGCATTGACATGATGGGAGGTCGCATATGCCTGCACACAAAAAAAGGAACATTTCTTGTGGGCTTTTCGCCGCATTGTTTTGTTTGCTGTTGTCCGGCGCGGCAATCGCGGCTTCTTCCCCTACGCAGCAGGTTCCAAACGGAGGCAAGAACATGAGCAGAGCCGCCTTGGCCGAAAAGAAACAGTTGGAACGATTCGGAAACGCCCGGTCTCCTTTAGAGGCGACCGATCCGGATTTCGCCGAGATGCGGGATCGCCTCATCTGGGGCGAAGTCGCGTGGCACGGGTCGCTCGACGCCAAAATGCAGGAGCTGATCACGCTGGTCGTCCTGACGGCTAGCCAGACTTTGGATGGCTTCGCCCCGCATGTGGGCGCGGCCTTGCAGGTCGGGGCGACGCCCGAGGAAATCAAGGAAGCGATGTACCAGTGCGCTCCGTATATCGGGTTCCCCAAGACCGAAAAAGCGCTCCGGCTGGTCAATGAGGTCTTCAGGGAAAAACGCATCCCGCTGCCCGTGGCCTCGCAGAAGACGGTAACGGAAGACGACCGCTTCATGCAGGGCGTCAAAGTGCAGAAGTCCATTTTCGGAGCGGCGATAGACGCCATGCACAAGAGCACGCCGCAGAACCAGCGGCATCTCCTCCGCGACATGCTCTCGGCATTCTGCTTTGGGGACGTGTACACGCGGAAGGGGTTGGACCTGCGGACCCGCGAAATCCTGACCTTTTGCATCATCAGCTCTTTGGGCGGGTGCGAGAGCCAGGTCAAGAGCCATGTGCAGGGCAACGTGAATGTGGGGAACACGAAAGAAAACCTGATCGACGCGCTGACGTGTTGCCTGCCGTATATCGGATTCCCCCGGACCCTGAACGCGCTCGGGTGCGTCAACGCGGTCATCCCGGAAAACTAGCGGGGGCTCGCCCGCTTTCCCATCCGGGAGGCGCGGTTTCCCTTCCGTATTGAGAGTGTCCCGGTGTGCGTGAGGGCTACGCTGTGAGCCGCGCACCGGGTGCCGGAGTTCCCGCCGTACTCGGCGGGGCAGTTTGAAAACAAGGAGAAAGTATGTCTGTTCCC
>OAZX01000470.1_pt1 | contig 19561 bp, 10 predicted proteins | sample 1495341 | NCBI WGS metagenome assembly OAZX01 (sample SAMEA2580119, study PRJEB22360) | human gut metagenome | biome: human gut; feature: human-associated habitat; material: faeces | place: Denmark | collected 2008/2010 | reverse complement strand
GGGGGGGGGGGTAACCCTATATTTTGCAGTTATTTACTTGGATAATTTCCGACGTGTCTAACGAATAAACATTCGTGGTAGAAACCCTATATTTCATCTTTGTTGTAAATTCACGACGCAGATAAACGCCGTTCGAAAACAAAACCAAGGACCGCAGGCCCAAATGTCTTCAGTATCCCAACGCTTCGGGCAGTACATAAACAAAATGATGTTTTCGAAAAGGGCTCCCCGATCCTCAGCATTGAGCGCCTTCAGCATTTATTCGTACAGACACTGCTCAGCATTATTCAGCGGCACCTTGGCGCAAAGTCGAATTCTCTCGATAAGGATGATGCATCCCGCAGGCCAATCTGATGCTGACCGCGTATTCGCCAGGATCTGGTCTTGACAAGATCCGTTCACTGCGTTTTCCAGTGACCGAGCGAAACGCACGGCATAGCTGCCTGACCGACGATAAAGCGACGGACGACTTCCTTTGCGTATCAGTGCCTTCCGATCAAGCCGGCATAAAACGGGGAGCCTTGACAGCTCAGCTGATAGCATTATTCAGCCGTGAATCGGATTACGTACTCAAACGTCAGCCAGTCCTGCTGCCGCATGCTGCCAGACTGGGACAGTCATTCAAAAAAAAGAAAGTGCCCCAGCAATCAGCTTGAGCCGCAGTCCTTTAGCTTCGCACGGTCGGAGTTTCCGGCACGCCCTTGGCATCTACCTGCGCAGTCATCTGAGTACGCAGGGAGAGCTTCCACTCTGCAACTTTCCAGCCGTTTTTGCGGGCAGCGGATTCGAGCACTGCGTCCGGATTAACGCAAACGGTATAGCCCGCGCGTTCAGCGAGCGGCAGGTCATTTCTGCTGTCGGTAAAGAAAAGCACATCTTCAAAACCGATGCCGGCTTCGGCGAGCCGTTCAGAAAGTCTCTCGACCTTCCCTTCCTGAAAAGTCGGAATGCCGACAATTTCGCCGGTACAGAATCCGTCTTTAAAATCCAGCTCAATCCCCATCGCATCGGTGAGTCCAAAGAGCTTGGCAATAGGCTTCACAATGAAGGCTGCTGAGGCCGAGAGCACACAGGCTGGAATATTGGCCTGCAGTGCGTTCTTCACCCATTTCTTGCCGTCTGGGAAAATAAGCGGCGCAATTTTCTTTTTGGCAAACTCCTGAGCCAATGCATGGAGTTTTTCCTCCGGAATGCTGCGGAACGCTCCGGCATGTTTTCTGCAGAAATCGCGGATGTCCAGTACGCCTTTGGCGTAGCTTTTCACCATATCGCGGTCGTACTGACGCCAGATGGGATCAGTGACGATCTTTTTTTCATAAAGAAATTCCGTCCATAGGATCGTTGCGTCACACGCGATCAGCGTGTGGTCCAGATCAAAGACCACGAGCTTCGGGGGCCGGGACGTACCCGGAAGCATCAGCGGAAAAGCGGCCATGGCAGTTAATTCAGTTTAAAAGACTTCTAAAGCGGACGGATGAGGGATCGATAGTGAGAGTCATTGTGCAGAATTCATGCCCAATCAGCAAAGCTCATTTTGCCATTGGATCCCAGTGAAGTTGATGCAGGTCTATCTGACGGCAGAATTCATCCCTTTGAAACACACTTTGTGGTTTGTGATGGGCAATGAAAACGGGACGCAGCAGCCCGAAAGCCATTGCGTCCCATTTTTTCTGATGTCGGCTGACGGTTCTAATCATCAGGCCGATTCATTTCAATTGAGCGAAGTGCGCTCAGCAGCAACGCCGGAAATTACTGATCACCCCAGACTTCGTCGGCGATTTCACGCACCAGACGAACCTTCGCCCACTGTTGCTCTTCGGTCATGATATTGCCTTCTTCAGTGGAGGAGAAGCCGCATTGGGGCGAGAGGCAAAGCTGTTCGAGCGGCACATATTTCGTCGCTTCTTCAATGCGGGCTTTGACGGCGTCCTTGTCTTCGAGTTCAGGGAACTTGCTGGTGATGAGACCGAGCACAACGGTCTGGTTCTTGATGAAGCGGAGCGGTTCGAACGAACCCGAACGGTCGCTGTCGTACTCGAGGAAGAACCCGTCCACATTGCAGTGCGAGAAGAGAATGTCGGCCACGGGTTCGTAGCCGCCCGACGAGAACCAGGTCGAGCGGAAGTTGCCGCGGCAGATATGCATCGTGACGGTCAGGTCAGCGGGCTTATTGGCCAGGATCTTGTTGATCACTTCAACGTAGCGCTTGGCCACCCAATCGACGTCAATGCCGCGTGCGGCGTAGGTTCCCCGCTTTTCGACCGAGCAGAATTCACCCCAGCTCGTGTCGTCAAACTGCAGATACCGGCAGCCGCGTTCATAAAGCGCGAGCATAGCGTCCGCCCACGTCTGTGCAAGATCGTCAAAAAGCACATCGGGATGCTCAGCATAAAACGGGATGGGCTTATAGGTCTCACAGCGCACCGCACAGATGAGGTGCAGCATCGAGGGCGACGGGATCGTGTACTTGATGGGGGTGTCGCCGGCAATTGCCTTCAGACGGTCATAGGCTTCCAAGAACGGATGATCCTTGGGGAAACGGATGCGGTCTTCGATCACCACCGTTTCAGCCTTGGGCTGGAAGCCTTCAAAATGCACCGACCAGTGCTCGGCCTTGACATGATGCAGACCGGAAAGACCAGCGAGGAAGTCCAGATGCCAGAAGGAGCGGCGGAATTCGCCGTCGGTCACGACCTTGAGGCCGTTCTTCACTTCCTTTTCAACGAGATCCTTGATGAGGCGGTCTTCGAGCGCGGTGAGAGAGGCACGATCGAGCTTCCCGGCCTGAAAAGCGTGACGTGCGTCGAGCAGTTCCTTGGGGCGCAGAAAGCTGCCGACGACATCAGCACGATACGGGGGATTGACTTGGGACATTTTTCTTCTCCGGCATTGGGACGGATCCGCACTCAGCAAAGCACCCTGCTTCGCGGCATGGGGCGGACATCCTGTTGTATTTGGTGAATGAATTATGGCCTGCCTGTATTCGTTTCGGTCAGCCTAAACGCGTCTCTCGGACGTAATACCGCAAGCTTGGGCGCAATTGCCGGGGCTCCTATTCACCGAGGGAGGCGATGCCACCGCGCAGCCATATGTCTCATGGCCAGGCCAAAGAGCACTGGGATGACCCAAAAGCACCACTCGGATACGACCGTCGGAAGCAGTGCTGCAACAGAGCTAAGAATGATGAGTCCGCCCGGCACAAACCCAAGCCCCGCAAAGAGACTGGGCCGCCCTCCCGTCATACGGTGGTGCGCAATTCTGCGCTCCAGCATGCCGTCGGCAAATAGCGCAATAAGAAAGACCCCCGAAAGGAGGAAATAGACCGCTATTCTGGCCGTCCGCCGGATGGCGAGCAGCCCCATGAGCCGAAGATTTTCGATATAGGGCGACGCTGCCGCTCTCGATAAGCTCGTCCGAATCGGATCCGCCTCTCGTCTTGAATCATTGCCTGACCACCCTGGGAGCCGTGTATGGGATCCTCTGCCGAGCGTCGTCGGAAATAAGCCTTGGGTTCCGGATGCCCATACGGTGAGCATCGCATCCTCAGTCCATTGAGCCGCGAGAGACGCCCTCCCGTCCAAAACCAGTGCTGCGCCATAAGCATCGGCATAAATCACCCGAATGAGCCGCTCGGGCGAAGTCCCTGCGGCGCCAAAGCCGGCGGTGAAGAGCATGACGGCTGTCCATAATCCTAAAAAGGCTCTCATTTCAGGCGGTCTCCGTTTTCACCATTGAATTGCCGTCTGAGCGCTGCCGACCGACCGCTTTTCAGGCACTTCCCGCAAGCCTCAAGGAACGCTCGCAAACGCCCGATGGGCGCAGGGGATTTCTTAACCGGCGCATAAAGATGGAGGCCTTCGAGAGCGGGATCCAGAATCGGCATACGCCCTTTCCAAAGCCGGCCGCCCGAGAGCGACGCAAAAAATTCAAGGTTAGGCAGCTGGCCAAGGGCTTCGAGCGGCACGACGGAATCGCGTCGGCCGCTGAGACTCGATGATGCGGCCGCACGGAAGGCGGGGAGCGCACTTGCGCCAGCCGTTGTCGTCACCGAGGCTGCTGTCTCCCAAATCGTCGTTCGGCCGAAAGCTTCAGCAATAAACTTTTGCGTTGCTTCATCCTTCGTGCGCAGCGCAATGAGATTATTCAAATTGCCAAGCGCCATGCGTGCCTGTGCCGCAGAACCTAAGCGCGCTTCCAGATCGCTGATGGTCTGCATGGCGCACACGCACTGAAAGCCCGCCTCCATGCCTTTATTGAGGATTTCTATCAGCGGCGGATTGATGACGTTTGCGGTTTCATCCACAAAAAGACTGGTCCGCACGGCCTCCTGACCGCTTGCTTCCGTGTTGTAGCGGCGTCCGGCTGCGCCCGAAAGGTCTGAAAGCAAGAGCGCCCCTAAGGCCGAAGCTGTTTCGGCATCCGGCAGCGCATCGAGCCCCAAATAGAGGACGCCCTGCATGCTGATCACGTCTTCGAGCGAAACGATGGGCCGCGGATCGTCGGTTTTGCCCGAGAGATCACATTCCGGAGAGAGACTTTCGCCCAAAGTGCCGGCAGTCAGCATGGAAAGTGCCGGCAGAAGCGACGCGGTGATCTTCGCATAATGCTCCCTGCTGTGGCGATAAACGGAGAGGAGCCCTTCGATGGCCGCTTCGGGCGTTTCGGGACAGTATTTCGATCCTGAGCAGCCCGCGGTGCGCTCCCAAAGCGCCGCCATGGCTGCGATCTCCATCCCGCCGCCCGCCCCCATCGGTACACGGATCTCGCGCGACTGCTGCAGGACGATCGCCTCCAGGCGCTCTTCCCAAAAGGGGACGCGCTTTGACAAATCCTTGCGCAACGCCGCCTCGAGAAGCTCCTCAATGCCGCGCTCGAGTGCCGCGCGAAAGCGCCGCAAGGTGGGCGGCTGCCCCGCAAAGAGCATGCCTTCGGTCATGACAAAGACCGCTCGCCAGGCAAATGCGGTAAAAGCGCCGTCCCCGCGAGGGAGCACTGCGCAAATGCGGCTCGCTATTTCAGTGCTGCGGGTGTAGCTCCCCAGAGGATTGAGCCGCACGCCGCGCTTTGGGAATGCCGGATGAAATTCGAGCGGCTCGGGCCGACCGGCGGCTCGGCAAGCCCCGATAACGGCGCTTCGGAGGCGTTTGCTCGATTTGGGATCAATGACAATGACCGCGTCGCCGCGCAGAATCGCTTGGCTCATGAGATTTGTCAGTACGACGCCTTTGCCCGTCTGCGTTGTGCCGACGAGGAGCGTTCCGCCCCCTAAGCTCGAGAGCGACCGAATAATGCCGGGCTCTTCTTCTTTCCGTCCGCGCTGCCAAGGCGGACAGACCGGCGACGGCCCGACACCGTGCAGGACGGGAATGCCGGGCGATGCGTCAGAGAGCCCGGGGTGCCGAGAAAACCAATGACGCCAACGTTCCGGCAGAAGCATGCTTTTCCAGTCAATTCGCGTTAATTCATAAAACCGCTGCGCTTCAACCGGTGTCCAGCGAAACCCGAGCCCAAACCATACCGATTGAACGGGCGCTTCGGCCGGCGCATGAAAGAGCGTTCCCGGGTCTGCTCCTATCAGACGAATCGCTGCCGCCCTCGTGAGTCCCGTCTGACGAATGGCCGACCGGGGTTCATCGGGCGAGAGCCTAGGCGTCTCGAAGCTGCGCATCACGAGCGCCAGATCAGCAAAGCTCATGAAGGCCGGCGCATGGCCCGAGAGCCGCGAGCGTTCTTTCCAAATCCGCTGCGCCTCCGTGATCCGCTTGAGCGCCAGTCCTGCCGGGATGCCGCCTAATGCCAGTGCGGGGAAGCCCGAGAGCACTTCGTAGCTCCAAAGTCCCAATGCAAAGGCCGAAGCGGTCAGGTGCCACAGAACGGGCCCGACTTCCCAAGCGGGCCGCCAAAGCGCCAAACAGTCTGCAGAAGCTTCCGACGCGGGCCTGAAAGACTTGGCGAGCGGCACTCTTCTTTTCAATAAATCCATAATATTTGTCATCGCTCACATTCCAATCCAATGCGCCTCAGCCCCTTGCGCCGTGAGGCGCCGGCGCGAGTCGCCCTCGATCCGCTCACTGCCGCCGGCAGAATGCCGGCGAACAAGCGTTAGTGCGGCGGGGTTCAAAAGAAGGCCGGCCTCCACTAAGCCGTTTCTGTCCGCGCGGTGCCAAATCCAAGGGGCAAGCCCCGCATTAGCACCGGTGCGGCGCACCAAAAGCGTCGAAACGGAGAGGAACGCCCGCAAGCGTTCAAACGAATCTTCAAAAGAGCTTTCCGGGAGAAATACGCCGGGGGGATTAAGCGTCGTGATTTCGGAAGTGAGCACACCCGAGTCTTTCAGGTGGTCCAACGCAGCCGAAACTGCATCGCCCGCCAAACCCGCCTCGGCGCCCAGACCTAAGATCCACTCGCAGTCGTCGAGCTGAGGCATCGGTATCTGAGGCTCTACAATCACCCGAAGTTTCAGCTGTGAGTGCTCTGAATTGAAGGCATCGTCATCTGCTTCTGTCCCGTCGGCCTGCTCGAAGCAAAACGGCGGGCAGCCTTCTGCATGCTTGGTGTTTTTGGGTGGTTTTGCTGGCGATACTTCTGGGCGCGGTATGAAGCCGGCAGGATTCCCCGCCATATGCTGCCCTCGGGCGCCATCCGGACCCAGTGCCCGGGCAATGGGCTCAGCCGCTTTGGCCTGCCGTATCAAACGAGCATCCTCAGCCGCCCAGAGTTCATTCGCGGTTCGCGCGCTGTCAGCGCTCCTCCCCGAAGTCTCGGTTTCAGGGGACTCTGAAAGTGCCTTCACCGCTCGCGCCCGATTCTCAAGCTGCACGGGGCTTAAGCGAGATTGTGCGGCTGCTGTGAGAAAAGCGGCCTCGAGTTCACGTGAAGGCATTAAAGGAAGGGCCGCCGGTTTGTTCGGAAGAGCTAGTTTTCGCGGTTTAATCGGCGCAGACGCCGAAAGCCCGAGAACCTCTGCAGCCGCAAAGAGCGTTGCCGCTCGCAGAGAGCGCTCTTCTCTTTCGTCTTCGTGTTGACCGTGAAGCACTAGATACGGGGCGGCAGCGGGATAAATTTCGACCGCGGTCTCCGCTAAGAGGCGCCCGCCGTGAGGCCATTCGAGCCACCAGCCGTCAGCCGCCCACCACAAACGCGGTTTTCGATGCGCTCGTTTTGAAGCTGATTCATCCGGTTTCTCCTCTGAATCGTCCGCCGCATCCTCAAGTGATGCTCGCCTCTGTCGAGCGGCAAACCCTTTTTGGCTTCCCTCATCCGCGGCGGCATCGACGGGGAGCACTTCACCGTCCGCGACCCTTTGGGCGAAAGCTTTAGAGAAAAGCGTTCGGCCTTCGGCGGACGATGCCATGCGAAGAATCTCGCTCGGGAGCTTCGGCGCACCGCGAAAGACTCTTCGTCGGCAAGTATCGGTCAAAATGCGGGCGAGAAGACGCCCTTCTTCACTGCCCGCCGGCAGTCCCAAAAGTTCGTCGTCGAGCGCCGCTTCCCAGCGCCGGTCAAAATTCATCTCGGTGACGCTGTTCCATTGTGTCTCTGAGGCCCTGGACCTAGAACTCGCTCCCCTGATGCGCGCAAGGATGCTCCACAACGCCCGCCTTCTCGTTTCGCTTTCCAGACGTTTGCTGTTGATATCAAAGGGCTGCGCAAACGGCTCATCGGCGCATCTCCCTCGCACGATTCGGCCGATCCGCACGCTACGGAGCACGAATTCGGCCAAAAACTCGCTTTCTGGCGCCCAGCATTCCAACGGCTCCCAGCGGTCTGCTCGAATGGAACAGGCTTCCACTGTGATCTCGATTATCGGCTCCCAGGCGGCAGCCAGCGCGCCCAAAAAGACCGTCCGCCTGCGGGCCTGGCGAAGCTGATCGATTTCGACGGGATTGAGTCCGGCGGGCTGCGGCAGAGCTGCTGCGGCAACTGATGCGTCCCCCATCAATGCCAATCCTCGGACAAGGAGACCTTGGCCGAACGTTTCATTGACCCAAAGCGCGCAGTCGGCTGCAAAGGCCGTGAGCGCCGAAGCGCCCCAGGCATTGAAGTCTGCCCGGCCGAGCGAAGCTTCAATGCGGGCCAAGGCTTCCGGATGACGGCGTAAAGCGGCGAGCGGATTGGCCGGACGGCATCGCAGCAGGGTTTCGCCGAAAAGCCCGCCGGCACTCCGCCAATCCCTGGCTGACTCATAGGCCGCTGATGACTGCGGCATTAAGCCGGGCTTGAGGCGATCGTTTACCGTGCAGAAATTCGGAATATGAATGGACATCGTGACGGGAGTGATTTGGAGAAAAGAAAGGAAAAAAGCCCGATGCATGGGCTTACATAAAAAAGCCCCGCCGAATGCCTCGTCATCGGGTCCAAAGGACCGAACTAGGGAGGCATCCGAGCGGGGTGCGATGAAGCTAAATGTCAGAGATCGTCGCCCGAAAGCGCCGTCAGTCCTCATTAGGGATGGCGGCGCCGCCAGTCGCGAAGCACGTCTAAGAGCGCGAGCGGAATTTCCGCAGCGTTTTTCACTGCACGTGTTTCCTTTTCGAAGAGCCGTCGGCCCGGTGCGGTCTGATGCAGATTCAAGAGCACTGCCGCCGTTTCAATGCCGGCGAGCTTTAAAGCTGCTTCCTCCGCCCGACAGTCGTCCGCGGCAAAAACCCCATCGGTAAAGAGGATGAGGAGTTTTGTCGGCTCAGGACGGTTCCCTAGCGAAAAAAGCGACCAGAGGAGCGTTTGAGTGATTGGCGTCGGTCCCCTGGAAGGAATCGATGCCAGCACCCTGCGCGAGCCGCCTGGGGGCGTCTCCCACTCGGAAGCGAGCATCGGGCCTCGGCCGGCGGCGTCCGGAAAGACGGCCGTTCGGCAGTGAATGCCCGGCGTTCGCTTCAAAGCTTCCTCGAGCCGAACTGCCGCCGTCCGCACGATCGCGCCGCCCTCGACCCCCACGGATCCCGAAAGATCGATGAGGATTTGCACGGCGGCATCGCAGGCAGGCGCCCGGCCTTCCCGCAGGAAGATTCGGTCGTCGCCGCAGACGGCGCGCTCCAAGAGATCATCGTCCGCGTCCCAGCCCGAAGCTGCGCCGCTAATTGGCACCGGCACGCGTCGGCGTAGCGCCTCGGCGTACTGCAATCCAAGATCTGACGTTTTGGGCCAAACCTTGGCGAAAGCACGCCGAGCCGTCTCGATTTCCGCGGACAAATACCCTCGAAGGATGTGAGAAGACGAACTTACGCCATCCATCGAACCTGCATTCCCTAGAGAAGCCTGTTCGCAGTCTCTCGCGAATGCCTCGGCATAGCGCTCCTCAGCCGCTGTCGGATCAAATTCCTCTTCAGACTTTACCGTGATGGCCGAGAGGAGCTCTTCGAGCCCCGCTTCTGCATCACAGGACATTGGCTTCGGATTAATCGATGCCTCCCTTTTCGGCGGACTGAGGGACGCTGAAACCCACCCCGTCGGATCCAATAAACGCCTGAGAACGGCATATTCCGCCGCCGGCGCAAGATCCTCTGCCGATGAACCGGACCCATCGTTCGCCGCCGCACTCGAAGGCACACTGTCATTTTCGAAAAGTGAAAGCTGAAGCGAGGCCGCTCCCATACGGGGAGAGAAGCGCGCTTCATCTTCCGCTCTTAACAAAGCCGACTCTGCTTCAGCGGTTTTCTTGGCCATCAGCATGCGGTCGCTGAGGAGCTCCACCAGATCCCGGGCCAAACCGAGGCTTTCAGCCGTATTGGCTAGCGGCAGTCTCCCCATCACGAAACGAAGCGCTTCATCGAGGAGACCTTTCCCGAGTTTTTCTCGGGCCAATTGATCGGCTCGGACGAGTATGCCCGCAGGGAGCTTTACGTCCAAAACCTTAGCCTCAAGGACGCCCAGCATCCAGCCGAAAAAGAGCTGCGGGAGCTTGGTGGTTCCGTTGACGGCAAATGCAGCCTTCCCTGACGCGCAGAGCACAGCAAAGAGTGCTTCACGCCAAAAGCGGTAGCCGCGGCACTCCGCCATGCCCAATGCGTCCACGCGAATATCTTCAAAGAGGTTGAAGAATGCGCTCACTCTCGGGTCTGAGTGCGCCTCTGAACCTGCTGCCTCGAAGTTCGTATGAACCACGTGACAGCGCTCATGAACGCCATGACCAAAGAGATAGATGGGCGCGGCCGGATGACTGAAGTCAATGGCCCCGAGCCAAATCGTGCGGCCGTCCGTCTGCGGACGCCCTTTGAACTTGACGGCAATGCCGTCTCGTCTGCAGAGCGCCGGCAGCGCGAGCATGGCCATGATTCGGGCGGTATCGGCCGCGGCCGGACCGCCGGCGCCGAGTTCGGCGGCGGCATGCTCAAGGAGCGGTCTGGCCGCTCCCCAAAAACGTCTGCCCTTGAAAAGCTTTTCCGCTTTGGCGTTGACCTCGCGAAAGGTCTCCGCCAAACGGCGCTTTTCCGCGCCTTTGACTTTCGCGCGCAGTCCGTCCAAACGATTGAGCTCGGCATAAAGCCGTGCTTCTTCCGGCGTCGTCGGGTCGCCAAACCGTGCTTCGGTGTAGCTCGGCGGCAGGAACCTTCGCTTTTGAGAGGCTGAAGCGTTTGGCTGAGCCAAAGACTGGCACCCTCTCGCGGCGATGTGTTTGGAAGGACGCTCTTCCTCGAGCTGCAAAGCGAACTGAACGGTAGCCGTTGTCATCATGATGGATCTCCAATAAAGATGCAGTCTGCACTTTCGATTGCCGGGCAATCGATATTCAAGCTTTCTCAACCCAAGAAATGCCCCAAAACCAGCGGTCAGGGGCATGCATGAGCTTAAAAAAGGCTAAATACGGCACCTCGGCAAAAGGCTTCACGAAAGTGCAGGAGTCTCAGTGCAGGCCTTCGGTCTCGAGGACCGAGGGTTTCTCCGCACGAGGGTCGAAGACTCCTCGCACATCTGTCGCAGTTCCGTGATTCGCTCGCCGAAGATCGTTTTGAGATACGTGACGAGCGCATCGCGCACCGGGCGGTCGAGCGCGTTGCCGACAGCGGTGTCTGCGGCAGCGGCAATGGGATCGGCCGAGACAGGCAAATCCCCAGCCGCATAACGCAGCGTGAGTTCCGCGAATCGGCGGGCAGCGCGGATAGAGAGCGCAAAGGAGCGGTTCTCAAACCCCAGAGGGGATTCCGCTGCTTTGCACCGAGAGCCGGCTGCCGCACGCGCCGTGAGCGCACAGATTTCTTCGGCTGCGGCCTGACCCGCACGCTCGACGAGATTCCCTTCGAGCGACGCCATGAGCACGCGCGCTTCGTCGGCCTCATGGAGCCCTTCGCATCGCAGGTGCCACATACGGTCAATGACCGATCGGTCTTGGATCTGTCGGCCGAAATAACCGGCCGAGAGTTCCGTCGAATGCCCACGGGTATTGTCGGTAAAGACAATGCGCGCGAGCGGATGCCGGTCAATCACCTCGCCCGTCTGATCAATTTCGAGGGGAAGCCCTTCCAAAAGATCATTGGCGGAGACCCAGACTTCCGGCGGAGCCGCTGAGAACTCGTTGATAAGGAGCACCCAGCCGTTGCGCCAAGCGAGCGCTGCCGGGCCGTCGACCCAGGTCATGCCGTTGGGTCCGAGAACCCAGCGGCCGACCAGTTCTCGGCGGTCCATCCGCGGCCGGGCCGTAAAAACTACGACCGGCATCTGCATCACCGTGCAAAATGCGAGCACCGAGGCAGTTTTGCCGGAACCGGCGGGTCCGGTGATGAGGAGCGGTTCAGCTCCGCCCCAGTTCCACCAGCCAACGATGCCGTCATACGCCTCGGGCACAAAATGCCATCCGCGCGGGAGTTCCGGCACGCGCAGCGCACCTTCTCTCGTGAGATCGTCTCTGACATAACCCCTGGCAGCGGGATGCGCCTCATCGCTGAGGTGCAGCCCAAAACGGCTGGCCGGGACAGCTGCGATTTCCTGCTTCATTGTTTTTCTCCAAAAAGAAAAACCCCAGAGCGCGTACGCGCCTGAGGCGAGCTTCGAAACCGAACCTGTCCTGCGAGGGCGAACGCCCTCAGGGGTTCAAGTTTTATTGATGTGCACGGATATTGACCGGAGTCTTGAAGGCCGTGCGTCCTTCAGCTGTAAGCGTTTTCAATATTGCAGGAGTTGCGGGGTTTTTGCAAGTGCGGCAGCAGAGCTTCGTGAATCGCTGAGGCCGGCAGGCTTTTAAACGGCCTGCCGGTCATTGAAGCCGCTCAGTCCGCTTTGGGGAGTTCGAGCTTCGCGCCGTCGCGCCAGATGCCCGTCACCCGAAGCTCAGCGAGCTTAGAGGGCGCCGTCATGAAGGGATTCCCTGAAAGCCGAATGAAGTTTGCCCGGGCTCCCGGTTCAATAACGCCGATTTGGCCGTTTTCGGGCATGACAAGTGCGGCGCGGCCGGTATAAAGCGCGAGAGCCGTGCCTACAGACACTGCCTCATCGGGCCCAAACACGCCGTCGTCGGCGTCGCGGCGCGTGACGGCGGCCGCGAGAGATACAAAGACACTGTCCGGATCTGCCCAGGTCGTGCACGGCGCGTCAGACGACAAAGCAAAGGCATCCAAGCGTTGGGCGATGCTCTTTACCGGATAAGCCGCGTTGAAATCGGCGTCGGAAAGCGATGCACGGTAGCTGCGCCATTCGGCAAACGGAAAGATGATCTGCGTGGTGAATGCGGGCTTCAGGTGCATCTGATCAATGCGCTCGAGCTGATCAGGCCGCAGCAGACTCGCGTGCTCAAGACGGACGCTCGGAACATCAGCAAGCCACGGATCGACATCCGAAAGCCAGTCGAGCACGGCATCGATTGAACGGTCTCCCATGATGTGAATCGAGAGCTGCACGCCGTTGCGGCGCGCATAAGAGAGCGCCGCGAGGAAAACGGGTTCTTCGAGCGTCATCATCCCGCAGGGATAGTCGAGCTTTTCACCCTCAGCGGTTTTGTAGGGGTTGCGCACGGCCGCCGTTTTGCCCGAAATTGAACCATCGGCAAAGAGCTTGACGCCCGCATAACGAACCGGACCCCGCAGTTCATCGGCACGAAAGTCCGGCATGCCCGACGAGTCTTCGCCGCCCTGCCACACGGCATAGAGGTTGAAGTCCACAGGCAGACCGCGGCGGCAGGCCTCGCGGTAAAGCGTCAGGGGCTCCGGGTCACTCCCGCGCATGACCATCATATCGGTCGTGGTGAGAATACCGTGCGACAAGTAATGGTCTTTGAGCTTTAAGAGTGATTCAACGGCACTCTCGAACGTTTTGGCCGGTTTGGCGTGCGCCTCAAGGAAGCGTATGGCACCGAGCTCAATCAATCGGCCGTCAGGCTCCCCGTTTGCATCGCGGCCGAACGCGCCGCCCTCCGGATCCGGCGTGTTTCGGTCAATGCCGGCCATCTCGAGGGCCTTGGAATTCACGACCGCTGAGTGATAGTCGGAACGCCGGATGAAGACAGGCCGGTCAGCTGAAACCTGATCAAGGTCATCTTTGAGCGGTGTGCGGCCCTCAGCGAGGAGACTTTCGTCATACCCCCAGCCTTCGATCCATCCCTCCGGATTCTTCGCAGCCATTTTGCGCAGAGCGCTCTGGAGTTCCGGTATCGAACGAACGGTCGGCGGCGTACAGGCGGCCGCCCCCATGGTCATGGCCAGACCATCGGGATGCGCATGTGCATCAATGAAGGCCGGCATGACAAAAGCGCCGCGCATATCGATCGTGACGATTTCAGTGCCGTCAGGTGCCGGTGCGTCGTCGGCAATAAAAATACCGTCTTCAACCGTGAATTCCGTGAGAAACGGTTCACCGGTACGACCCGGAAAGGCACAAAGGTTCTTATAGTGAATTCGCGACATGACTGATTGTCTGGGGAAACGCTTCCCTGCCCGCTGATGAATGTTGGCGGCGAACGCACTGAAGCGTCCGCTATGATGACCGAGATTCTACTCAGCCCAATCTTTCGTGCATCCGACTTCACCGTCAACGTGAAAAACTCTTTGCCGCGCTTCAACCTGCATCAGAGATTTCTCTACTGCGGAAATGCGTAATCCGATCTGAAGAAATCGATTCGCATTGGAGAGCCTTGTGAGTGCCCGCGATCCTGCTGCCGACCGGACTGCATGAATTAAAAGAAACACTGAACATTCATTTCAGCGGCTGCCGACAGTTTGAAGTCAAAAGCCCGCCGCTGCAGTCTGGAGATCCTCGATGAATCATCCTGCCATTGCACGCCGCAGTCTGCTCACGGCTGCCGGATGCGCATTGCTGCGGCCTGCAGCAGCCTCGTCGGGGCATGAACGCCTGCAGAACAAAACTTATGCGGCCGACATCATCGTCATCGGTTTTGGCGCAGCCGGCGCATCAGCAGCCATTGAGGCCGCACGAGCTGGATCGAGTGTTTTAATTCTCGAAAAATCACCCCAGAAGTCTCACTGTTCCTCTACCCGAATGTCCTCAGGCATTTACCTTTGTCCCGACCGAGGCATCAGCGAAGAAGTCCTTGCTCAATATATAGCGTCAACCTACCTGCCCGACGGAGGCGTTTCCTACCGGGAAGGAAAGATGGATCCGGATTTGACCGCGCTTGCTCGAATTTGGGCCAAGCTGGGGCCGCAAACCTATGAATGGCTCCACAGTCTGGATCCGGACTTTCGGCAGGCGACTTCGGCGCTTTTCACAACGCCGCGGTTTATGCGCCTTTGGGACGGCTACCGCCCCCACCTTCAAGGGCTCATCGCGACTTACGGCAGATGGAAAGGTTTTCAGCACAGCACGTTCGGCTCCCCCAAATTGGAAACCAGCGGCGGGGAAGCGCTCTATGCCTGTTTAAATGAAGGCATTCGATCCGCGCCAGGCATTTCGATTCGCTATGCCTTTCAGGCAGCGGAGCTGATTGCCGACGGCGATGCCGTCATCGGCGTGCGTGCAGTTTCAGAGAACACCGAACATCAGTTTCTGGCTCGGCAAGCCGTTATCCTCACGTGCGGCGGCTTTGCTTTTAACCGCACAATGCGCGCTTCGCTTCTCCCAGCAAGCGGAAATCAATTTTGGGCCGCTTCGAGCGCCCCGGAAAATACGGGCGACGGCATCGGTATGGGACTTCGCGCCGGTGCAGCACTCATTGCGTCCTGCAGTTACTTTGATCGATTCTGTGCGCTCCTGCCTCAAAAGTACAACGGCATCCGTCTGGGCGTACCGCTCAGCTGTATCGGAAGCCCTCACTCCATCCTCGTCGACAATTTTGGAAGACGCTTCACCAGCGAATCGGAGCTTCGCGATCAGGAGCAGCACTACGGGTTCTATCAGGAACTGCTTCAATTCGATCCTGCAACGCTCTCATTCCCGCGCGCTCCGGTCTGGCTGATTTTTGATCACGCTCTGATGCTAAACGGCCCGCTCGCAACGCTCGGCGAAGGTTCGACCGTCAGCGGCCTGACGACCTGGTCAGAAGATAATCTGGAGGCCGTGCGCAAGGGATGGATTTTGACGGGCGAAACCATAACGGAGCTGGCCCAAAGAATTGCCCGGCATCCAGACAATGCATTCAGGCTTTCCGCTGAGCTGCTCCAAAAAAGCATTACTTACTTCAACCGCGCCGCCCAATCGGGATTTGATGAAGAGTTCGACCGTGATCCCAGCACTTTGGAACCCATTGCTCAGGCTCCGTTTTATGCGATGCCTGTATCCATTGATGTGCCTCATATGGGGGCCGGCCTAAAAACTGACCGCAACAAACAGGTTCTGCGCTGGGACAATACACCGATCGAGGGGCTCTACGCCGCGGGAGAAACTGCGCCGGTCAGTCAATTTGTTCATGACCGCGGCGGACATCTTTCTGAATGTCTGGTATTTGGGCGTCACGTCGGCCGCATTGCCGCTGCGCTGCCAAAGCGAGGCCGGCAATGAGAATCCACAGCCTGAAGCACAAGCAGCTGATCGCTTTGCTGCTTGTCGCCCTGACGCCGCTCTTCGCACTCACTGCCTCGATGTGGATGCAAGCCCAAAACAGCAAGGAACAAGCCGTTCAGACTTATCAAGGATATGCCGATACCATTGCCATCGCTCTTGAAAAGGAATTGGATCGTCAGAAAGAACGGCTTGAAGAAGCTGCCGTAGCTGCAGGCCTGCTCTTTAGCTCCCCTGATAACGCTGACATCAGGGCTTTTGAGCAAATTCTTTATATTACGTCTGGCCGATACAGCTCCAGCATCGCAGTGAACGTCAGCGGCCAATTGCTCGCCTATTCTTCTGCGCTTACACCGGATCAGGCCGAAAGCATCATCACGAATCCGTCCGAACATTGGTTTTTCCGGCAAACGATCCGGAGCGGCCGGACAACTTTAGAGGAAGCGAACGATTCGAATTCTGGTGCTCATGTCTTCATTGGAACGCCCGTTTTCAGCCGCAGCATTTATCCACGTATTGATGCGGTTTTGATTGCCAAAGTCGACTTGCAGAAACTGCTGGAGACTGCAGCCGATGCTTATATGCCGGCGAATGCTTCTATTACGCTCGAAAGCAGCCGCAGCGAGCTCGCTTCGCTGGGCCGCAAGCCTCACGCGAATGCCATTGCACTTTCTGCAGCAATGACAAATTTCCCATGGAAAATTGAAATAACGGCTGAACAAGCCGATATTTTGACTCGCCCGAATTTAATCTCACTCTTCGGCACGCTCGTTGTCATTTTCATCTCAGCGATATCCTTTCTTTTCGGCCGTGCCTACATCAAGACGCTGAAGACTTTTTTTGACGAACTCTCTGCATCCATCGGCATATTAAGTCAAGGGAAGCCGCTCCCTGCAGCTGTCGGCAATCTCGAACGTGTGTCCGAAGCGAAAGGCCTGCTCACACAGTTCCGAGAAATGGCAGACCATGTCGTTAAAAGTGATCTTGCCCTGCGTGAAGCCAATGCGCACTTAGAGAATCGGGTTAAACAGCGCACAGCAGATTTAGAGCGGCGCAATCAGGAACTCTCTGCCATCAATCTTCTGCTTTCCCCTATAGCGCAAAGCCCAAAAGACAATGACGCCCGTGTATTTTCTATGGCTTTAGAACGATTTGGGCAGGCCTGGGATTTAGATCAAATTGTTATTGCGGATGGTGAGCATCATTGTTCGAGCCGCGAAGTGAGACAAAACTATCAAACGGTTACACCGCTTAAACACGAAAAAGTGCTTGCGGTCCGCTCCTCATATCCAATGAATTCTCAGCTTCAGGAAGCCCTTGAGCGGTTTGCACGATTCATTGACATTGTGCTCGACAATAAGCGCCTCTATATTGACATCAGTAAACAGCACGCTGCTTTAACCGCAGCGCTGAGGGGTATGGCGGAAGGATTCGTTCTATTCGATAAAGACGCCAACGTCATTTTTTCCAATGAGAAATTCTGCAGATTTACTTCTGATGCACTGCAGCTCAATCTTGACAAGTCATCGCGAGAAATCTTTGATTTCCTGAATCATTTAAGTCCGTCGTCAGCAGCGCATGAAAGCCCGTCTTCAGCTCAGAATGACGTATTAGAGCTGATAGACAAAGACGCTAAACGCAAACATTTCCATCTCTCACGATTGACAGTTCATCTTTGCGGCTATGACCATCTTGTGTTCGACGGACTGGCGGTCCTTGTCCGCGATATCACCAACGAATATGAGGTCAGCCGACTCAAGGATGATGTCATCGGACTTGTTGCGCATGAGCTGAATAATCCAGTAGCTACTATCCGCATCGGTTTGGAAACACTCATTAAACGCAGCAGTCAGCTGAGTCCTGCGCTTCGTCTCCAGATCACAGAAAATATGGCCAGTGATGCCCTTCGGCTGCAAAATTTAATAACGGAATGGCTTAATATTTCTAGATTAAACAGCGGTATTTTATCCTGCAAAATGGAAAGATTGGATGTTGTTGGATTAATTTCGCAGCAAATAGATGAATGGGAGAAACAAACTGAAATGACCGTTCAGCGGCTTTATAAGTCCTCCCCGCTTTATACGATCGGCGATGCCGCCCGTCTTCGTCAAGTATTAAGAAATCTGTTAGATAACGCATTGAAGTATAACAATAAAACCCGTCCCAAAATTTCAGTATCTGTCAAAACGCTGAATAAAGATATTATTGTGGACGTTCAAGACAACGGCATGGGTGTCGCTGCGGAAGATCTGGAAAAAATATTTGAACGGTTTTATCGAAGTGAACGAGCCCGGCAGCAAACTCAGCAAGGATCAGGACTCGGTTTAGCCATCTGTCGTGCGATCGTTGAAAGATTTGGCGGAACGCTAACGATAAAAGATACAGCTCTCGATATTGGATCAACCTTCAGAGTGACTCTGCCGCTTCTTTCAGAAAATTAATAAATTGAAGAATGATACAGTCATGAATAAGCGCATACTTTTGGTCGATGATGAACGAAACCTCAATCAATTGATTGCAACCAATCTCAAATTTGAGGGTTATGAGACTGAATCGGCATATTCGGGCATTGAGGCTATCGATAAATTAGGCCGGTTTTCGCCCGACTTGGTGGTATTGGACGTGATGATGCCTGGCATGGACGGGTTCGAAGTGCTCGAACATCTGCGGCATGCCTCTTCGATACCCGTCATTCTGCTGACTGCCAAAAATCATGTGGACGACCGCATCCGCGGCCTGTCGCTCGGTGCCGACGATTATTTGGGCAAACCCTTTGCGATTGACGAACTGACCGCACGCATCGAAGCTGTCCTGCGCCGCAGCAGGCCCAGCCCGCCCGCACTCAAAGAACCCGAAGAAACACTTGCCTTCGCTTCGCTGAAATGCAACTTGGCTCAGCATTCGGCAAGTGCCAACGGTATTGAGCTGCCGCTGCAAAATCTGGAGTACCAACTGCTCATTTGCCTCGTGAAAGCGGGAGAACGGGTGCTTTCCTACAATTACCTTCTTTCGTCGCTATGGGAGGATGACCGAGGCGATATAGCTACGCTTCGGGTAACAGTTGGCAAACTCCGCGGAAAAATTAAGCAGGCTTTAGGATACGATCCCATCCTTACCGTTCACGGTATTGGATATCGGCTGCATACTCCAGCCAACAACCATCCAGACTTTAAAAATAAAAGTCTCTAGAATTTTTGCTTTTTAAGTTTAATAAATTCAGCCTTGTAAAGTATTTATTTTATATAGACCAATTGAAGCATAATTTTATTCATTTCCCCGCCAACCAAATCACAGAGCACCACTCAGCTTAACTGATTAATATCAAAAATTATTACTTCAGTTTATATTCTGTTTATCATTAAATTAACATAATTTAGAATCGATTTATTTCCTGCTTCTATAGTTTTAAAAAAGAGCAAAACTTACCACGTTGCTCATTTTCCCTGACCCAACCTATTAGAGAAAGCAGGAGACTATCTTGAAGCAGATATTCGCAGCTTGTGCTGCCGTCGTATTGGTCATGGGCGTCACCGCTCCGATCCATGCCGGCACACCGTTTTCACTCAAACACAAGGGGGTTGACTGCGCGGCTTGCCACAAAACGCAGTCCCCCGCGCAGCCGGCCGCTCAGGACGCCTGTATCGGCTGGGGCCGGGCACACAAAAGGCAAAAGGCAGAG
>OAZX01000459.1_pt1 | contig 19831 bp, 12 predicted proteins | sample 1495341 | NCBI WGS metagenome assembly OAZX01 (sample SAMEA2580119, study PRJEB22360) | human gut metagenome | biome: human gut; feature: human-associated habitat; material: faeces | place: Denmark | collected 2008/2010 | reverse complement strand
CGTGAAGAACTGGACGCCCATGCCGTGCTTTCCCAGCAGAGGGCCGCAGCCGCGCTGGAAGCGGGCGTGTTCGATGAAGAGATCGTGCCCGTACACGTGGAGCAGAAGAAAAAATCCTTCTATTTCGCTCGTGATGAGTTCCCCCGTCCCGGCACCACCATGGACGTGCTCGGCAAGTTGCGCCCCGCCTTCAAGAAGGACGGCGTGGTGACGGCGGGCAACGCTTCCGGCGTGAACGACGGCGCGGCGGCTCTGGTGCTCATGGATGCCGGACTGGCCGCTGAACGGGGCCTTTCGCCTCTCGCCCGCATTGTGGGCTGGGCCAGTGCCGGTGTGGAACCCGACGTGATGGGCCTTGGCCCCATCCCCGCCACCCGCAAGGCTTTGGAAAAGGCTGGTTGGACAGTGGCCGATCTCGATCAGATCGAAGCCAACGAAGCCTTTGCCGCCCAGTTCCTCGCCGTGGGCCGCGAGCTGGGCTTCAGCCTTGATAACGTGAACGTCAACGGTGGTGCCATTGCCCTTGGGCATCCTATCGGTGCCTCCGGTGCGCGTATCCTCGTTACGCTTTTGCATACGCTGAAGCGGAAGGGGCAGAGCAGGGGATTGGCAACGCTGTGCATCGGCGGCGGGCAGGGGATCGCCATGCTGGTGGAAAGGGGCTGACGGGCCATGCCTTCCCTCCATGTGAAGTATTGCGGGGGATGCCGCTCCGGATACGATCGCGCGGCATGGTTCAGGGGGGTGCTGTCCGCCATGCGCGCTCTCGATGGGAGCATTGTGCTCACGGACAACGAGGCCGGAGCCGATATCCGGGTGGCTGTGTGCGGCTGCCCCGCACAGTGCGTTTCCGTTCTGCCGGGGACGCACATGCTCCATGCCCCGTACATGGATGGGGAGCGTATGGAACCATGCGATATGGCCGCATATTTGCTGGACATGGCCTCCCAGCGGAACGGGAGGGACGAATAGCATTGCTTATCAACTTGTTACAAAGGAGATGAGCGTTAAGGAGCGCAGAGGTGCTATGGCGTCAGCGATATCCCCCAGCCTCAGCGCTGTCATCTTATGCTAGCACGGTTTCCGATGTGCCTGCGGTGATTCGCCGGGATCTTGTCCTGCCTGCGCGGCATGGTGTACCTCACACACGCAAACGTAACTTCCTCATCAGCCACGCCGAGAACATAACCTTATGTGGAAGAATGGGATGTGGAAGAATGGGGCCGGCGTTATGATGGAAAGCGCCACTGTTTCCGCCGTGGTGTTCCCCTCCATCGGTGCTTCCATGATCCTGCGGCGCGTCATCGGTAAGGAACATCCGGCTCCCGCATCTGCCGTGTTGAATAAGCATTTCCGCCATCCTGCGTGAAGGAACCGTACATCATGACGGCGTCCGCCTCGGCTTTTCCCTGACGGTGCGGATCTGCTTTTCCTGCTCCAGCATAGGGCTTCCTTCCGTGAAGCCTATGGATCGAGTTTCCCATCGGCTTGGGCTTCAAACGTAGGTGATGCGGTCGCGGCCTTCGGCTTTGGAGCGGTACATGCCGTCGTCCACGCGCATGAGTATGGCGTCCATGTCGTCTTCGGGGTTGATGCGGGTCGCGCCGATGCTGATGGTGACGTGGTTATCGAGATCGCGCACGCTTTCCAGAAGGGATCTCAAGGTTTCCTCGGCGTCGCCCGGCGCATCGATGAAGCCGATGAATTCGTCCCCGCCCCAGCGGGCCACGCAACCGGCCTTACCGACGATTTCCTCAGCCTTATGCCCCACACGGGCAAGGACTTCATTGCCCCAAAGGTGGCCGCGGGTATCGTTGATGTGTTTGAAGTGGTCCACGTCGAACATGAATACGAGAGGCCGCTCCCAGAGTTTCCGGCTCAGGATGGCATTGAAACGTTCCCGGTTCATGAGCCCGGTGAGTTTGTCCGTGGTGGCAAACAGGGTCATGAATTTGTCGTAGCGCGATACGGTCCCCGAAACCAGCAGCAGGATCAGGATGATGATGCACGCCACGACGAGGATGTCCTTCCAAAGCTGCGAGAGAAGCGATTCCTTAATGATGGCGGTATCTTTTTCCACAATGAGATACCAGTCGAGATCGTCGATGTAACGGGTGACGAGGCAGGTTTCCTGCCCGTTGTACTTGTACCACGAGCTTTCCACACGGCTCTTGGTGAAGATCTTTTTGCGGTATTCGGATACGGGCAACAGATCGTCGATGGTGGCGTTGGCAATCATGGCGTCGGACGTGTGGACCTGTACCACACCCTCGCGGTTGACGAGGAACGCCGTCAGATCGAAATCGAGCTCGAACGAGGCGAGGATCTGCTGCAATTCACGCATTTTGACCCCGACGCCCACCACGCCCATGAGTTCGCCGTGATCGTCTTCGATACGGCAATCCACGAACACGGTCAGCTCATTGCGGGCCATTTCGTCGGTGTCGACCTCAAGCCGGTGGGGGATCCCGGAAGCGACGAAGTTGTAGTACCAGACGTCGTGGGAGTCATCCCTGCTGACAACTTTATTTATTCCGTTATAATGATAGTAAATATTTGTCTTTGCCGAAACAAGGAACACCGAACTGTAGTCGTATTTCCTCTTCAGGCCGTTGAGGTAGTCTTGCAGTTCCGCAATTTGTTCCGGTGAATCATTCTCTCCCCGGAGCCAGCTCTTGAGGAAGCTGTCGTTGGCCATTGTCAGGGAGACGAAAATCGGCTTGGTCAGTTCGTTACTGATGGAAGAAAAGATGTTCAGGGAGGTAAGGCGGGAGATATTCCTGATGTCATCCCTGATGACGACGCTGTATGTGCAGTAGTTAATGATTGTTATACAAATGAACCCAATAAGCACGATACCCGTGATGAAGGCGTGGGTCCTGAAGAGTTTCTTTTTCATAGGAGGCCTGATTACGGGTAGCCGGCGCGGAATGGCGGAAACCGACGTTCTGTCGGTGGGATATTATGACACTGTTCGTCCAACCGATAGATTCTAATGGGATCCTATGGCTCTGGCAACAGAAAAATGGCGGCATTCTGATAGGGTTGCGCTATGGGCTTAGGCCTCCTCCGGAGGTATGTTTCCGCAGGAGGCATTCCATCATGTGCTGCCTTTTTCCAGTTTTTCGGCAAGGGCTTTGATGCTCGGGGCGACGGGGAAAGGATGTTCTGTCCCAAAGGCCAACGCCTCAAACTGCGGGATGGGCAGGGGGCGCGAATAGAAATAGCCCTGCGCATAGGCGCATCCGGCCTGAAGCAGGAAAGCGGCCTGCTCCTCGGTTTCCACGCCTTCGGCAATGACCTTGATGCTCATTTCTCGGGCGAGGGAAATGCTGAACCGGATGACCGTCTTGCCGCGTTCGGTCGTGACGACCTCGTTGAGAAATCCCCGGTCGATCTTGATGAAGTCCACGGGCATACTCTTGAGCATGTTCAGGGACGAGTAGCCTGATCCGAAATCGTCCATGGAGAACTGGAACCCGAAGGCCTGCAAGGCCTTCATGGATTCGAAGAGCCCGCTTTCGTTCTCGAGGAAGGCGCTTTCGGTGAGTTCCAGTTCGAGGAGGTGCGGCGGCAGCTCGTAGCGGCGCATCAGGTCGAGCAGCTTTTCACGCAGGCGCGGATCGTGGATATGCATACGCGACATGTTCACGGAGATGGGCGTGGGCGTGAGGCCGTGGTCAATCCAGCGGCGCAAGGTGATGCAGGCCTGCTCCCAGATGTATTCATCCAGCCGGATGATGAAGCCGTTCTTCTCGAACAAGGGGATGAAACGGTCCGGCGGCATCAGCCCCTCGGGGGGGTGTATCCAGCGCACCAGCCCTTCCGAGCCGATGATGCGCGATGTCGGGATGTGCACCTTGGGCTGAAGGTACAGAACGAATTGCCCCTGCAGAAGGGCGTCGTGCATCTGGTTTTCGATCTTCTTTTCCTCAAGGATCCTCTCGCGCAGCTTGCCGTCGTAGAAGGCGTAGCTGTTCAGGTAATTCCCCTTGATCGTCTTGAGGGCGAGGTTGGCCCAGTCGCAGAGCACGTTGATGGGCGTGTCTATGTTGTCGACCTCGCAGATGCCGAACGAAGGCACGACCTTGTACGGCAAGGGGTAGTCGGCGAGCCTGTCCGTCAATTCCTTGATGAGGGCGAGGATACGCTCACGGGAGTAGTCCACGCACAGGCAGAACACATCCCCGCCGAGGCGCCCGTAGACGCTGTGGGTCCCGGCCATCTTTTCCCGCAGCAGATCCGCGATGGCGATGAGGAGCTTGTCGCCTTCCTTAAGGCCGTACAGGTCGTTGATGACCTTGAAGCGGTCTATGTCCATGCGGACGATGCTGTAGCGGCGCTCGGGGTAGGCGTGCACGGCCTGTGCCGCCTGCGAGTAGAAGGTGTGCATGTTGTACAGATCGGTCAGGAGATCGAACTCGGCCCGGTACTTGAGCGCGAGCACGGAACGGGTCGCGCTGTCGACGTCGTTGAGCGTGCCGATATAGCGCTTGGGATTGCCCTTGTCGTCGTGCAGGCAGGTGAGGGCCGCCTTGCACCAGATGTACACGCCGTCGCGCTTGCGGAAGCGGGCGGTCATCTCGGTATAGCGCTGGATGCGCGAATCCTTGAGGAAGGCGGTGAGCAGGGGCAGATCGTCAGGATGGATCACGAGGTCTTCCCGCCAGACGTGCATCAGATCACGGTGGTCGTAGGTCCCGGCGAAACGGGCGACGATCTCCGGCGAGATGTAACGGGTATCGGTTTCGAGGTTCCACTCGAAGACGAGGGTGTCCGTCTGCTCCACGATGGTCCGGTAGCGTTCGTCGTCGAGGCGCTGGCGCTCAAGGAGGATGTTCTGCTGAGCGACTTCCTCCGCCTGCTTCTTGTCCCCGATATCCATGATGAAGGCGAGATAGATCTCGTCGCCGCCGTCGGGCTGGGCCACGGGGAACATGGTGATCGACGCCCAGTGGTACTCCTGGTCGTGCCAGAGCTTGCGGAATTCGCCGATAAGGTATTCCCGGCCCGCCGCGAAGTTCTGCCGCAGCGCATCGAGATTAAAGAATTCGAGGAAGCGGGTGCGGTCTTCAGGAAAGAGCATGTTGCGCGATACGAGATCGATGCACTCGCTGAGGCGGCCCTGCTCGGGCGGGGTCACATACTTGCCCTTCACGTGGTACACGATACGGTAGCTGTCCTGCGTGATGTTCAGTTCGTACAGCTCGTCGTAGATGTTGCGCAAGGCGTGATCGTACTGCTCGCTGATGCGGCGGCGCTGTTCCTCTTCACGCTGTTCGGAGATGTCGCGGACGAGGAGTATCCCCTTGTCGGTGCGGCAGGAGTCGTGCCCGCACAGAGGAACGATGAAGGCGGAAACCCAGTACCATTTGCCGTCGCTGCCAAGGCGGCGGTATTCGGCGGGGACTTCCATGCGGCCTTCGCTGAACTCCTTGCGGATGTTGCTCCCGATGAAAGCGGTGAGGAAGCGTTCCCGGTCCTCAGGGTGGATGAGGGTTGCGGCTATGGTGTGGATATTGCCGTTCTTGTCGTGATCCACGGGGATCATGGGCGTGTCGGCGGCGTAGACAAGGTGGGGCGTATCGGCGCTGAGGTCGATTTCGTAGATTTCGGTATACGTGTTGCGCAGGGCGATGTTGTAGCGCTCTTCCTCAAGGGCGCGTTCCTCTTCGACGCGCTTCTGCTCCGTGATGTCCCGGATGATGAAAAAGGCGGTCATATCGTCGCCTTCTTCAAGGAAAAACACGCGGTTTTCGAGCCACAACTGTTCGTTTTCGCCAAAGAGCACCCGATATTGATCGACGAGGGTGCGGGAATGCGCTCGGCAGGCCTCGAGCAGGGCTTTGGGCGTGGTGGTGCGGTTGATGCGTTCGCGGTCGGCGGGATGGACCATCGCTATTGTTTCGGCGTGGAATGTGCGGTAGTCGCCGGAACGGGGTTCGCTGGGCAGGCTCGGCGCGGAGGCGTTGCGGTGGAACTGCCACGTGCGCAGGTTGATTTCGATGATGCAGTCCCCGGACTGGCGGAACACGGTGCTTTGACGGCGTTCGAGCCGGGCGGCGGTTTCTTCCATCCTTTTGCGTTCGTTGATGTCCTGCCAGAGGAGGAGCAGGCGCCCCGACGATCCGGGCATGGGCAGCACCAGTATCGAGATCCAGTGATAGGTCCCGTCGACGGCAAGGACGCGGTATTCTGTGGACAGCCGGGGATCGTCGGCCACTTTCCTGCTGACGTTCTCCGGGGAGAAAAGCTCAAGGAAGGACTCCCGGTCATCGGGGTGGATGTACCGGTTGGCGATGGTGCGGGTGTCCCGCGAATACGAATGGGTCAGCTCGGGTTTCGCCAACGTGGAATCTTCGTCCCGGTGCACGATGCGCATGGAATCCGTATCGAGCATGACCTCGTAGATTTCGGAATAGCTGTGCTGGAGGGCCTTGTAGAAATCGGCTTCCTCGTTGAGCCGTTCGGTGATGTCGCTCAGCAGGAGCAGGGCATGGTGGTACGCTCCGGGGATGGCCCGGATGGTGGCGTTGACCCACCGGTAGGGTTTTCCGGCGTCCTGCCGTTTGCGGTATTCGAGCTGTGGGGCCTCGCCCAGGTCGAGCCGGGCCATGATGTTCGGCACGTCGTAAAAGGTGCGGACGCTTTTGAGGTTTTCTGGGTGCACGCGGTTTTTGCCACGATCGAGGACGAATTCCTCGATGGGCATCAGGGTCGGCGAAATGGTGACTTGTTCGCTGTTGTAATAGAGGGGAGCGATAAGCCCGGCTTCAAGATCGAGGCGGAAAATTTCCGTATAGTTGCTTTGCAGGGCGAGGAGGTAGTTGTTTTCCTCTTCTTTCTTCTTGGTGACGTCGCGCAGCAGGATAAGGGCGTGCCCCTCGTTGCCGGGGACAGGCTGCGCCGAGGCCGCGATCCAGCGGTAAGGGCCGTTTTCCGACGAACGCTTGCGGTATTCACATTCCGGGCGGCCGCCGCGTTCCAGTTCCCCGAAAAGGCGGCGCTCGTAGAAATCGAGCACGCTTTCGAGGGATTCTGGGGCCACGCGGTCGACGGCGCGCCGCTTGACGAACGCGGAAAAATTGGCTTCCTCCTTGACGATGGGCACCTGCTCGCTGTTGTAGAACAGCGGCGTGACCGTGCGGCTCCTGACGTCGAGGGAGAAGATCTCGGAATAATTGTTTTGCAGGGCGAGGAGGTAGTTGTTTTCCTCTTCCTTCTTCTCGGTGACGTCGCGCACGAGGAGGACGGTCTCTCCCCGGTTGCCGGTCGGCAAGGGCACGATGAGCGCCAGCATCCAGTGATAGGTCCCGTCAAGGCCGAGCTTGCGGTATTCGACGGAAAGCTCTTCCCCGGCGTCGAGTTTCCTGAGGATGGTTTCGGCGGTGAAGAAATTCCGGAAGACCACCCGATCCCGCGGATGGACGCGGGTTTTCATGACCGTGATGATGTCCTTGTCGAATTCGCCGCTGACATCGATGGGCGCGAGCAGCTTGGTGTTGCAGAACAGGCAGGTCAGCTGGTTGGCGGCGAGGTTCATCCGGTAGATCTTGGCGTAGCTGTTCTGAAGGGCTACTTGAAGGTTTTCTTCGTCCCGCCTGTGGGTGAATTCCGCGCATTTCTGCTCGTTGATATCCCGGATGCATTGGAGGACGTGGCACGAGCCGTCGTCCTGCGTATAGGCGAAGGCGATGCGGGTACGCCAGCGGGGCCCGGCCTCCTCGGCAAACTGGTATTCGAGATGGATATTCCTGTCGTTTACGCCTGCCGCGAAGGCTGCCCGCAGCCCTTCGAGGGAGAAGTGTTCGCGGAAGGCGTCACGGTACTGTGGGAGGATATGGCCGAAGAACAGCTCGAAATGGGCGGCGTAATCGCCCGAAGTGTCGGTGGCGAGGTCATTGCGGTTGGCCAGAAGCTCAAAATGGCCGGTGCCGAGATCCACGTCCACGACATAATGATAGCTCTCGCAGAGGGCGCGGGCGAAGGAATCGCGCTTGGCCTTGGCCTTGCGCTCCTCGGGCGTCAGAAGGCGCTCTGAAATGAGCACGACGTGTGCGGGCTCCTTGTTTTCCCAAAGGATACCGGAAACCGAAATTTCACAGATGCCCTTGAAGGGCGGGTGCTCATGCAGGGTGGTGAACGCCTCCCCGCCGCCGTGTTTTGTCACGGGACAGAAGGAGCAGATATCGGATTTGCCCCAAAACACCTCGAAGCAGGTCACCCCGAGCTTGACATTGGGATACGCGCGGGCGACCGTATCGTTGAAGTAGACGATGCGATGGTTGGCGTCGATGACGTAGACCGCCGTATTGGGCAGGCTGTTGAGGATGTTGCGGGTGGATTCGTAACTTTCGCGCAAAAGGCTGGCGGAGCGGCGCTGCCGGATGTACTCCCCGATGATTTTGGACATGAGGATGAGGGCGTCCACTTCCTGCTGTGTCCATATGCGGCGGTTGCCGCGCTCCTCGAAGCCGATATGGCCGACCACGTGCCCGTCGCGCACGATGTCGCACTGGAGGAGCGAGGAGATGGTGTCGTCGAGGATGAACGTTTTTTCTTCCGGGGGGACTTCCGAAAAATCGCTGCAATAATAGATGCCGCTGGAGTCCCGTGTTTTGGGCAGTTCGATTTTGTCGATGGGGACGTTTTGGAACTGCTCCTTGGTGCTCCATTTCGGATCGGAGCACCATTCATGCGCGATGCTGACGGCCTTCCCGTCGAGCGAGTATTCAAAGATGAGAATCTTGTCCACGCGCAAGGCGTTTCCGATGAAATGCAACGCCTTGTCGATCCCTTCGTGCATGTCGTACATGCTGAAGAGGATATCGATGATGTCCACCATGATGCTGTTGCGGACGGTGTTGACGGCGAGGGGCGCGGATGTCTGGACGCCGTCGGCGTCTCCGCCGGAGGACTGGCCGAAGAATTCGTAACGGTTTTTGCCGTTCCCTTTGGCGTGGTACAGGGCGACGTCGGCCTGCCGGAACAGATCCTCATAGGCGATGGGGCGCTCGGTAACGGCGATGCCCACGCTGACGGAGACGGCGTTGTCGATATTGCTGTTTTTAAACAGGTTGCGGATGGAGGAGCAGAGGGACTGCGCGCGTGTGCGGATACCCGCGATTTCAGAACCGTCGCGCATGTAGACGTGGAATTCGTCGCCGCCCACGCGCCCGATGATGTCGTCCTGCCAGAAGGTGCGCCGAAGCTGGCGGGCGATTTCCATGATGATGGAGTCCCCGGCGAGGTGCCCCATGCTGTCGTTGACGTCCTTGAAATTGTCGATGTCGATCATGAACAGCACGCCGGAACTGCCGGGCCTTGCGTCGCGCAGGGCGATGCGGATTTCCTCTTCGGTCGTGACCTTGTTGTAAAGCCCGGTCATGGAGTCGGTGCGGCTCTTATCAAGGAGCCTGAGCTGTTCGCGCTTCTGCCGGTCGATGTCGCGCAGCGCGCCCACGGATTTGACGGGCTTGCCGAGGGTGTCCAGGATGTTGGTGCTGTAGAGGGCGAACCAGCGCTTGCGGCCTGAGTGGGTGGTCAGGAACCGTTCGGGTGCGGCCTCGGTGGAGGCTTTTTCGGCGTCGAGGGCGAGAAAAGGTTCACGGAACCCCTCGCTTACGGGATCGATGGCCTCGCCTCTGCCCAGCCGTTCGCGGAAACGGGGAATAACGGGTTCGTGCCCGAAGACCTTATGGTACTTTTGGGTGTAGGCGATGGTATCCGTCTCAAAGTCGTATTCAAAGGGCAGATCTTCGGAAATGTCGGCGATGAGGGCGTATTTACGGCGCTCGTATTCGGCGCTGCGCAGCATCTCCTCCACGCAGGCGAGATCGGTAAAGGCGGAAAGGTAAACGGGGTACTGGCCTTCGTGGAGGACGCCTTCCATGCGCGTGCCGGAGAGGCGGATGCGGACGGAGGTGGCGTCTTTGCGGACGAGCACCCCTTCCCAGTCGAAAAGAGGAGGGTGCCCGGCGAGGAGCCCGATGAGGCGCACGGCGGAAGATTGTTCGATCCAAGGAAGGAGGGAGTTGCCCTGTTGGCGGCACGACTCGGCGGTTTCCCCGACAAGCGTATAGAGGGCCTTGTTCGCCGCGATCAAGGTAAGTTGCGGATCCGCGGCAACGGTGGCAGTTCCGGTGATTATGTGCGGGTTGTCGAGGAATTCCTGGAGCCTGTTCATTCCACTGTTCTCTTGGATAGGGTGTGGAGACACTCCGGGGGATGCCCCCCCCGCATGTCGGAAAAAGTCCGGCACGCATCGTATCAAAGAATATAAAAGCCGGCAAAACATCCGATAGCATAGAGTATAGGCTTACGGGTGCCATTCATCAAGCGGAAATGCCGCTTGATGCCGGAAGTTATTCCACAACCGTTCCCGTTGCGGAGGGATACGGTTCTTGGGCGGAGGCAGCAGGGCGGTATCCTCAAGATGCTGCCCGCTTGTTGTGGTCAAGAGACGCTTGGCTTGCTGATGTGCCCGCTCTGCGCTGTAGAGCCGGGTGCTCTGGGGGTATGATCGGCCCGATTGAAAAGGTTTCTCCGCCGGGCGAAACAGGGTGGCGGGTTTCCGCGTATGGGGTGGAGTCGGGAGCTGCACAATGCATCCAGCCGAAAGAGGTGTCCCCTTCGGGGGGGCGGGCCGCCCTTTCCGCTTCCCGATTCTGAATAACATACCATCATCTCCGCAAGTTGTTTCGTTCTTTTGCCATGTGAAGAAAAGATCCTTGCTGAATGACTCCATTCCACTCAAAACCTTTGTGGCTCAAGGGTTTTCGGCCAATCGGAGCGTTCATTTTTTTTATCATAAAAAAGCTAATAAACATATAGTATTATACTTTATAAACGGCCCTGTTCCGGCTTCTCGATTCCTCCGGAGCTTTCGTGAAAAAAATCGGAAAAGGTGAAAAGTGTCTCTTGGGAGACAGAAAATGTCCCTGAAATCCGTATTGTGAATGCAAGAACAAGGTCGCACAGCGACCCTCCAACCCTCTCTACGGAAGGAACCGCCATGAAAGAAGACCGCAAGATCAAGAACGTCGTGCTGATCATGCTCGACACGCTCCAGTTCAACTATCTTGGCTGCTACGGCAACAAGGTTGTGAAGACCCCCAATATCGATCGCCTCGCCCGTCAGGGCTTCCTCTTCGAAAACGCCTACAGTGAAGGCCTGCCCACGGTGCCCGTGCGCCGCGCCCTCATGACCGGCCGCTTCACCCTGCCTTACCGGCTGGCAGCCTCTCGCTCCTGACGACACCACCGTCGCCGACATCATGTGGGGCAAGAACATGCAGACGGCCCTCGTCTACGACACCCCGCCCATGCGCCTGCCCAAGTACGGCTATTCCCGCGGTTTCGACTTCGTGAGCTTCAACCCCGGTCAGGAGCTCGACCACACCAGCTTTGCCGATGTGCCGCTGGATCCCGCGCTGAAGCCGGAAGACTACACCTCCCCCACGATGGTTTTCAATGAAAAAGGCGAAGTCATCGACGACGACAGCACGCAGCTCCTCGACGAAATCGGCTGCTTCCTGCGCCAGCAGCAGTTCCGCAAGCCCGAAGACAGCTATATTTCCCGCGTCATGACGGATGCCCAAAACTGGCTGTCCAACCGCCGCGACAAGACCCGCCCCTTCCTGCTCTGGGTGGACTCCTTTGATCCGCACGAACCTTGGGACCCGGAATCCGTGTGGAAGGGCGACCCCTGCCCCTACGATCCCGAATACGTAGGCAACCCGCTGGTGCTCGCGCCGTGGACGCCCATCGAGGGCCGCATCACGGAACGCGAATGCGAGCACATCCGCGCCCTGTACATGGAAAAGATCACGCAGGTGGACAAGTGGGTGGGCGAACTGCTCGACTCCATCCGTGCTCAGGGGCTCTGGGACGAAACCCTTATTGTGCTGATGTCCGACCACGGCCAGCCGATGGGCGAAGGCGAGCACGGCCACGGCATCATGCGCAAGTGCCGTCCCTGGCCGTATGAGGAACTCGTGCACGTACCTCTGATCATGCACGTCCCCGGCATCGAAGGCGGCAAGCGCATCAAGAGTTTCGTGCAGAACGTGGACGTGACCGCGACCATCATGGACGCGCTCGGGGAGCTCGGCACGCCGCAGAAGGCGAGCGATTTCGGCTTCCCGACCTATGACACCTCGGAAATGCAGGGCATCAGCCTCCTGCCCATAATGCGCGGCGAGACCGACACCGTGCGCGACTGCGCCATCGCCGGGTACTACGGCATGTCGTGGTCCCTCATCACCGAGGATTACTCCTACGTGCACTGGCTGGTGAGCGAGGACGTGAAGGACAGCGTGGACTGCATCGCCGGTTCCGGCACCGAAATGAAGGAAGAAATGTGGACCTGCACGGCTGGCGCGAAGGTGCAGGTGCCCGATCATGATGAATTGTACGACCGCAAGGCCGACCCCTTCCAGCTCAACAACATCGCGGATCAGAATCCCGACAAGGCCCGCGAGATGCTCCAGCAGCTCAAGCTCGTCATCGGCGAAATCCGCACGAGCTGAGGATAGGAAGAAAGGGAGAACTGGGGGAAGGGGTTCCCCTCCCTTCCCCAACCCCCCAATCCCTCCCCTTCCTAAGGTTTTTGTTTTTAGCGAACCCTTGTTCACTGTGTTGGGGAGGTGCCGGATCCTTGCCGGGCTGCGGGGCTTCCTTTTCCATATATCTCACTCTATTCCATGCACTGCGCGGAGCGCATATGACAACTGCCGTTGCGACCAACAAGCTGTCCGGAAAGTGGATAGGCTGGCTGACGAGTCTGCTCGGTGGCCTCTTTGTGGCTTGGTGCTTTTATGACCCGAGCACGCCGAAAGTGAACCTCTACTGGTTCGGGACGATCATGGCGATCGGCATGTTCGCCTTTGACCTGCTGCCGAACTTCGTCACCGCCGTCCTGCTCCTGATGTACTACATCCTGACGGGCATCGCGGCCCCGGATGTGGCTTTCGTCGGCTGGACCACCCCCATCCCGTGGCTGTGCATGTGCGGTATGCTCATCGGCGTGCTCATGGAAAAGACGCGCCTCGCCAACCGTATTGCCCTGTTCACCATCAGCCGCGTGGGGACCACCCCCATTCGCATGTACATCGCGTTCCTGCTCGCCGGATTCATCGTCAGCGCGATCATCCCCGACGTCATCACGGTCGACATCCTGTTCATGGCCATCGCCACCGGCATGTGCCAGAGCCTCAACCTGTCCGTGACTTCCCGTTCCGCGACCACCATCGTCCTTGCCGCCTTCTTCGGCGCGACCATCTCTTCGGCTGCCTACCTGCCCAACAACACGGGCATCATCGGCCTGCTCATGGTCAAGGACATGGGCGTCCCGTTCACATGGCTGGGCTTCTACAGCGAAAATCTGCCTTACCAGATCGGGCACGCGCTGCTGGCCTATACCATCCTGCACCTTTTCGGCGGGCGTGAGCTTGGCGAGCACATTTCCCGCTGCCGCGCTTGTGCCGAAGCGGAACTCGCCACTCTCGGCAAGATGAGCCGCGACGAAAAGAAGACCCTCGTCCTGGCCTTGCTCGCGCTGGTGGCTTTTATCAGCGAACCGTGGCACGGTATCCCCGGCTACTTCGCCTTCTGCAGCATGGTCCTGCTTGGGTTCACCCCTGTCTTCAACTTGATGGAAGCCAGCGATCTCAAGAAGGTGCAGTTCCCCATCCTGTTCTTTATCGCGGGCTGCATGGTCATCGGCATTGTGGCGGGAACCCTCGGCATCCCCGCATGGCTGGCCGGGAAGCTGGTGCCCTACCTCCAGCAGATCGACAGCAATGCCGGTTCGTCCATGTTCGCCTATTGGGTGGGCGTCGTCGCCAACCTCGTGCTGACGCCTGTCGCGGCGGCAACGTCCCTGAGCGTGCCCATGGCCGAAATCGCCACCTCGCTGAACCTTGGGATCAAGCCCATCCTGTACAGCTTCCTGTACGGGCTTGACCAGTTCTTCCTGCCGTATGAGCTGGCCCCGGCCTTGATCATGTTCGCGACCGGATACGTCCGCGTCCGTTACCTTATCGGTATCATGCTGACGCGTATGGTTTTGGCCAGCCTGATCGTGGCGTTCGTCGCCACCTTTATCTGGCCCATGATGAACCTGTAGGGAGGGGTGAAAAGGAGGAAACATGAACCGTTTCGGATTCTGCAAGCAGGAAGGCCCGGTTTTCCGCATCCGGGATCTCAACAGCCCGTGGCGTTCGGTCCTGCATCTAGGCCAGCGTCAGATGGTAGGCAAGTCCTACCAGTGGGAAGACGATCCCGAAACCTCCACCTTCTCGTTTTTGGAGAAGGGCAGGGTACGCCTCCTGAATCTTTCCGAAACGGGCAAGGAGCGCATCGTGCTCTATATCGAGCCGGGGTGCCTCTTCCGCGAAATCGTGTTGCTGCATGTTTCCCCTTCGCATCCCGCGTCGCTGGTGGCGCTGGAACCCTGTGAAGTCTATAATTTCCCCCGGACCCTGCTGGACGATGCCGAATTCGTGCGGCGCCATCCGGCGCTGATGAGCAATCTGGTCCACTCGCTCGGAGCCAAGGCCGGGGCCTTTTACAGCCAGATAACCGAAAGCGTCGAGCTGGACCCGCAGACGCAGGTATGCCGGTATCTGCACCGGCTGGCCGATGAGCGCCGGACCCGCGTGGTCAACCCCGGCGTGTCGCAGTCCGAGCTGGCCCTTGTGCTCGGCTTGCATCGGAGCACGGTATGCCGCATTATCCGGACCCTGCGCGATCGGGGCGTTCTGGGGCACTTTACCCGGTGTTCCCTTGAGATCCTCGACCGCGAAGCCCTCGCGGAGTTGTGCAACCCGAGCGAGGGAGGAAAATAAGATGAACCGGGGAGAGGGAGCCTTCGGGGAATTCCCGCACGGTTTCTCCCTCCCTGGATACACCGCCTTCCCCATGTTTTTCGAGTGAAGGCAGGCGGTACGGAGGGGAATCCCCTTTCGTGACGAGAGAACCGCATGAAACCCATTGGAGTGACATTATGATCGAGATCATCACCGAAGCTGACTACAAGGATCGCCTTGCCGCGACGCAAAACGGCGTGCTGCTGTTCTTCAAGAAGCTCTGCCCGCATTGCAAGAACATGGAGAAGGTGCTCGAGAAGTTCGGAGCCGCCAAACCCGGCATCGCGCTGTACGGCATCGATATTGAAGAGAACGCCGCCGCTGCCGCCGCGCTCGGCGCGGAACGCCCGCCGACGATTTTCGTCATCAAGGGCGGTGAGGTCAAAGCTTCCAAGGTCGGCCTCATGAACCCCCGCGAAATGGCCGCGTTCTTCGAGAAGGCCTAAGTTGCCGAATGGGGGGAAGGGGGATTCGAGAACGGTGCGCTGATGCGCGCTCCCCCTTCCCTTCACATTGTCTTTTTCTCTTGTACATCCGTTACGATGAAGGCTTCGATAATCGCTTGTTTTTGCCAATGATTGCGTGAGCCGAATCCCCTTCGGCGGCAAGGCATGGGCAAAGGCGGGCCGGTCGTCGCGTCGTTTGTCTCGGAAAAGGCGGCGGTTCCCGTGCGGGAAAGCCGTGGCGTCATCTCCTCACCAGCCGAAACGTTTTGAGGTGGGGGCCGGGAAGGAAGGCTTTTTATAAAGGGCCTTTTCCTCGGCAAATCAGGAGTTTCCATCAGGAGCTTGCAATGGAAGAACGTACTTGTGACATCATCGTACTGGGCGGCGGGCCTGCCGGGATGACGGCGGCGATCTACGCGAAACGCGCGAACCTCGATGTGGTGCTCCTCGAGACGAATGTGACGGGCGGGCTGGTGAATTCGACGTATACGGTGGAGAATTTTCCCTCCTATCCTGAGATCCACGGTATGGAACTCATGGAAAAGATGCGCGAACATGTGGATCACATGGGCGTGGAAGTGGAGGAAGTGTTCGAAGTCACCGGCCTTGAGCTTGGCGAAGACGAGAAAGCCGTGCATGGGGACGGCATCGTTTACAAGGCCCCGGCGATCATTCTGGCGACGGGCCGCAAGCCCATTGCGCTGGACGTGCCCACCGAATGCGATCAGATGCACTTCTGCGCGATCTGCGACGGCGCTCCGTACAAAGGCAAGCGCGTGCTCGTGGTCGGCGGCGGGAACAGCGCCTTCGACGAAGGCTTGTACCTCCTGAATCTCGGCGTCGCCGAGCTGACCGTGGTGGAAATCATGGATCGCTTCTTCGCGGCGGAGGCCACGCAGGACGCCCTGCTCGGCGATCCCCGCGTGAAGGGCTTCAAGACGACCAAGGTCGTGGACGTGGAAGTCACGGACGGCAAGCTGTCCGCCGCCATCCTCGAAAACGCGCAGACCGGCGAACGCACCGCGCTGCCCGTGGACGGGATTTTCGTCTTCCTCGGCCAGTCCCCGAACAACGAATGGTTCAAGGATGCGATCGCCCTCGATGACAAGGGCTACATCCTTGCGGGCGAAGACATGTCTACCAATATTCCCGGCGTGTTCGGCGCGGGTGACATCAACCACAAGCCGTACCGCCAGATCACCACGGCGGTCAGCGACGGTACCATAGCCGCTCTCGCCGCCGAGCGTTGGTTGCGCAGCCGCAAGAAATAAGGTTATGTATGACTCCGGGGGAGGATGTTTGGGGAAAGGCGTCCTCCCCCGCTATGCCGTCCGCATGAACGGGCGGCGGGGAGAGACGTTCCCTCGGGGGGACGCACGCATATTCCATCCGCTTGAATACACTTCTTTATCCTCAATAACGTGCGGTTAAAGAGCGTGTAGCTGGGTGTCGGGATATGTGTCCAAACTCCCCCTCCTGGTTTGCGCCGGGAGGGGGAGTCTTTTGTGTACCGAGCTGTTTTTTCCAGAAGCGGGGCCTGAACCCGTGCCTCGGCAAACGGAAAGGGATTTTACGGGCGGATGACCTTGTCGGCCAGTGCGAGGCTGGTCACGACATCCAGCATGTTGGTGGTCTGTCCGGCCTGCTTCGCCTCAAGGAGGCCGTAGAAATCAAGGCAGGTTCCGCAGACGAGGACGTCCGTCCCCGCGTTTTCCAGAGCCTTCAGGCTGTCCAGTGCTTTTCCGGGGGTGGCGGCGAGCTTCACGCCGCCGTTCAGCAGAATGACGCGCCACAGGCTCTCCCCCAGCTCGGGCAGGGTGGACAGGAAATTCCCCATCAGTTTTTCGCCCAGCTCATCATCGCCGCGCCCGAAGGTTTCGGTGGTGATGAGGACCAACGTCTTGCCGGGCGTGAGGGTTGCGGCGGCGGGTTCCGGCTCGGTGACGCGGCATCCGCACGCTGTGGCGGAAACGCACCACAAGTCGGCTCCTTCCTGCCGTACTTCCACGGAATAGCCGGTGCGGCCGAGAAAGCGGCTCACATTTTCCGAAGCCGCCGTATTGTCCACAAGCACGCGCAGCGAGGCGGGTTTTTCTTCTTCCAGCATCCTGCGGCAGCGGATGACTGGTTCGGGGCAGGCCAACCCGCAGCAATTCAATTCCTTGGTCATGTGACTATCCTTTTCTGTTTTTTCATAAGCGGGCCGCCGTCCGCACAAACGGCTGGACGGCGCTTCCATGCCGCCGAGAGGCTTAGTTGAGCATTTCGAGGAAGGCTTCGATCCGGACCTTGAGCTGTTCGGTATCCGCCTCCGAGTAGTCCGTCACGATCTGGAGGAACGGCAGATCCAGTTCCTCACGCACGAACTTTTTGACGGACCACGATTCCACATCGTACGTCTGGCATCCCTGCCAGGTGAGATCGACCACGGCGTCCGCCTGGAACGCTTCCGTCAGCTCTCGCAGCGCCGTGTAGCGGTTGGGGTTGGGCGACATGACGGAGCATGGCGTGTCGAGATACCGTCCGGCGAGTTCGGTCAGCGGATCGGCGGTTTCATCCATCATCAGGCGCACTTTTTTATAACAGGTGCAGTTTCCGATGCAGACGATGCTCGCCCCGCACTCTTCGAGGAGCTGGATGACCTTGTGGGAGCCCAGCCCCGTGGGGACGCCCGTGAGCAGGACGCGGGGCGCGTCCGGGTAACCGGCCCCGTCACTCGCCCGGCTGATCTCGGCGGCGATGTCCTGAAGGAGCGCGATGGCCTGCTCGTAGTCGGGCATGAAGGAAGCCCGGAAACAGATGTCCAGCAGATCCATGCCCGTCAGGGGCGACGGTTTGCGCTTGGCAAGGTCAAGGACATCCTTGAGGGCTCGGCGGAGCCGGTTGGTCAGCCGGACGGCATCCCGCAGATCGTCCGTGGTGATGGAGGCGCCGAAATCCTTTTCCAGCCTCGCGGCGAGCTTGGCGTACTGGGCGCGCCAGTAGTCCTTGGCGTCCCCGTCCTGAATCTGCGGAAGCTGGAGCAGTACGACCGGCTTGTAGGCGGCCAGCAGTTCGTACATCTTTTTCTTGCCGTCGCAGGTGGTGTCCGCCACCACGATGTCCGAGGCGGCGAGATAGGGACAGCTGTCTTGGAGCGCGAAACCGAAACTGCTCTTGATCAGCGGGCAAAGGGAGCGGGGGAGCATGGTTTCCGCCACCGGGATGGAATCGTTTTTCGTGCCGCACAGCGAAACCGGAATGGCTCCTGCGGCAAGGGCGATTTCCAGCGGCGAATAGATACAGTACTGGCCCACGACCTTTTTCCCCGCTTCTTTGGCTTGTTGCAGCGCCAGCACATTGCGCCCGGTGATGTCGCGGAACCGTTCGAGACTTGCGTATGCCATGAAAGTTCTCCTTCAAGGTGGTGGTGAAGCTGTTCAGATGCGGGCGGCAATCAAGGCCGCTCCGATGGCTCCGACGAGTTGCGGATACTCGGGCACGTTGACCGGGACGCCGAGTTCTTCGGAAAGTAGCCTGCTGAACGAAGGGCTTGTCGCCAGCCCGCCCGTGAACGTGCATTCGCCGCGCAAGGGTATGCGGGCGGCAAGGCCCCGCATACGCCGGGCGATGGAGCGGAAGACGCCGGCGGCGATATCGGCGGGTGGCGTACCCCGCGCAAGCAGGCCGATGATTTCCGTCTCCGCGAATACGGCGCACATGCTGGAAATGGCGGCGGGCTTTCCCCGTCCGGCGGCTTCACCGAGCTCCGCCAGCTCCATGCCGAGGATGCCGGAAAGGACCTGTAGAAAACGGCCCGTGCCCGCCGCGCACTTGTCGTTCATCAGAAAATCCTGCACCGAGCCGTCCGGGGCCGTACTGATGACCTTGCTGTCCTGCCCTCCGATGTCGAGCACAACGCCCGTTCCGGGGAAGAGGTGGACGGCACCGCGTGCGTGGCAAGTGATCTCCGTGACCACTTTGTCCGCAAAGGGCAGGGAAATGCGCCCGTACCCCGTTCCGACGATACGGTCCTTTCCGGCCCCCCCCGCGTCGGCACAGGCGGCGGCCAGCGCCTTTTCCCCGGCCTCGCGCGCGTTCCAGCCTGTGGGCAGGACGGCCTTGCCCAACAGCGAACGCGATTGGGGATCGAAGATAACGGCTTTGGCGGCTACGGAGCCGACATCGACACCGGCTACAGGCATACGGCTCTCCTTATGGGGGCGGCGTCGGATGCGGAACCCTTGGGGGTGGCGGGGGCCCGCCCTTCCGTCCGGAACGGGCAGAGGCTCTTCACGGGCGTGCCCATGTCCATATGCTTCTGGGCACGCAAGAAAGCGGCTCCGGAAGAACTCTTCGAGGCAGGGGGATCAGGAAACGCCGAGGGGCTTACCGTTTTCGACAAGCGCGTAGTTTTCCCGATCGGCGAAAGGCTTAGGGCAGACGCATTGAGCTTCGAAGGCCCTGTCCTTGGACACGGCCACGATGGGCGGGGAGTGGCGTGCCGTGAAAACGAGGCCGCCTCAGCCTTTCTTT
>OAZX01000427.1_pt1 | contig 21501 bp, 21 predicted proteins | sample 1495341 | NCBI WGS metagenome assembly OAZX01 (sample SAMEA2580119, study PRJEB22360) | human gut metagenome | biome: human gut; feature: human-associated habitat; material: faeces | place: Denmark | collected 2008/2010 | reverse complement strand
CAGAATGGCCTCGAAATTACGGTCGAACTGGAAAACGGACAGCAGTTGTCCATTGTTCAGGCCGCCGATCAGCAATTCTCTCCGGGTGAACGTGTCCGCGTACTGCGCGGAAGCGACGGCTCGGCGCGTGTGACCCGTTAGCCTTTGCAGGAACGCCGTATTGCGGCATCGTATAATCCGTCGTGCGCCGGCATGACGAACAACCAAGGAGCATCCATGCTGGATCCGAAACAGTGTGTTCTTTTCAGCGGCGGGGCCGCCGGAACCGAGCAGTTTTTCGGCGCGCAGGCCGAGGCTTGGGGCATTGAAGAAGTGAACTACAGCTTTGATGGGCACCAGATCGAACGGAAGCGCGGCGTGCGCGTCCTCACTTCCGAAGAATTGGCCCTGAAAGATGTGAGCCTGACCTATGTTTCCCGCCTTATGGGCCGGGAATTCACGAAGGCTCCCCTGTTCCGCAAGGTCCTGCAGTCCATTTGCTGGCAGGTCAGCAGCGGTCAGGAAGTCGTGGTCGTGGGCAACATCCAGCCGGATCAGACCGTCAAGGGCGGTACCGGCTGGGGTGCCGAGTTCGCCAAGATCTGCAACAAGCCCCTTCTCGTGTTCGATCAGGAACAGGACGGCTGGTATCGCTGGCTGAACGACGCTTGGGTCAAGGTGGAAGAGCCCGTCATTGAGCATACGCACTTCACCGCCACGGGAACCCGGTTCATGGAAGCCAACGGGCGCAAAGCCATTTCGGATCTGTTTGCTCGTTCGTTCAATCGCTAGTCGCGGACGTTTTTGCCGTATTGTGGACAGCCATCCTGTTTTGCAGGATGGCTGTCTTTGTGAAGGTGGAGTATGCCGTTGTTTGCCGTTCCGTCCGTAAAGAGCAATTCGCTCGGGTTGTTGGCGGGTCTTTGCGCCTTTCTCATTTGGGGCTTTCTGGTCGTTTTCTGGCATATGCTGGATGCCGTGGCTCCGTTCGAAATCCTGTGCTACCGCATCGTTTTTTCGTTTGTGAGCTTGCTTCCGGTCGTTATGCTGACAAGGCGCTGGGCGGAGGTCGTCAGCGCTTTTCGCAACCGCCGCGTGGCGCTGACCATGTTCGCCAGTTCCTGTGTGGTGGGGTTGAACTGGTTCCTGTACATATGGGCCATCAGTACCGGACAGATCCTTGAAACGAGCCTCGGATACTACACCAATCCGCTTATGAATGTGCTGTTCGGTTTCCTTTTCTTGCGGGAACGGCCGTCACGCCTTCAGGGGATAGCCATTTTGTTGGCCTGTATCGGTGTCCTGCTGAGTTTCTTGGGCCACAATCAGTTTCCGTGGCTGGCCCTGTCGCTGGCCTTCACTTTTGCGCTGTACGGTTTTATCCGAAAAACGGTTTCCGTCGAAGCGCTTCCCGGCTTGTTCATTGAGACGATAGTTTTGATACCCTTTTCGCTCGGCTGGATCCTGTGGCTCTATTGGAATGGGGAGGGCTTCCTTTGCAGCCCGACGGTTCGGGAAGGCTTTTTGTTGTTTCTTGCCGGTCCGGTCACATCCCTGCCACTGGTCATGTTCGCCTATGCCGCCCGGCATATGCGCCTGATGACGCTTGGCCTGCTGCAATACATTTCCCCGACCTGCACGTTTTTCCTCGGCATATTCATGTTTGGGGAAACCTTGAACCCGGCTGCGCTGGTGACGTTCATTTTTATCTGGCTGGCCTTGCTGCTGTATACGGTGGAAAGCTGGCGGCAGACGCGGCATTTGCCGCACTGAGGGAACGGAAAAAGGCGGGGCGCCACCCCTCTCTTTTTTGTACCGTTGAACGCATGGGCATATGGACCGAAATGGTCCGGCTCAGTTGGGCGTCATGCAGGAAAAACTCCCAGTACGGGAACTTTCATGCTTACGTGTACCTATGAAAAATCCTCGGCTTGCCGAGGACTTTTGGGGGAAGAGGAGAACGGATATGAAAAAGCCCCGACAGGCGGGGCAATAGGGCGGTGGTGTGCGTCATGGTGGTTCTTTGGGCTTGGGGAGGCATTGTACGGGAGTGGCTTAGTGGGTCCGCTTGAGCTCATAGCCGAACTGTTCGGCTATATGCTCAAGCGGCTGGATATTACCAGTGACCCGCATGATGTCGACGAGGGTTTCCGCGCCGAGTTTCGCGCCGTCGTCGAAGGGGTTCACTTCACGCAGCAGGGTGGAATACGGTTTGCCCACGGCGGCGGCAATGTTTTTGGCACCAAGACCGCTTTCTAAAACAAGATCATGAACGGCAGAAATAAGATTGGCAGACATAAGGGTTCTCCTTTGGTTGCGTATTCAAACAGCACCACCTGTTCTTAGCTATACCTGATTCTCATCGGAAGACAAGGCCATTAGATTCTTTTTTTAGTACGTTTCGTGACTTTTTTCTCCTGTAGAAAGAGAATAAGTCTTGCTAGATTGGTTATCCTGCTAGTAACAAATAATACCCTATCATTGTTAGTTGTTTTTGTCGTATCATCTGCAATTTGCATCTGCTTTTGCAATTGTTGCAACTAGTTAGTAACACATTAAGATGATAGGACTTGTGCGGCATTGCGGAGATCCTTCGGGGCTAGGTGGGTATAGCGCGATGTCGTGGCAATATTGCGGTGTCCCAACCATTCTTTAATGACCATCATACTGACTCCGGCCTGCGCGAGACGGGAGGCGCATGTGTGGCGTAGGGCGTATGGGATGAACTGAGGATCGTCGGAAAGGCCGAGGAGGATCTTCGCCTTCCGCCACGCCGTTTCAAACCATATGTTCGTCCCACGGGGAAACAGTCGCAGATTATCGTCGCCTCTATCTGTGGCTTCAAGGGTGAGACGCTCAATAATCGGACGGATCTTGTTCACGATGGGGATTGTACGGGGGTAGCCGTTTTTGGTCTTCCACGCTGTTATGGTGCCGTGTTTGAGATCGACATCTCGCACCTGCAAGCGCCACAATTCGCTGCTGCGGAATCCTGTGTAGAGGAGGACGAGGAACGCGTCGAGTTGGGGCTTGTAGCCGAGCATGGAAAGTGTCTGCACCATCTTGTTTTCTTCTTCTGTAGTGAGGAAGCGTATCCGGTGCAGGGCTTCCTTGCGTCTCGGGATTTTCACAACCTTCTCAATAATCCCTCGATCTACTGCCGTGGTGAGCATCTTGGAAAGGATGGCAAGCTTTCGATTGATTGTTGAATTGGAATTTCCCTGATCAATGAGATAATCGACGAAGGAATCAAGCGTATTGATGTTGTTCAGGGCTGTAACGGAAAGATGATCGCCACCACCGAGAAAGGTGGACAATTGCTTATAATGATTTTTTGCAATTTTTCCCCATGAGGTGTCTTTCCAGTAAAGATTATACGTTCGTTTGAAAAGCATATCCAATGTACACAAATCAGCATCATTACCAGCGGCAGTGGAGGCGGAAGCGTCACTTGCGGTAAAATCTCTGTATTGCTGCAACATCTTCTGACGTTCAATAATGGCCTCCTCCAATGTATCAACCGTTTTTGTTTTACGCTTTCCATTAATGCAGACATCCGCAATAAACTTACCCGATGCAAGATGGCGAATACCTTTGGGGAGAGACTTCTTTTTCTTGTTATCAATAACCTGCTTCATAATAATTACCTTCTATGAGTTTTGCTGAGGCTTCAATAATTTCTGATACTGTCCCATCGGGGAACGGTACGGAATAATCGTTATCTTCATCGTACATGCGTTTCATCCTTTGATGATGTGTTCAAAGGGTAAAAGAAAAGCCGGGTTGGAATAATCCTTCCCGGCTTTTATGGCTTTGCAGGATGTCGCCGCCTATGCCTTCAATAATTTCCTCAGTGCCTCAATCCCTTTCGGTGTGAAATACCCTTGTGTGCAGGGCATCCCGTTGAGGGAACTGGTACGGTGCTTCACCTTCATCAGTCCTCGGTCAATAATGGGCTGGTAGGGGATGTTTGCGCCGTCGAAACTCTTGAACAGCCAATGGTGCGGCGTCCCTTTCGCGTCGCGCAGGAATGCCGCGAGACTTCGGGCGGACATGCCGAACAGCTTGCCCGCTTCCGTGAACGTGAGGAGATCCCTGTCATCCACAAGGGTATCGTAATAATCGGCCTTGGGTTTGGCTTCGGCCAATTCCGCCTTGAGGGTTTCGGTTCTGGACAATAATACCTGCATGGCCTCAAGGATGAGCTGATCTTCGGTTTGGGGTTTGGTGGCGGTAGGGGAAGCAGGGACGACGCGACCATACCCGCCCGTTTTGCGGATAGAGGGCAAGACCTCCTCGCACACCCACGTTTGGAACTGTTCGGCGGCGGGAAGTTTGGAGCGCATGACAAGGCGGTAGACGTCGGATTCAGGGATGATGTTGATGCCGCGAGGTGAGGAGGTCAAAAGTGGCGTTTCGCCACCTTTTAACACTTTCGCATGGTTGCAATGATCAATAATTGCAGATTGCGGGTGAGTGAATCCCAAGCACTCGGCAACATCCTTTGCCACAAACCAGACGTTCCCCTCATGCCATACCGTCCGAACCTTTTGTCTTGTGACCGGGAAAACGAACGTGCCGAGAACGGAAGCCCGCGCGGAGGACATAGAGGTGGCGGGAATCACGGGCAATGTGGCGGCGGTTTGTTGTTCCTGCTGGCGCTGCGGCTGCTGTTGTTTTTCCGGCCGTTTTACGGCCTTTGACGATACGGTAACGTCATGTACAAGGATGATCTTTCCGGTCTTTTTGTCTACTGTGTAACCCATGTGATAGTCTCCAGCGTCTTTGATTGTCTTGTTTGTATTCATATTCCGAGTTGCCATTGCCACAATGAAAAGGCGGAACCCTTGTTGACGTGAGGTTCCGCCTTTTGATGTTTCAATGGTGTTGATATGTTCAGGTCAACGTATCAAGCGACCTGAAAAGCTATGAAGCCAATTTCCATTACGGGAACGGCGTGTAAGGAAGCAATCCGCAACGCCGTGTGTTTGAATTTCATATTCCATTATATTATAAGCCTCCTTAGAAACGCGCTTCCCGTCAATAAAATAGGCGCAAGGCTTCCATTCACCATCACGAATAACAAGCATAAATTCCATAGTTCACCTAAGCAAAATCTATACAAGTTCAATATATTCATCATCAATGATGATTGGATCACAATTTCCGAAACAATGGGACATAATCGAAAGGATGCGGGCATTTTCTTCCCCGTAGATTTCCGGTCTGTCCCAAAAGCCCGTGCCGTGACCGTTGCGTGTCAACCAGAAATCATGCCCCGCTTGTGCTTCAAGGCCGGAAAGGTCTATGTCACTAGTAGAGGCGACAAGCATAAAATAATGACAGTCCCTCACAATGCGGCTGCGACTTTCAGCGGACAAATGTGATCCAATGTAATGAGTGTCTAACGGCTCCCCGTTATCGTCTGTTCCAGCCCACAAAAGGCATCCGATATAGGCATCAATGAAAAGGCTATGTTGTACGCTCATATCTAGACCTCCCCGTTCACAATGCGGCTTATTTCAGAATCAAGGGCAAGGGCATATTCAAGGCCGTCTGTGTAGGTGTATTCAGCGGTCCGCTGCAAACGCCTGATTGCTCTTTCGGTAGCGTTGAACCGCCCACAAATAGGCCATAACGTGCTGGTGTCGTGCTGGCGAAAGAGCCTGTTGATCTGGCGTATGGTCATATCGGTAACGTCGATATTGTAGAATGTGCACATAAACACCTCATACTTTACGCGACACGCAAAAAAGGGTTTCCAACCTGTTCCGCCGTCAATCCCGGTAACAGCTTCCAGTTCTTTGCCCATGCGGGTATTGGTCGCCTATAGTTTTCGGCTGCTTCTCTTGCTTCTTCAAGGGCATGTTCATCATTATCGTCATCATAAAAGCCCCAACAGGAATCTATTTCTTCCCCTGTTTCATCATCTGTTACTATGTAGCCTGTAACGCCGCCATTCAACCAGTTTTCATAGATGGCGCGTTCCGACATGAGGCAATCAAATGCCTTTGCTAATGTCTTCTTTGTAAGACGCTTGACGTTATACGCTGTCCTGATACATGCACGGGAAGCGTAAATGACATATTCGGTTCTCAGCGTTGACCCCTCAACAAAGATAGACCGTTCCTTATCAAGTTGTTCAATTCGTTCCCTATACTCTGTCGCACTGGTAAAGGTTTCGAGCGTCCCGAGTGTGTCGAACTCATCGAATGGATTTGGAGCGTCGATATCTTGATACAGGTTGATAGTCATGTTGTAGCCGTACTTTTCCGTTACAATGTTTTCAGTGTAAAAGGCGTCCATTTTATCACTCCATTGTTGTTGATATTTGTTCCATCAATGAAAAAGGCGACTCGCTATAATCAAGTCGCCTCTTTGATGATTGAACAATGAATCATCAATACAAAGGGTTCTTCCTACTTGTATTCAAACCCAAAATGCTCAAACATCCTTTCCCCGATGTCGTTTGGAATAGGTGAATATTGGCGAGGAGTGAACCAGTCTTGATACCAGTATCTAGCACTTTGAAATTCGTATGAAGCGCCGCAATCAATCAAGCGGAATTCAATACCGGAAGCAGGGCCGCCAGTGCTTAAAAGGACATCCTTAACAACGACAGTATCAATGCTAAGAATACCTTCATCATATGAAGTCAACAGCTTTTCATAAAGACCAATTATTGCATCTTCCTTTTCTTCCCCCGGCAACCGTTGCCAGTCCCGAACGTCACTAGAAAAGCCTTCATCCTTTGCATGATTGAGAATTTCGCGCCAGTAAAACGTATCGGAAGGATCAACGCTAAAGAGTGCTGTAGCATTATCGGCCTTGTGTTCAAGTTCCTTTTCAGAGAGTAGAGCGGTCATGATTCAGATCCTTTTATGATTATTGGTTACAAAAAAAGGACTCCAAAGAGTCCTAAGAAGATGAAAAAGCCGAGTATCAGGATGTTTCCTAGTATATAAAGAAAATCCTTAATCATAGTTCTTCCTGTACCTTATAAACCCCGTCCCAAAAGGTGATCCACCATGTGCGACCTGATTGCATGGTAAGCAAGTGGACTTCACTTTCAGGCTTGGGAAGGGATACACCGAAAGCATAGGCTAGCAATTCCGCTTCCCGTTGTGTGAGATTCATATTGTGTTTCCTATCTTGTTTGTGGTGGTGAAATGGGTGAAGGGTAAAAGAAAAGGCCGTTAGGTTTGCACCACAACGGCCTCTTGAAATCGTGTTCTTTTTAGAGATTGCCTTACTTTAACCAACCCTTGCGATAGGCGATATAAGCGGCGATACCCGCGCAAGTCATAACAACACCTATAATGATATAAAGGATAGTAGCCGTCATTTCTTATCACCTCCAATCAACATATGGAGTACAAAGCCAAAAACAATCAACCAAAGGCCTATCAACGTTCCCACACCGGAAACATCAGGAAGGCGCAGGGTAGCCGTTGCTACCAACGCGATTCCTAAGCCTTGAAAGGTTGTTATGATGTATCTCATGATTAAAATGTAACTCCTTTTGCAGAGGTTGGCAATTATCGCTCTTTTCGTTCGTTTCTGACTCCATAGCTTGCCGGATGGTTCCTTATGCTATGCGCCACTATGACCGGAAGAGGCGGAACCCGTTCCCCCGCTGTCTGGTGTATGCAGTTGGGCAAGTGTGATCCGTGCCCGGCAAGGTGTTGGAAGCAAAAACTTTTGTATCTGTGTTATTGTTCGTTTCCGTTCACTTTCTCTATTCTTGGCTGTTGCCTGCCGTGCAGGGTTCCAAGGAAGCCAAGGGCGGGATTGTCAAAGATATTCTACTCTGTTACAGAGTAGATAGGATAAAAAGAAAAGGAATCAGGCTTAGGGCTTGTTCCCTTGCGTGATTCCTTTCTACTCTGTTGCAGAGTAGATGTCAATACGTCCGTATCATTTTTTCGATTCTCGCGCTAACCCTCTGTTTCCTTTTGGATCTATAGGTTCATTTTCCTTTCTTTCTACCCATTCAACAGGTATAAACCACATACGCCCTATGTTCTGTGCACCGGGAATTTTACCTTGTGCACAATATTGGCGCAGACTATCAGGTGTTTTGTAACCTAGCTTTTCCGCCGCTTCTTTTGTTGTGTAGTATCCCGGTAGTGCTGGCATATTTTATCCCTGTGCTAGTCTTATTTTTTCTTTAATTAAAGCAAGTTCATTTAAATTTAAACCTAATTCAATATCAGTTATTGCTTTTTTATATTGTTGATCTAGGAATTGTTTTTTTAAAGATTCATTTTTTGAAAGTAATAGCTTTAATTCCCATAATGAAGGGTATTTATCTTTTAATCCGTATGATATTTGATAAATAGTTGCTAGTTTGAATGGTTGATTTTCTTTTTGCATGGCCTCTTGGATGTAGTAAATTGCCTTCATTCCTTCTGTTGGTATTTCTATAGGTTCTAGATTGTCTACATCTATATTAAGCATAGCTATTCTACAAAAACTTATATGTATAATATTTATAAAAAGTTCATATCTTTTTTCTATGGGGGTATTGTTAAAAGCTACGCTAAAGTTATTACAAAATGAATCAATCTGTTCTTCTTTTGTGTTTCCTGATACTTTTATTTCATCAGCTAGATATAAGTGTTTTTCTTGAACTTGTGTCTTGTTCTCGTTTGAGTAGGCTACAATATTTTTACTTTCTGTTTTGTTTTTTATATAGTGATAGACTTTTAAACAAAAAATAACCGCAAGAGCTACAGTGACTTGAATTCCAATATTCTTTATTTTTTCTTTATTCATTGCATTATGTTAGTAGAATTTAATCGATTTTTATCAAAATGAGAATAAAGTTGGCAGTCAATCCTTACAACTGCAAACAAAGTTGACAGTCCTGCCAACACCACCCCCTCAATGAGATTATCAATCCGACATGCTATCGTATGATTACGGTATGTTAGGTGCATTTGATTGCAAATGAATTGCAAAACGGCCCATATATAGAGGTTTCAACGGCTCGACTCCCTCCTTGTGACAATCTCCTGCCGCCATGAGAGCGGCGGGGAGGGCATGGGGGGAATCGGGGATCAATCAGATAGCGGTAGGTCCTTCACATTTTTCAGCAATTTTTGGTCTGCCTATATGATAACGTAAAGAAGACGGTAAGACAATATACGAGTCTATAAGGTAACGTATAGATTCTGATCATTAAGGTGATCTTGATCTAAATTAGATCTCTTTGTTTAAGTCCCACGTTCGGTTCTTTAGGGTAACGTAAGATTTTTTAAGATACTGAAAGTAGCTTCTTGTCGAATTTATTTTTCGCTCTCTCCGAAGGTGCAACCTAATTCCAACTATCTTTCGATATTGAATAAATAGAATATTCTATCAATATCATCAATCATAATGATTTCAACTAGTTAGAAAGTCAGCATGATCATGGATCACAGATCATCCATCTTAATAAAATCAGCATGTTAGAAAATGACCCTAGAAGGGAGGTCTTCCCCGAAGGGGTAGAGGGAGGTCTACATGCTCCCCCTCCCCTCACGTTCTACCGGAGGATCTTCCTCGTACCCCTCCCCCCACCAGTCCAGTTTCTTAATCTTTTATAGTGCTGATGCCCACCTGTATCATCATTTCCTTTGACGACCGTGCCGTGGAAAGTGAACAGCATCTCCGAGAGTGCGGGGTTGTTCGTAATTCCGATCTTCACGTTCACGCCCCCCTTAGCATTCCCTTCCCATGCCTTCAATTCCTCCAGCATGAGGTGGTCTTGGCGGAGGAGCATCCTCTTGTCTACATCCTGTCCCATCTGTTCGACCCAATACCCGACCGCCATAGCGAGGCTGTCGAGGCGGTCGTCATGGGCAAGGCTTCCCCTGTCTCTGGTAATCCGGCTCATTTGGTACATGAGCTGGTACTTGAGGGCCGTCTCAGGGGGGAGGTTCTTAGTGGAGAGGTTGTAGTCCCAAAGGATGAGGTTCTTGTCGATGACGAGCTTGTGCTGGTTCATGACGGGTTCGAGGGTGTCGATGATCCGTGCTTCCTTTTGCTTGCTGTGCTTGACCTCTTCGATGCGGCAGGGGTGTGCCTTGGTGAAGTATGGGCTGATGAGCTTGGTGAACATGCCGTCCCCGAAGTTGGCCTCGATGATGACATGGTTGACCGCCTGCTGCTTGGCAAGCTGGACGATGGAGGAGAGGGTGGCCTCGCTGTAGCCTTCCTGATAGGCCCGCATTGCCGTGACGTACAGGTAGCCGTTCAGCATCTTCACGATGCACACGGCGGTTTCGTCCTTGCCTCGTCCAGCCGGGTCAATCGCCATGACGGACCCTGTGTACGGGAGCCATGTGCCGTGGAGGAAAGCCGGGCCATAGTATCTGCTGTCCCCGTTCAGGCCGACGCAAGGGACGTCGTTCAGGATGTTGGTGGTCCCCGCCGCCCATATGGGTTTCTCCGGAGCGTCGGTAGCCGAACACGACATCACAATCAGGTCCCCGAGCTTGAGGGGGTACTTCTCCATGTCGGAGAGCCGGGTGTCGAGCATGAACTGGAGCTGGAACCCGCTGCGCCCATACGAGAGTTCGCGTTCGAGGAGGTCGTCGTCAGAGAACCTGCGCGGATCAGTGGTACGCCCGACAAGGGTAGGGGAGTCTTCAAGCCGCTTGAGGATGAATGGGGCCAGCCGTTCGCTGCCGTAGTTGGTGAGCTGGTCATCTGACGGATACCGTGCGGGCCATACGCGGACGGCATACCCACGGTCGGGAAGCTGGTTGTACAGGGATTGTTCGGTCTGCGGGGTGCCGAGATACGTGATGATGCCGCCGGGTTTCAGGATGGCGTCAAATTCCCTGACCGCTTCCGAGAGCTTGTCCCGCATGGCCTGCGTGAAGCTGTTGTTCGGAACCTCGACGTCATCGCTGATGATCTCGTCGGCGCGTCCACCCGTGATCTGCGAGAAGATGCCTTTCGACGTGACGCTCGGCGCATGGTCGGCGCGGGCCGGGCCAACGTCGAACGAGAGCTTCGAGCACCGCTGGTCGGCGCGGGGGATGAGGCATTGGAGGATGGGGATTTCGTTGATGAGCCGCAAGCAGAACGTCGTGAAGTTGTCGGCGCGGTCTTTCGATGCGGACAACACCATGAATTTGAGGTTGGGGTTCTGGCGGACCTTCCAGACGACATGGGCCGCCGTAATCCACGACTTGCCCACGCCTCGGAAGGCTTCGATGATCTTTCGCCTCGGCCCATGCTGGAGGTACAGGGCGATGTCGAGCTGGATGGGCGTGGGGTCGGGAAGGTTCAGGTGTCGCCAGACAAGCGTGAGGAAGACCCGGAAGTCGATCAGCTTCTCCGGCATCGGGGGGATGGTGGAAGATGGGGTGTTCGTAAAAACCTCCTATGTGGTGTGTGCTGTTGAGGAAAAAATGCCCCGAAAAAAGAAAACCCGACTATTGGGTCGGGAAAACTTTTTTCGGGGCTGTTTCGTCGTTTGAGAGGGGTGTGGCTGGTAGCTTATTTGAAATGTTGCGCTCTGGCTTTCATCCGTTCTCGGGCATCGGCGGAAATGTTTGGGCTTTTCCCCATTCGGAAGGGGTAGAGCGGACAAGGAGCGATGGGCCACTGATTGCCTCGGCAGGTAGGCACTTCACTGGGAACACCAGCGCAGCACTCCTCGACGCAAAATGTCCGGCAGGCTTTCAATGGGCGGTGGGGTGTTCCATCGGTAGGACGGATACCCATTCGGTAGGGCCAGAGCGGGCATTTTTCATGCTCGCAGGTTTTGATTATTTCGAGATTGTTTTTTTGCACTTTCCCATTCACGCAGAGGACACAGTGTTCCCGAATAGCTTTGAGGGCGGATGCCATACTCTTTTCCTCCAGCCATTGGCCTTTTGGATGGTGAAACACGCTTGAAAAAAGAAAACCCGACCAACGAGTCATGCGCTCGAAGATCGGGTTCAAAAAAGGGCGTGGGTAGGGGGTTAGTTGAGGAGGTTCACTTCGTCTCTCGAGACGTCCTCGAAGGTCGGAAGGTTCGCCACAAGATCCTGTACGTCGGGGTTCGCGGACCCGGCACAGTCGATGCCGTTGTCCTTGAGGAATTTGATCGCGGCGTTGATGTCCGCTGTGGACGCATCGCCGGACTGGAGGCGGGACGTAAGGAGCTTCGCCACGACGCTGTGAAGTTCCGCGAGTGCGGACTCGGATGCGCGGTTGTCGGTTTTTTTCATGATTCTTAAAGTGCTCCTTTAAGGTAGAATCCCAACGTCGCCGACGTCAGGCACCAGACCACACGCTCGATCCATCTGTTCGAGCCCTTCCCCTGCGCCACATCCAACTCCAGCTTTCGGAGGCGGATGTCGATGTCCGTGATGTTTTCCTTGAAATGGGAAACTTGTTCGGAGAGGACGGCGTTGGAGAGGAGAAGTTCTTTCAGGTCCTTGAGGGTGTCCTTGATTTCGACGATGGCGGTGTTGAGGAGGGAGATGTCGGCTTCATGGGCGCAGGGCGTTGTCATGCGGCTTCGACCTCTTCCGGTGTGGTTGCCACCTCCACCGCCGCCTTGCGTTCCCCGCCCCGCTGCATCGTCTCGTTCTTGTGCTTCATGGCCCCGCCCGCGTAGAGCGCGAGGAAGCCCGATGCGTCGAACGTCAGCCGCACCAGCTCATTGCCCGGCACCGTGTAGGCGTTCCACATTACGGAGTCGGGCAGGCCCGGCATCCCCGCCTGTTTCATGATGCAGACGTTCGCCGTGTCGGAGAAGTTCTGCTGATCATCAAGCGCGTAGCTGAAATGGTAGGTCACGCCGTCCACAGCATAGTCGAACCCGGCGCGGATAGCGGCGGACGTTTCCGCGTCGATCAGGGATTTCTTGTTCTGTTTGATGTCTTCCAGTGTGGGCACGAAGGGTCGCTCCTCGGTCACCATCTCCGGGTGCGTCTCGGCGTAGGTGAACACGTCGTCCCATTCCTCTGCGAACTCGGCGGCATAGGGATAGACGTGGTAAGGCATATCGTTCTTTGTGATGACGTATGAATCGTCAGCGGTCCGGTGGATGATTTGTCCGTAATTCATGTTCATATCCTCCTTTAAGCAACTCTGATTGCCATAAAAACGCCGCCCGAAGTGTTGACAGTAGAGCCGCCAGCCAAGTCCATGACGGTACCTTCACCATTTCTGGAAGTCATTATTCTCCAAGTTCCTCCGGCTGGGAGGACTGAACCATCGGTGCCAACGCGAACGTTAGGAGTGTATGTGCACCAGTTTGCCGCACCAGCAGAGAGAACGCTGGGACTACAAGGCATCATGTCAGATCCGCCGCTCGGCAAACACCACACGTATAAGGGGGATTGCCCATACGGAGTGCTTCCCCACTTTGTGTTTCCCCAACCCGTAACAAAGAGAGTTTCAGAAGTGTTAGCTACCTGCGCACGGTCTGCCAACGCAGCTTGTGGAGCCTTTATCGTTCCCCCCTCAGTCGTGACAATGTTTCCCAGGTTAGTGCTGTCAGCCTGCGCCTTGAGCCCACTCGCGTCAGTAGCCCAGCCTATGTAGACCTTATTATTTCCCTGCCCCGTGCCGCCGCCCTGTTGTACCGGCGTAAACCCAAGGTTTGCCTGCTTGCTGTTCGCAAGGTCATAGGCGGTCTTCACAGCCTTTGATGAAGCAGCGGTGTTGCTGGAACTTGATGTTACAGAGTCAGACAGCTCTCTCGGTTCGCCACGTTGCGCGATCAGCGTCCAGTAGGCGGTGTTCGTAGGTAGGATGGATGAGGTGGAGGTATGGCTTTTCTTGCAGGCGTAGGAGCTTCCTCCAGACGTTACCACATCAATCCGCGATTCCGTGCAGACGTATTCGACGCTCTGCGTCCATTCCCCCTTCATGTTGAGGGTCGTGCCCTTGTCTCCGGTTAAGCCTTGCGGTCCTACAGGACCTTGGGGGCCTTCGGGTCCTTGGATGCCTTGCGGTCCTGTGGGTCCTTCGGGGCCTTGAACACCCTGCGGGCCGCTGAGATCTACAGGGGCCGCCCATGAGCCGTCGGGGTTCTGGAAGGCCAAACGCGTTCCGGTCCATTGATGTTCCGGAGCGGTGCCCTGCGGTCCTTGGATGCCGTCCTTGCCGTCCATGCCCGCAGGTCCCCGTTCTCCCGCATCGCCTTTGTCGCCTTTATCGCCCTTCATTCCGGTAGCGGCCCAGTAGTCCGTAGCGACATCCGGCTCCCGGTTTACGGGTACATCCTTGATCGCTTGATAGGAGATGCCGCGATAGAGGACCCAATCCAGTGTTTCATACGTCTGGCCCGCATCCCACGCGCCTTTGTAGGTGGGGCGTACCTTGCCGATTTGTATGATGTTTCCGCTCACGCTACAATGACCTCCAAGATTCCGGTTTCCGGGTTGAGGTTGAACATGGTGCTGTCCACGGGGCCACCGTTATAGGCGAACTGCAAGTAGCCATCCGTATTGACAGAGAAGTTTCCGAATGTGAGGGGCAGCGGCGAATCGCCGATGGGTCCTTTGTCACCTGTCGCTCCTTTGGGTCCTTCGGGACCTTGGGGGCCACGCTCTCCTTGGATACCCCGCGGACCTTCGGGGCCTGACGGTCCGGCTTCGCCGCGAGGCCCCTGAACGCCTTGCGGACCCATCGGTCCCTGCTGTCCTTCTGGGCCTCGTTCGCCTTGGATGCCCTGCGGACCTTGAATGCCGCGCGGCCCCTGCACGCCCATTGCTCCGGGAACACCCTGCGGGCCTGCCTGTCCGACCGGACCTTGCGGCCCGGCTGGACCAGCGGGGACATACAGGGTCATCTTTCCGGACGTGAAATCATATTCGCCGCGACCGGGCGCGGTGGGGGACTCCTGCACGTCGATCCACATCTTGCGGAAGTAGTTGATCTCGATCTGTGTCTTGGCGAATATCTCTTCGACTTCCTTGAGGATCTTCTCTGCCTTGTCCTTCGCGACGACGGCGGTTTCCCCGTCGAGGGTGTCGTAGGCTTCCTGTGCGATGTAGAGGAGTTGCGTCACCGCGAGATCAAGGTCGGCCTCGGTGAGCGTGGAGCCGTCGCGGAAGTCCACGGCGGGCGTCACTTTGTCCGTGATGCGTTGGATGCGGATAGACGCCCCGTTGGGCGGGGCCGTGACGAAGCGTATGGTGCCGGATGTGTGCCATGAGTAGGCGAGGGGGTTTTGTTCGATTTCGTTAAGGCTGACTTTGATGTCGGAGATTTTCAGGTAGGGAAAGGGGACGATATAGTCTTGGGTCGTTCCGTCTCCCGTATAGGTGACGTAACTGTAGGCCATAAAACCTCCTGTATTTAAAGGGGTAATAAAACTGAAAATAATTATTGAAAACCTTTGTCATTTATACTAGGAAAGAAATGTCAGTTGCAAAGACGGCCCGAGTTTTCGGCTTTGCTGTCTTCCTTTTCCTTCTTTTTCTCATGTTCAACTAACGTGAGGCTGAAAAGGCGACGACCTCTGATTATTGGGATCGGAAGGCCGCCGCCTTTTCATCTGTATGGTGGCGGTGGCGGTGGCGAGGAGGGGTGAAGGGGATCAATGTATGAGTTTTTGCAGTATCTGCTCCCTGTTGTCTTTGTTGATGGCTCCAGCTTTTGAAAGCTGTGTGGTGATTTGTTGTTCTGTGATTTTCTTTTCCAGTTCGGGGAACTCCCTGCGGAGCTGATCCCCAGCCATATCTCGATACATCTCGATGATGTTGTTGATGAGTGTTGCCTTGGGGCCTTCTTCGCCGGGGAAGCCTTCCGGGAGGTTTCGATAAAAGGGGGTTTTGATAAGCTCGGAAAGGCGTTGGTGCATGGTCAGCCCGTCGGGTGTCTTCATCCCGCCATGCAGTTCGCAGTAGCGGGAATATTGGTTCATATCCAGCCGAACGCCCTTGAACGTATATTCCGGCCTGCCGATAAGGGTATCCTTTAATCGAAGCATTTCCTCCATCACATCGCTGTCGATTTCCTGTTTGATGGTTCTCGATGGGGTGGACAGGGGCTTTCCGGTAATCCAGCTCATACGTGCGGGCAGATTGTCGGAAAAGAAGGGGGAAGCGTTTTTGATCTGGTCCAGCCACGTCTCCGTTTCCCGCTGGATGGGATCGGTGTACTGGTTGCGGACTTGTCGCTGTAATGCGCTTAGAGGGAGGAAGGAGGTACTCAGACGCCCCACGAATTTTTCCAGCTTGTAGTCCGGATCGTTATAAGCCGCCGCAAGCTCTGACCAGTTTTGCAGATAGGTTTTGTCGCCGAGACCTTTGATGATGGACCCCGTAACACCCCAAACCACTTTGTTTACGGATTTGCTTGAAGCGTCGTTCTCCAGATCATCCATTACCATCCACGAGTTGGCGACAGAACCCAAGATGGAAGCGAACGGATCAAGACGTTTGTATTCCACCCATGAGTCCCCTATTCGTATGGAGTAGGGGGGTATGCCTTTCTCGCGCCACATGTCGCGTACTTTGGGATTTCTGGGGTAGTCCCCGGTCAGTCTTCCCTCGGCGGCCCAGCTGTAGGCCAGCGAGGACAAGGCTACACCGGTAAGAAACTTGCCGCGTGCCTGTGCTCCGAGGTCACCCTGCTTGAAGAAATTCTCGCGGATGTCTTTATACAGGAAATTGAAGCCCGGCGCGTGCTGCATGAAGTCATGGAACAGGTTCACGGGAGTACGGACGAAGGGGCACAGGATTTTTAAGGTAGGGTGTTTGTTCGTTTCATTGAGGAGGGATTGTGCCCACCCTTCAGGATCAAGCTGGTTTGTCCATGTGTTCTCACGAGCGTACTTCAGGGAGGCTTCCTTCAGTTCTCCTTTGATCACGGAACCATTCGGAGCAAAGGCTTTTTCATATCCTTCCTTCACATACTGATCGGCGGCCTTTCCTTTCAGCCCCTTGTCCCACGCCTCCGCACGGAGGGTTGCTTTCAGGTGTGCGCGGAAGTTGATCCCCTTGAAGACTTCTTCGCTGGTCATCATCAGACGTGGGCCATAGCTGTTTATTGCGCCCAGAAAACCGTAGATGTGAGCCAACGTATCCTCAAAGGAAGACAGCTCGGAACCTTCCGGGCGGTTTTTGAGCCATGAGTTGCGGATGCGTTCGTAGGAGATTTGTGGGACATAGTTTTCAAATGCCCGTGCTCCCCGGTCGAGGATGTTGTCGCCGGTCTTGAAAGCCTGCCAGCCCAGCCGCAGGGAGTCCGTAATGACCCCTTGGCCCACCATATCACGGTATATATGGAGATTTTTGGCAAACTCGTCCATATCGCCGTTGATGAGTCCGCCCACGGCGTTCTCCAGCGGGGTATAGAGGGTTTTGATGGTTCCGCTGAATACGTCGAAAAGCGGCGTCTTTATGTTTGAGAGGAGGTTGCTGATGACATACTCGGCTGTGGCTCCCCATCCTGAGAACTCGGGATTGACCCGGCGCATGTTGCCTGTGATGTTTGCGAGGACTTTATTGGGATTCAGGGCGATCTGCTGCGCCAGCTCATCAGCCTGCCTGACGGTGAGGCCTTCATGTCCTAACCATGCGTGAAGCTCGCTCTCGCTCATGCCGTTGGTACTGAGCCAGTTTGAGACACGCTTGGTGAGGCGTGTTTCCCCTTCACGAAGAACGGGCTCAATGATCTCACCGGGATTCAGCAGCGACAGTTCATGGGTCCCCTTATTGGTCAGGATTGTATCCACTTTTTCTGTGGAGAGGTTGTTTCCGAGTTTGCGGGCGTTCAGGCCGCGTGCCCATTCCGTGCCAAGATCCGCGTTGGCGACGTAGAATTCTTGGACATTCTTGCAGGCCATGAGGAGCTGTACCCGATCTTGAAGCGAGCCTCCTCCCTTGGCGATCAGGCGGGAAAGCCTGACCGTTTCCGAGGCGATCTTGTTCAGGAAAACGGCTGTTTCCAGTGCTTCGGTACGGATTTTACGGAGCAGTTTCTTGTTGTTCACGGCCCGTTCGATATGTTTGTCATAACTGAGGCCAGCTTCGTTGAGGTCGCGGATGGCCTTGCCGGTCAGCTTGCTGAAGGACTCTTTCGATCTGTTCCGCTCCAGTCTTCCCGCCAGTTTTTCGCTGAGGGCCTCAAGGAATTTTCCGCCCGTTTCGCTGCCCATCAGGGGAGCGTCTCCTACGGCTGCCGTCAGGGATTCTCTTTCAATGTTGATGAGATCGCCTTCATCGGAAACCTCTTCCGCCATACGCCTGACCTCTCTTTCACTGACGAGTTCATCCCCTTTCAGGGGAGAGGGTGTGGACTTGGGAGGGCGGGGAGACGAAGGGATGTTCTCCTTGGGAGGGATGGCGGCGGTTTCTGTGGAGGCTGTCGCGGCGGTGGAGGCGACGTTTCTTCGTTCAGCGGCAGGGGCTGTGGCGGGCTTGTCTTTCGTGGGGAGGTTCTGTTTTATGGTTTCTGGGCGGGCTTCATTATAACGCTGGATGTCTTCTCCGTATTTTTGCAGGAGCTTGGCCTGCGCTTCGGGATTGTCGCCCGCTTTCCTGAGAGCTTTGACCAGACGGCAGGTTACGACAAAAGAATCAAGGATGACTCCCGCGACACCGCCTTCAAGCGTGGCCTTGAGCTTGCCTTCCAGCAGCCCCTCATCTCCTGTGGCTGCGAGATATTCGGCAATCGCGGGGCGGTACTCCTCGGGAATGTATGCAATGATGAAGTTGGAGAGGCGCTCCTCTTGTTCGCGTGCCGATATGAAGTCTCCGGCAGCTCCTTGAACCACGGGCCTGAGCACGTTGGTGAGCAGTTCCCCCTGCTGCAAGACCTGCCCCGCCTTGAGAGCTTGCCCCATGACCACATAACCTGTGATGGTCTGGCTCAGCGCTTGGGCGGCTCTGCCAAGCGTGGTGTCCGGCTCGTTGACACGTATGCGGAAGAAGGGGGCTTGATGCCGTTCCAGCTTGGCCTGTTCCCACCCTTTGTCGATAACGTCCTTGACGAACTTTCCTGTACTGTATGAAAAGTCCATCGTTTCGTTCCACGCGGCGGCGGGGCCTGTAGCCAGCCCATGCGCCGCATCGAGCGAGGTTGCGACGACGCCTTTGTCGTCCAGCGAGGCGTCTTGCGACAATCTGAGCACCTGCGTCATGTCCAGCCCGGCATTGGGGGTTGTGGGGGATGCGGCGGGTTCAGGTTGCGACTGCTGCTGGTCGATGTGGGAAAACTGGATAACTTTACCCATATCGAGCTGCGGCTGTTGTTGTGGTTCAGCAGGTGTATTCGCGGGAATCCCCGCCAGAGTGTTGCCTGCGTCTGCAAGAAGGGATTGGGCCTGTTCATCCATAGTTACGTTGAGTTGCACGTTGTCAGGGTGTTGTTTCATCTATCGGTTTCCTCCAGCATTGAAGTTGCTTATGAGGGAAACAGCCTCCTCATATTTGTCGGGATATTGTGCCTTGATGCTTTCGAGCAGTTCCTCGGGGGTGGAGTAGGGGGTATTCAACACATCCGGCGTGTTCTGCTTCAACCACAGGCGGAGGGATTTGCCAGCTTGGGCTTCCGCCTGCGCCGTTGTCTGTTGATACACCCCGGCTTTGGGAACCATGCTTCCATCCGTCTGCGTCGTCCCGGTCATGTTGGGCGGGTATTTCTCCTTCATGTACTTTTGGGTCTTCTCCTCGGCCTCAAGGATAAGGTTATCGATCAATACCGGGCCGATGTTCCCGCCCTCCTTTCGGAGAGCTTCCGAGTAGAGGTTGTCCAGAATGCTAGAAAAGTAGCGTTTCGCTTCCAGCCCCTTTTCGACTTCAACGGAAAGCTGCCCCCCCAGATACTTGAACATCTGTTTGGTCAGAACATCGCCGTCATCGTTGGAGTACGTTGTGTAGACACGTTGTCCGGCCTGTTTTCGGGCTTCCCGGTATGCCTTGTTTTCTTCCTTGTCGGCTTCCCGGACATCGTCGAGGAGCTGGTTGGTGCGTTCCGGTCCGAATTCGGGGGCTTGCGCGATAATCGCGTTGGCGTTGAGTTCGCCGTCTTTTGCCATTTCCCGTGCGATGGCGAAATGACTCATCAGGGCGGGGGAATAGGACAGGCCCTTATAGGTTTCCTGCCGGATGGAGTTGATGTTCATGAGGGTGGGGCGGACAAGGCGCTCAGGGCATCCTTGCGCCCTGAGGCTGTCTGCTGTGGCTATGAACTCCGTGTTGGATGCCAGTGTGTAGGAGTTCGCCGTCCACCGTTCCTCTTCGAGTTCCTTGTTGCGCCTGTCCTGTGCCCATGCGAACTGGATGTTGGCGCGGGCTTCCGCCCGTTTTTGCTTCTTGATTTGGGCGATCTTTTCACGGATGCCGGGCAGGTCGCTCATGACGCCTTTGCCTTGTTTCAACACATCGAAGGCTTTCAGGATATGGATGTCTTCATCGTTGTTGTAGTAGGCGGTGAAGACGGCCTTTTCCTTGAAATCCGCTATGTTGGTGTCAAGATAGCCGTGTCGTGCCATGTCTTGGGCGTTTCTGTCGATGATGTCGCAGAGTGCGGCGATGTTGGCGTCGCGCCGATCCGGGGCACTGAAGCTGTGCCCGCCGTTCTGGGAAGGGTTGAACGCGGCGTCAATCTCTTTTGAGGTCGCGCTCAGGTAGCTTTCTTCAAGTCGCTTTTGCGTGTTTTGGGCGAGCTGCGCCGTGTGTCTGGAAAGGACATTCGCTTTTGCTTCCCCTTCCATCTGCGAGTAGTGCTTGGCGAGAAACAGCTTGTCCGAGTAAGCCTTCAATCCCGTTTCTTTCCGGTATTCATTGAGCCACTCGGAAAGCTGGTTGTTCACCTTGCCCATATCCGTTTCATTGACGAGCTCGCTCCGGCTGAAACGGTCGTTCAGATATTTGTTGACGTCCAGTCCCAAGCCTTTGAGACGGGCTTTTTCAAAACCAATTCTGGCCCACGGGTTGGAGCCTTGATATTCGGGGTGCGCTTCGACGAAGGTTTTCCAGTCAGAACGGTTTTTGTTGTGTTCATCCCAATTTTCAAACTTGACCTGAGCTTCCGACGCTTCCCGTTCGATTTTGGCATCCAGCCTGTTCTGGAGGAAAGGGAGCAGCGTATTGTCCCACTGGCCTAGGGAGCGGCCCAGCTGCTCCCATTGACTGCCCGCGCCATACGGACGTTCCACATATCCGGCGCGGGCTTCGTCGTAGGAATAGGCACTGTTGGAGCGGATGGTCGGCTGGAGTTGGGCGTTGGATTTCAGCTCTTTCCTGATTGTGGGCTGTGAGGATTGCGCTCTCGGCATGATGCTATTTCCTCCTCTTGCCGTTGCGTGTTGCGCTGCCGGATTGAAGTTGCATGTCTTTATACTTGTAGTACTTGTCGGCTGCCCCAAAAGCTGCGCTGCCGATGCCCAAGGCTGTTCCGAGCACGTTCATGCCGCTGTTGTGGACGGATGGGGCGGCGATGAAGTTTTGCTGGTTGTTGATGCGGTTCTGCGCCTTGTCGCGGTAGGAGCGTATGGCGACATCGGAACTTGCCGAGGACATTTCATATTGGTGGCGGATGGCGTCCCGTTGGTTCGCCTCCTGAAGGCCCAAG
>OAZX01000418.1_pt1 | contig 21659 bp, 11 predicted proteins | sample 1495341 | NCBI WGS metagenome assembly OAZX01 (sample SAMEA2580119, study PRJEB22360) | human gut metagenome | biome: human gut; feature: human-associated habitat; material: faeces | place: Denmark | collected 2008/2010 | reverse complement strand
CGCATTCACGCGGGAAAGGGGGTCGATTTGGCGGCGATCCGCCAGCCACTTGCCGCCCGGGCTGATGTGGTCGGTCGTGCACTTGCCCTTCACTTTGATGAGGAGCGGAAGCGCCACGAAATCCTTGCCGTCCCAAGGTTTGAAGGGGCTGAGGAGCTGAATGCGTTCATTGGTCGGGCTCACTGCCATATCAATCTTTTCGTAGGTCGGCAGGACGCAGCCGGCCACTTCCTTGACGAAGCCCTGCTTAGGCAGCTCTTCGCCCTTGGGTTCGGCGAGCTTGACATTCTGACCGGTGCGGCTTCTCAGCGTTCCGGCGAGCGGATTAAAGGTGATGTCGCCTTCTGCAGCCATAGCCATGACGATTTCGGGCGAGGCGAGGAATGCGTTGGTCTTGGTGCTGCCGTCGTTGCGGCCGGCAAAATTGCGGTTGAAGGACTCAATGATGGAATTGGGACGCGTCATGTCGCCCGTCGTACGATGCCACTGACCAATGCAGGGGCCGCAGGCCGTCGCAAGCACCGTCGCATTGAGCTTGCGGAAGACGTCCAAAAGACCGTCGCGTTCGAGCGTCTGGAAGATGCGGACCGAGCCGGGAACGACCATAATCGGGGTTTTCACCTCAATGCCCTTGTCGATCATTTCCTTGGCAACCGAAGCTGCGCGCGTAATGTCTTCGTAGGACGAATTTGTGCAGGAACCAATCAGCGCAACTTCAAGTTTCTGCGGGAAGCCTTTTTCCTTGGCCTTGGCGGCAACCGTCGAAATCGGCATCGCGGCATCAGGCGAGAACGGACCGTTGATATGGGGTTCGAGCGTCGACAAGTCGATTTCCACCACGCGGTCATAGTATTTCGCCGGATCGGCGGCCACTTCAGGGTCAGCCTTCAAATCCTTGGCGACGCCGCGGGCAAGGTCGACCACGGCCTGACGGCCCGTGGAGACGAGATAGCGCTCCATGGCGGCATCAAACGGGAAGATCGACGTGGTGGCGCCCGTTTCCGCACCCATGTTGCAGATCGTAGCCTTGCCGGTTGCAGAGAGGGATTCCGTGCCTTCGCCGAAGAATTCGATGATGGCGTTGGTACCGCCCTTGGTCGTTAGGATGCCCGTGAGCTTCAGAATCACATCCTTCGGAGAAGCCCAGCCTTTCAGGCGGCCGGTAAGCTTCACGCCGATGAGTTTGGGCATCTTGAGCTCCCACTCCATGCCCATGAGGCCGTCGACCAAATCAGCGCCGCCCACGCCGATCGCCAGCATGCCGAGGCCGCCCGCAGTAGGCGTGTGGCTGTCAGTGACGAGCATCATGCCGCCCGGGAAATTGTAATTCTCGAGGAAAACCTGGTGACAGATGCCCGCGCCCGCAGGCCAGAAGTCAAAGCCGTAGCGCTTGGCAGCGCGGGCGAGGAAATCGTACGTTTCGTAGTTCGACTTATCGGCAACCTTCAAGTCAGGAATCGCACCCGCGTTGGCCATCACCAAGTGGTCACAGACGATCGCAGCCGGCAGCGCAATGCGGTCCTTGCCCGATGAAAGGAACTGAATAATGGCCATCGGGCCGCCAATGTCGTGCGTGCCTGCACGATCCGGGCGGAGTTCGACGTAGTCAGCGCCGCGCTTAAATTCGCGCATTTCTTCGGGATGATAGAGATGCGTGTAGAGGATTTTTTCCGCGAGCGTGAGCGGGCGGCCGAGATGTCCGCGAACAGCCGCGAGTTTTTTCGGATATTCGCGGTAGAACGCTTCGATCATGTCGAAGTTGCGGATGTGTCCGGTCTCAGCAGCGGGCTTGAGCGAAGCGCTCGAGGCTAAGGTCGGAACAGATGCGGCGGCGCCGGCTGCGGCGGCAGTTTTTAAAAGCGAGCGGCGGCTCAATGCGGGGGTCTTCATTTTTTTTGTTTCTCCTGTTGCGGACCGATGGGCAACTTGCCGTCTGTGCTTTGATGCAGGCGGTAACGACTGCCCCATCGGTCAACGGATGGTCCGGCGCCGATCGTTTTTGACTCGGCGTCTTTGTTTTTCCGTGCCGCGCATTTTTCTCCCGAGGTTCCACTACGTAGAGCCGAATGAAATCAAGTTTTCATCTCCTTGGGGCGCATCAGTACCCGCCCTCACATCGGTTCCGGCAGAATCTCTGCCGCACGTTTTTATATAGAGTGCGTACAATAAAAAGTTCTATAAAACCTCGGCATCACGCGGAGTACAAGGGGCCATGTTTTCGTTGGAAATCATTATTCCCATCATCGTCGTCGCAGCAGTCTGCGCCGTCTATATCATTCTTCGCGGCCGACGCGACGAACGTCGCGCCCGCGAGGCCGGGGAAAAACTCCGTCCAATCCCCATGGACGATCCGTTAGTGGCGAGCGGCGCTGCCATGCGCCCTGCGCCTGACGCCCCAGCACCTAAGCCGGCGGCCAGTGCTGCCGCCCCTATGGAGCCGGTGTTCAATCCGGATGCTGCGAAACCATCGGAAGAATCGGAGCTTTTTGAGCCCCAATCGCCTTCGGATGAGCCGCCTATCTACCGCCAGCTCGAAGCGGAGGAAGAGGCGCAGCGCGCTGCTGACGAAGCTGAAGCTCAGGCCGCCGCTCAAGCCGCGGAACCCGAGGGCGGAGAACGCCATCCGGCAGAGCCGTCGGTCGACAGCATGATCGAATGGATCCTTGACATTGCGCCGCGGGAAGGCATGCAGTTCGCCTTGGGCGGCGTGCAGAGCCTCAAACTGGAGGTGGACCGCCTTCAGCTGCCGCTCCTTGTGCGCATCTGGGCGCAGTCCTCGCGTGACGGTCTTTATTACGATTCCGGCGAATTGACGGGCCCCGCCCGCCACGTTGTAGCCGCAGTGGTGCTCGCCAACCGCGCCGCACAGCTCGACGACGTCGCCGCATCACGCTTCTTCCAAGTGCTCGAGCAGTCCGCTGCGCAAAACGAAGTGGCGCTGCGTCGAGAGATGGAGCCCGAAGACGCCGTCAAGCGTTCTGCAGACCTCAAGCGCTTCATCAAATACTACGATCGTGCCGTTGAGGTCCGCATTGTTCCGCGCGGCGAAGCCGAAGAAAACTTCTCGCTCGAAGCCGTCGGCGCGGCCGCTTCAGCCGCCGGCTTTGCTGCGGCCTGCGAGGCGCGGTTGGCGCCCCCCGGCTTGGCTGGGGCGAGCGGCCGCTGGGAGCTTCGTCTGGCCGTCGACGACATCGACCCCGTGATGACGCTCGCCTTCGGTCCCAATCAGACCAAGTCGCTCACGCTGGCACTTTCCCTTCCGCTCGCCAATCTGGCCCGCGGCGACCTGAAGCGCTTCTTTGCCATCGCAAACAGTCTGGCCGCCGCCCTTAACGGCATCTGGACCGACTGCGCAGCGCGTCCGATTGATGCGGGCGGCGCCATGCAAATTGCGGAAAAGATCGCCTCGCAGGCGAAGCTGATGTCCGCTGGCGGCGTCACGCCGGCCTCTGAGCGCGCCAAGCTTCTCTTCTCGCATTAAAGCGAAAACATTCACGAAGCACTCCGCACGAGGCCGCCCGACTGTCGACTGCCAAATCGATTGTCGGACGGCCTTTTCATTGAGCACAACTGAATACGACTGACAAACGTCCTCGTTTGCCCGAAGCAGATTTTCATGATGACCTCTCTATTTAACGACAACGAAGAAGCCGCGCCCGTCAAAGCAAAACCGCAGCGGACCCGCAAAACCGGCAAAGCCACCGCTGCCCCAGCCTCGGGAGCGGCATCTCCCGCGCAGGCCTCCTTTTTCGGCGGCAACGCTCAAGTGCTTTCGCCCGACCAAGCGCCCGCGCGCATGCATCAGCTCGAAACTGAGCTTGAACGCTGGAACTACGAGTACTATGTGCTTGATGAGCCGAGCGTGCCCGATGCGGAATACGACCGGGCGTTCAATGAACTGAAGGCGCTCGAAGCCCGCTTTCCTGAACTCAAAAGCCGCACCTCTCCCACTTTGCGCGTAGGGGGCGCGGTACGCACCGGCTTCAAGAAGGTGCGCCATGACGTGCCGATGCTCTCCATCCATACGGAAACCGACTTTTCGGCAGCCGGGGCAGCCGCTTTTGATGAACGCGTGCGCTCAGCCCTGAGCCTTTCGCCGGAAGACCCGCCCGTCGAATACGACTGCGAATTGAAGTTCGACGGTCTCGCGACCAATCTGCGTTATGAAAAAGGCGTCTTGACGGAAGCCTCCACTCGCGGCGACGGCGTTGAGGGCGAAGACGTGACGGCCAATGTCCGCACGATCCGCACCATTCCGCTGCGGCTCAACGGCAAAGTGCCCGATATTCTGGAAGTTCGCGGCGAATGCATCATGCATAAGGCCGACTTTCTGGCCCTCAATGCCCGACAGGAAGCAGCCGGCGAAAAACCGTTTGCCAACCCGCGTAACGCCGCTGCCGGGTCGCTGCGGCAGCTTGACTCGAGCGTAACGGCTCAGCGCACCCTTCACTTCTATGCCTACTGTCTGGGCGAAGTTTCTGAACCCTTTGCTGAGACGCAGTCGGGCGTACTGGACCGTTTCGCAGAGCTGGGGTTTCCCGTTGCGCACATGCGCGAGGTCGTCAAGGGGCCCGAAGCACTCGCCGCCTTCCACGACAAAGTTGCGGCGGCCCGTGCGTCGCTTCCCTTTGAAATCGACGGCGTGGTCTATAAAGTCAACAGCCTCGAACTTGAAGAAGAGCTTGGCTTCATTGCCCGAGAACCGCGCTGGGCGTGCGCGCACAAATACCCTCCCGAAGAGGTGCTCACCCAAGTGCTCGGCATTGACGTGCAGGTGGGCCGCACCGGCCGGCTCACGCCGGTCGCACGTCTGGCGCCGGTCTATGTGGGCGGCGTCACGGTTTCCAACGCTACGCTCCACAATGAAGATCATGTGGTGAAAGACCTCGACCTGCGCGTGGGCGACACTGTTGTGCTGCGCCGGGCGGGCGACGTCATTCCGGAGATTCTGCGCGTCGTCAAAGAGCGCCGGCCGGCAGGCACCAAGGTTTTCGAGATGCCTCATGTCTGCCCGATCTGCGGCAGTGCTGTCATTCGGGATGAAGAAGAAAAAGACATGCGCTGCACGGGCGGCCTCGTCTGTCCCGCGCAGATGAAGCTTTCCATTGTGCATTTCGCTGCTCGCCGCGCTATGGGGATTGATGGTCTGGGCGAAAAAATCGTCGACATGCTCGTTGATGAAGGCCTCGTGAAGACGCCTGCCGACCTCTTTGGTTTGACGCTCGAAGCCCTCACCGCCCCCACGACGGCGACTGCCGGGAGTGAAAAACCCGAAAAACGCATGGGACCCAAGGCCGCCGCCAACCTGCTCGCCAGCATTCAGGCGAGCACCCATACAACGCTCGCCCGCTTTGTCTTTGCGCTTGGCTGCCGCCATGTCGGCGAAGCCACGGCGCTCGGACTTGCCAACCATTTCGGCACGTTGAGCGCCATTGAAAATGCCTCCATGGAAGCGCTTACCGGCGTACCCGATGTCGGCGAAGTGGTGGCCGAAAGCATCTATGCGTTCTTTCGCGAACCGCACAACCGCACCGTTATTGATGCGCTCATCGCCCGCGGCATTTGCTGGCCCGCGGTCGAAAAGACCGCGCCGAGTCTGGTCTCCGGAAAGACCTTTGTGCTCACCGGCACACTGCCGACACTGAGCCGCGACGAGGCCAAGGACCGACTCACCGCTCAGGGAGCGAAAGTCGCCGGATCAGTAAGCCGCCGCACGTGGTGCGTGGTCGCTGGGGCCGACGCCGGCAGCAAACTGAGCAAAGCCGAGGAACTCGGCATCCCTGTCATTGACGAAGCAAAGCTCCTCATGCTCTTAGACGGCACGCTTCCCGCAGAACTCGAAAAGAAGGATTGATCATGCTCGCACTCATCGGCGGAACTGGATTTGACCGTCCCGGGATCATTGAAGATCCCGAAGAAATCGACATGGAGACACCCTACGGACGGCCTTCCGCCCCGCTTATTTTCGGGCGCCTGGGCAGCCGTCCGATTGTCTTCCTGCGCCGCCACGGCGTGCATCATGAGTACGCGCCTCACCGCGTTCCCTACCGAGCCAACATCTGGGCCCTCCAGCGTGCGGGTGTTGAAGGCATCATCGGCGTTGCGACCGTCGGCGGCATCGGCGAAGCACTCCTGCCGGGCGACTTGATGGTGCCGGACCAGCTGATCGACTATACCTGGGGCCGCGAATGCACCTACTATGATTCGCCGGACGCCGGCGTGAAGCACATTGACTTCACCATGCCTTTTGACCAAGCGCTCTCTGCACTCCTCATCAGTGCCGCCCGCCGTCTGGGAAAAACCATCGTGGCCGACGGCGTTTATGCCTGCACCCAGGGACCGCGCCTTGAAACCGCTGCGGAAGTCGCCCGCTATGCGCGTGACGGCGCCAATGTCATCGGCATGACGGCCTATCCGGAATGCGCTTTGGCCCGTGAGCTTGAGCTCCCCTATGCCGCCATCTGCCCGATCGTCAATTCCGCTGCAGGCCTGCGGGAATCCAAACGCGCGATTCGCTTTGAAGCCTTGAAGGACGCGGCTGACCGTGCGGCCAAAGGTGCCGTAGATGTCGTTGAAGAAGCCGTGCGCCTCCTTGACGTGCGGGCTTAACACCAGATCTCATTGGAGGAGCTGTCGATATGGTTTTGGAAGTCATGCGTCTTGGGGAACCCGTGCTGATGAAGGAGGCGCTGCCGGTTCGGGATTTGGGAAGCCCCAGACTCCGAAAGCTCGTTGCGGATATGTGGGACACCATGCATGCCGAGGGCGGCGTCGGCATTGCTGCGCCTCAGGTGGGCGTGAGCGAACGCATCATTTGTTTTGGCTTTGAAGCCTCGAGCCGCTACCCGGATGCGCCGGCAGTGCCGCAGACCGTGCTCATCAACCCAACCGTCGAACTGCTGCTCGAAGGCACCGCTGATGATTGGGAGAACGGCTGGGAGGGGTGCCTCTCCGTACCCGGCATGCGCGGGGTCGTCCCGCGTGCCAGGCGAATTCACTACACCGGCTTTGGACTTGACGGCGAGACAATCGAGCGAGAAGCCGAGGGTTTTCATGCCCGAGTGGTGCAGCATGAGTTTGACCACCTAAAAGGCATCGTCTATCCGATGCGCATCAAAGACTGGACGCACTTCGGCTATTCCGACGTGCTCTTTCCCGAGCTTAAAGATCAGCGGTGAGCTACGCTTTTTTCGGCGGCAGCCATCTCGAGCAGCCGCCGAATATCTTCGGGCGTTTTGACGCCGAGCTTACGCAGAATGTTTGCTCGGTGCACTTCCATCGTACGCTGCGCAATGCCGCTTCGTTCAGCCGCTTCGCGGTTCGTGAGGCCGAGCGCAATGAGCTGAGCGAGCGAACGCTCACGTTTAGTGAGGGCGGCGAGCCGCTCGAGCGAGTCTTCTCCGGGGAGCCCCGCTGCGGCAGCGGCGCTCGCCCAAGCCGCACAGGCGACCGAGTTGAGAAAACGCTCGTTGTCGACGGGTTTCAGGAGAAAATCAAATGCGCCGTCCTGCACCGCCCCCACTGCCATATCGACGTCGCCGTGACCGGTGAGAAAAATGATCGGGAGCGCAATGCCGCGGCTCCTCATCTCATGCTGAGCCTCAATCCCGCTCATGCCCGGCATGCGCACGTCGAGCACCACGCAGCCCGGCTCCGACGGGGAATCGCCCGTGAAGAAGTCCTCTGCCCGCCCGTAGGTGACCGTTTTCCATCCTTCCATATCCAGCACGAAGCTCAAGGCTTCGCGCAGATCCGCTTCATCATCCACAATGCGCACCAAAGCGTGCGCCTGCGCGAAGGCAAGCTGTTCGGGGGTAATCTGTTTCTGACTGGGTCTCATAATGCTTTAGTTCTTTGAAGAATTACCGATTTCTTTTGTCTCTGCAGCTTGGGCAGTGCCTTCGGCCGACTGATGAAGCGAGAGCGTCCGCGCGAGCGTGGGAAGCGTTGCCACGGCAGCCAATCCGCCCCCTGCCAGAGCCGTAAAAGTGATCCGCCCGCCCAGACGTTCGAGGATGCTCCGCACAATCGAGAGCCCCAGCCCCAAACCGCTCTTTTTGCTGCTTGAGCCCGAGGCTGCCCTGTCGTTAAGCCGTTCAACGAGCTCTGAGGGTACCGCCGGGCCGTTATTGAGCACGGTGAGTTCAGCCTTGCCGTTATGCTCGCTCACGGCAATATTCACCATACCGGCCGGGAACCCTTCCACAGCTTCCAGCGCGTTTTTAATGAGATTCATCGCCACGAGTTCGAGCTCGAGCGGATCGGCCAAACACTGGACGTCCTCACGCGCTGCGATCGACACGGCGGCATGCCAGCGTCCGGTCGTGGTGAGCTCGCGCAGGGCCTTGCGCGCCGCCTCGACCAAACTCACGGCTTCCCGCACGGGCTTATCGGATTTTGCGTAAGCCCGTACGCGGTTCACAATCGCGTCGGCGCGAGCCGTCTGCGTCTCAAGCTTCCCGACAATTGCCTCAATCTTTTCGGGCGTCAGGCTGCCGGATTGAACGAGACGCTTAAGCCCGAAGACATAGAGCGAGATGGCAGCGAGCGGCTGACGCATCTCATGCGCAAAAATCGTAGAGAGCTGCCCCACTGCGCCTACTCGGCTCATATGTTCAACGCGTTCGGCCGCAGCTCGAGCATCGTTTTGCAGACGCTGCTGCTCATGCAGCGCCTCCTGCAGATGAGCCGTGCGGACACGCACGAGCTGCGACACACGCACGCTGTGAAAAATAAGCCCTAAGAGGAGCAGCGCAAAGAGCAAAATCCAAGTGCCGTACTCATCGATCAGCCGACGGACAGTCCAGTCCCGCAGATAGGCATAGGGACCAATGCGCAGATCATGAAAAACCTGATCCACGCTTGAATAGTCCGTCGCGGCGCTCCAATAAAGGCCCCGCTCAAACGTGGGCGGCATTTCAAAGAGCGCACGCAGCACCAGACGTGATACCCGCGGATCTGTGGCCGGCGTTGTTGCGACCGTCCATGACGGATAAAGCGCCGTGGAACGCATGCAGGGCTCGGGCCGCTCCGCGGAATCCAGACGGTTAAGCACCTTGAGCTGCCCCTTGGCATTGGGGTGCGAAGCGAGCCACTCTTCGAGATAACAGAGCCGGAAAAAGCCGACATCCGCCTCTCCCGAAAGAATCATCGGAATGGCGCCCTCCAGACGCTTGCCGTCGCCCAAATACACACGCGAACTGAAAAGCGTTTCGGGGTTAAGGCCGGCCTTGAGCAGCACATGCTCGGCAAGCTGCCGCCCGGTGAAGGCCTGAGGAGAAGAAAGAACGAGCTTCGCGCCCTTCAAGTCCGAGAGTTTATTGAGGGACTTCCGGGCGGCAGACACGACGATCGTTGAACCATCGTTGTGATTGGGATTGGGATAGCTGTTTGACGCTACGGTGGCCGCCGCGCGGGCGCCGTATCGTTCCATGCGGACGTAAAAACCAGAGCTTGAGAGGAAAAGATCCACCTCGCCTTCGCGGATGGCCTGCGAGAGTCCCGCCAGGTCGTAATGCGTCACGATGACGTTGGCCGTGCCGAACACACGCTTAAGCGCCCCGATCGTCGCTTCCACAATCGGCTCGTAGGGTGACGGGCGAACATATTTCACCACGCCCACCTTGAGCGGCATATGCTCTGCCGGGAAGTCCGACGAGAAGCTCGCCGCCGTTAAAGCGTCGGGCTGAGAAGGCGCCGCCGCACTGCCAGAGAGCGGGCAAAAGAGCCCGCAAGCCCCAAGAACCAGAAGCGCGCCGAGTTTCTTGATGGCATCAGCGCCTGGCTGCAAAGAAAAGAGTCGTGGGTTCATAGACTGCTGCAGAAAAGACGGCTTCGCGCGCTGCCGACGCGCTCAAAAAACGCTTTGGCACAGCTCTTTCCTGCATCCTAGCGTTTAGAGCCAGCACAATGCAAGCAAAGTGAAAACATCCGCGACGGCGCATCAGGAGAGCGCACCGGCGGAACCGCTCGGCGCGGCAACAGCCGGCTCCGATTCATCAGCCTGCTGCGCATAGCCGACAGCCTCCGCAATATCGACCGATACCACACGGCTCACCCCGGGCTCCTTCATCGTGACGCCGATCAGCGCCTTGGCATATTCCATCGTGACGCGATGGTGCGTAATGATGAGGAACTGCGTATCAACGCTCATTTCGGTACAAAGACGCGCAAGTCGTCCCTGATTTGCTTCATCGAGCGGGGCGTCGACTTCGTCGAGCAGACAGAAGGGGGCGGGGTTGAGCTTAAACATGGCAAAGACGAGCGCCGTGGCCGTAAGCGCCTGTTCGCCGCCCGACAAAAGCCGCACGGTCTGATTGCGCTTGCCGGGCGGCTGAGCCGAAACTTCAACACCCGCCGAGAGTATCTCGTCGCCCTCCATGCGAAGCGCCGCGCGGCCTCCGCCGAAAAGACCGCGGAACGTGTCATTAAACTTTTCGTTGACCTTGTCAAAGGTTTCACGCATGCGTGCGCGGGTCTCTGCGTCAATGCGGCGGATAGCCGCCTCGAGCGTCTCAATGGCCTGCCGCAGATCCTGCATCTGAGCTTCTGCGAGGCGAATAGCTTCCTGCGCCGCCTCAAGATGGGCCAAAGCTGCATGATTGACCGGACCGAGTGCGGCAATTTCATTCATCAGGCGCGTGACCTCGTTACGCACCGTGTTGGCCTTGACGCCTCGTTCCTCGGCGAGCTTAGAGAGCTCGGTCCAATCCGCACCAAGTTCCTGCATGCGCCCGGAGAACTGCCCGAGCAGTCCCGCCTTCTGTTCGGCCTCTACGCGCAGCCGAGCAATTTCTTCTGTCAGCGGAAGAATCGATTCGTTCAAGCGCTTGATCTGCCGCTGTTCGTCCTCACGTTTGCTGCGGGCCGCTTCAAGTTCAGTCTGTGCGGCAGCCAATGCCTTTTCGAGGCTCGCATTTTTTTCGAGGAGCTCCGACGTGCCGCTTTGCAGCCGTTCGTCTTCACGGGCATCGAGCACTTCGCGGGTTTCTTCGAGACGCTTGGATTCTCGGGCAATGTCGCTTTGGGTTTCCGCGAGCCGCCGTTCGGCTTCGGTACGCGACTCACGAGCCTGCGACGCCTCGAGCTTTTTCATAGCTTCACGATGAATCGACTCCGCCGCAGCGCGCTTAAGGTCGATCAGCCGGTCATGCAGCCGATCATGCGCAGCCGCAGCTTCACCCGCGGCGTGCTGAATCTCGTCGAGCGCTTCCGTTTTGGTTTCAACGGCACCAAGCGCTGCCTCTACACGCTCTTGGGCCCGCTCAGCCTCGATCTCCATTTCTTCACGCGACCGCCTGAGATCGGCCTCTCGGCGCTGCCAGGCCTCCCACGCACTGCGGGCTTCCCGTTCTTCAAGCACGAGTTTGGCCGTGCGGCGCTCGAGCTCAACGACCTCGCGCTGCAGCGCCTCGGCACGCCCTCGCGCATCAGCTTCGGCTTTCTGCGCATCCGTACGGGCCTCGTCAGCGCCTGCCGCTGCCTCGTCAAGCGCCTCCACCTGATGCGTAAGTTCCGCAATTTCCCGTTCTCGGGAAAGGATTGCCAAGCGGGGATCTTCCGCAGCCCAAAAGGTAACGGACGCCGCATTGACGAGGTCCCCCTGCGGCGTCACCAGTGCGCATCCCGGCGGGATGTCGGCGCGCGCTGCGAGTGCTGCCTCAAGCGAAGAGGCGAGCCCGACGCCTGCGGTCCAAACGTCGGCCGCCGCAGCCGCCGCCGGATTATCGGTTTGGATAACGCTTCTCAAGCGCTTCGCCGCCCATTCAGGATGCGGATGAGCGGCAGTCTCTGCGGGGGCCGCAAAAGCGAGTCTTGCCGGCGGGCGCGCCTTAGCGCTTGCGAACCCGGCAGCGGAACGCAGATCGCGCAGCAAAAAAGCGCGTGCACGGTGTTCGAGCACCGCTTCAAGCGCGGTTGTCCAGGCGTCGTCGATGTTGATTTCGTGAATCAATTCCGGCAGTCCGTCCAGTCCTTGGTCCTGAAGCCACTCCGTGAGGCTGTCAGACTCCAGTGCCTTTTGCTGCACGGCTTCAAGCGTTTCTAGTTTTGCGCGCAGGGCTTTAACCTGCGAAAGGGCGGCAAAGTACGCCTCTGCGGCATCTTTGGCGCGTTCGCGTGTTTCTTCTGCTGCGGCAGCAGCGTCTTCGCGGGCAGCCGCAGTTTCTTCGAGCACATCGCGGACTTCGGCTAAAGATTCTGCGAGCGCCGCCAATGTTTCTTCATCCGGGTGCGCTTCAGACGCATCCGCCGCATCAGTCTCGAGACGAGCCATTCGGTCTGCCACTTCCGCTGCTCGCTCACGAGCAGATTGGAGGCCGGCCTCCGCCACTTCGACTTCCGTACGAGCGCGAGCGAGCTGTGCGCCGGCTGACTCCGCCCGCATGCGCGACTCCTCTTCAGCAGACTGAGCGCCTTCGAGGGCTTCATCTCGAGCGGCGTTCAATTCATCGAGCTCTTCGAGTTCAGCCGCGAGACGCTCCTCTTTTTGCGCGGCTGATTCAATGCGAATTTCGAGCTCCTCGGCCAATGCCTGCTTTTCTTTCAGTGCGGCTTCGGCCTCCGCAAAGTCTCGTTCAGCCAATCGCCGACGTTCCACGATGCGGCTCATCTCGCCCTCCAAGCGGGCGAGCTCCTTCTCGCTTTCACGGAAGGCGTCGGAAGCATTGCGGTGCGCCGCATCAGCACTGCGCTCAGCCGCAGCGAGGTCTTCAGAATGCGATTCGAGCGTTTCAAGATCACGGCGCTTTGCCGTAATCTCATTTTCGAGCTGCGCAATAGCCGCCCGCGCGGCATCGGATTCCCGCTTTGCATCTTCATACTGCAGGAAGTACCAAAGCGATTCGCTCTGAACCTTTTTGTCGCTCAGCGCCTGCCAGCGGGCGGCAGTATCTGCTTCGGCCTGCAGCCGAGTGATCTCTTCAGCACGCACGGCCTGAAGGTCAGCAGCGCGTTCAAGATTTTCCCGTGTGGATTTGAGGAGATTCTCCGTTTCACGGCGGCGCTCTTTATAGAGCGACACGCCGGCGGCCTCTTCCAAATAAACGCGCAGCTCTTCGGGCTTGGCACGAATAAAGCTCGCAATCATGCCCTGCGAAATGATGGCGTAGCTGCGTGCGCCCAGCCCCGTGCCCATGAAGATTTCCTGGACATCGCGGCGGCGCACCTGCTGGTGATTGATGTAGTAGGCCGATACGCCTTCCTTGGTGACCACGCGGCGTACGGACAATTCTTCGTACTGCCCCCACGGCCCTTTCACCTGATGGTCCGCGTTGTCAAGCACCAGTTCGACGCTTGCTCGTCCGAGCGGCGCACGGCCGGTAGAGCCCGCGAAAATCAGTTCGCTCATCGAACTCGAACCGCGCAGTTCGCCGATGCGGCCTTCGCCCAGCACCCAGCGAACCGCATCAATGATGTTCGATTTGCCGCAGCCGTTCGGGCCCACGATCGCAATCAGCGGGTCCCGCAGTTCGATCACTACGGGGTCCGCGAAGCTTTTGAAGCCGGCGATTTTGATCTGACGAAGGTGCAAAGGAGGCTCAGACGAAATAAGGAAAGAAGAGGATCACTGGAAGAACCAGCTGCACGCATTTTAGCGAGAGTCGCCCCGTTGGTCTCACCATCCTTGCGGCAAAGCGCTTAGAGTCTCTGGCCGCTGCAAACGGAGGGCTCGGAGAGGCTCTTCCATCCGCAAAAGTCTGCCGTCATCGAAAACACTGCAGCGCTTCTCTGCGGCATCTTTAGCACTGTCATACAGAAGAGACAAAACGCTCTTTGCGGTCTCCGAGAGTCCGCAAAACCCGGTCGCCATGAATCATCATCAGAATCAAACCACCCGCAGACGCCTTTATTGGAATGAGCTTCCCCATCTTTGCGGCCCAGACGACCTCTTTATAATGCAGGCTTCAAAAAAATTCTGACGACATTCATGAGGCTCCCTGCCAAACCAACCGGCCGCAAAGCGGCTCGCGGACTTCAGGAGCCTCCGCGACATCCGGGGATATCCGAAACATGTACGAAATTGCGCCGCTGCTTGACGATCCCATCCACAACCTGAAAACGATCCGCGACCTTTACCGCTGGGCCGTTACGGAACTTGAAACCTCCGATCTTTCATTCGGACATGGGTCGCCAAGCGCGCTCGAAGATGCATCCTTTCTCATCTGCCGAGCGCTGAAACTCCCGTTTGAGAATTTCGACATGTTCCTCGATGCTGCGCTCACGCACAACGAGCTCGTGCGAATCGTGCATCTCATCGACCGCCGTGTGCATGATAAGACCCCCACCGCCTATCTCCTGAAGGAAGCCTGGCTCACCGAGCACCGCTTTTACATTGATGAGCGTGCGCTGATTCCCCGCTCCTACATCGCGGAGCTGCTCGAAGAAGATCTGGCTCCTTGGGCCGCAGATCCTGAAGCGGTGCAAAGCGTGCTGGACCTCTGCACGGGTTCGGGGTGTCTGGCCATTCTCGCGCAGGGGGCTTTTCCTAATGCCAAGGTCACCGGCTCGGACATTTCCCAAGCTGCGCTTGAGGTTGCCAAGATCAATCGCCGGGACTATGACATGGAAGAGACGCTGGAACTGGTTCAGAGCGATCTTTTTGAAAATCTTCAGGGACGGCGCTTTGACATCATTATCTCGAACCCGCCCTATGTCACCACCGATGCCATGGAGCGGCTGCCGAGCGAATACCGTCATGAACCGGCCCTCGCCCTGGCTGCCGGCGCAGACGGCATGGACGTCGTTCGCCGCATTCTCACCGAAGCCGCAGATCATTTGACCGAAGAGGGCTTCATCGTCGTTGAAGTGGGCGACGGGCTCGAAGCCGTTGAAGCGGCTTTTCCCGGTCTGCCCATTACGTGGCTTTCGGTCTCGGGCGGCGACGATCAGGTGTTTCTCGCGCAGCGCGCCGATCTCGCTCAATATTTCAAAATTCAACACTGATTTCTGCACCCGCATTCCCTAACGAGGGCGACCTCTGCCCTCGTTTCGAAATGCGCCGCCTCGCTCATGCTTCGACTTCTCAACCTCGCGCTGATGCGCGGGACGCGACTGCTCTACGCTCACGCCAATCTCATTGCCTCGCCGGGCGAACGCATTGGTCTGGTCGGCCCCAACGGCTGCGGCAAATCCACACTCTTTGCTGCGATCCTGGGGGACCTTGCCCCTGAAGACGGCGAACTTGAAACGCCGCCCCATGAGCGCATTGCCCATGTTGCGCAGAGCTTCACGGTTGAAGATATCTCCTGCATTGACTGCGTGCTTTCCGGTCATGCCCCTTTAATGAACGCCAAAGCAGCGCTCGAGCGGGCCGAAGCCTCCGGCGACGAAATGGCGCTTGCGGCCGCGCACAGCGAACTCGCCGAAGTCAATGAGGGTGCCGTGGTGGCACAGGCCAAAGCCATTCTGGCCGGTCTGGGTTTTGCAGAAGCCGACAGCTGCCGCAAAGTGCACGACTTCTCGGGCGGCTGGCGCAACCGTATTCAGCTCGCCCGTGCGCTGATGCGCCCGGCGGATCTGCTGCTGCTTGACGAACCCACAAACCACCTCGACATCGATTCGCTCATCTGGCTCGAAAACTGGCTCCGCCGCGTTGAAGCGACAGTCATCATCATTTCGCACGACCGTGAATTTCTCGATCGTGCGGTCAATACGATCTGGTCCGTTGAAGACGGCACGATCTGCCGCTATGCCGGGAACTACTCCCAGTTTGAACTGGCTCGCATTGAAAAACTCCGCGCTCAGGAATCTGCCCGCCGCGCCTATGAAACGCAGGCAGCGCACCTGACGAGCTTTATTGAACGCTTCCGTGCCAAGGCCACCAAAGCCCGTCAGGCACAGTCGCGCATCAAAATGCTCGAAAAGCTTCAGGCGGTCGAACCTGTACGCGCCAAACGCGAATGGCGATTCAATTTTCTCAAGCCCCTGAGGCTGCCTGAGCATTTGGTCGACGGGGAAAACCTGAAGATCGGCTACGGCGACAAAGTGGTGCTTTCGGGCGTCTCCTTCAGCATTCGTTCGGGCGAGCGCATCGGCATTCTCGGCGTCAACGGCGCGGGCAAATCGACGCTGGTCAAAGCCATTGTCGGAGAACTCACCCCCATGTCGGGCGAACTGCGCCGCGGTCAGGGACTTGAAATCGGTTATTTTGCGCAGCACCAGCTCGATCAGCTGCGGATGGATGAAACGCCGCTCGAGCACCTGCGGCATTTGGCCCCTGACGCCCGCGAGCAGGAACTGCGCGACTTCCTCGGCACCTATCGCTTCTCGGGCGACTTCGCCGAGGCCAAAGTTGCGCCGATGTCGGGCGGCGAAAAGGCCCGCCTCGCCCTCGCGCTCATTGCCTGGAAAAAACCCAATCTGCTGGTGCTTGACGAACCGACCAATCACCTCGACATGGAAACGCGCGAAGCACTCACCATGGCGCTTTCAACCTACGAAGGCGCAGTGCTTCTCGTCTCCCACGACCGCCATCTGCTGCGGGCAGTGACCGATGAACTCTGGCTGGTGCATGAAGGCCGCAAAGAGGTGTTTGAGGGCGACCTCGATGACTACGCCAAGATCGTACTCGACCACCGGCGCGTGACTGCCGCCGAAGCGCGTGCCGAGCATCAAGCGGATAAAGCCGCCCGAAACGAAGCTCAGCCCGTCAACAATAAGGAAGCGCGCCGATTGGCCGCGCAGGAACGCGCCCGCATCGCTGAGCTGCGTAAGCCCCTGAAGAAGGAGCTCGAAAAGGTGGAGCGGGAAATGAACGCGCTCTCAGAAAAACTTAAGGCCCTTGACACGCAGCTCGCGGACCCGGCCTTTTATAACGGCGCAGATCAGGGCAAGGTTGCCCAAACCCTGCGTGAGCACGGAGAGCTCGCCCCCAAAGTGGAGGCGCTCGAAATGCACTGGCTTGAACTTTCAGAAAAAATCGAAGCCCTGGGCACCGCCGCATCTGCATAAGCGCGCTTTTTAAACGCCGTCATAAGTCATTACTGCAGCGTTCGTTTAAGCGCACAAAAAAACCGCTCGCGCGCCTTTTTGGCATAGCCGCGAGCGGTTTTCTGTTTTTTATGCGAGACCAATCTTACTCGGCCGTATCTTTTGGTTTCCCTGCGGTCAGAACACCCGCTTTCCAGGACTTGAAGACATCTTCCACCTGAGGCGCCGCCGTCATGCGGTAGACATGCGAATCGCCTTCATCGTCTCCGCGCGCTTCACTGCCGGCTGGATCATCGTCCACCCCCGGAACAAAGGCCGAATCGGCATAGCTCAAGGTCGTCATGACCAGCAGGTTGATCACCTCAGCATCCTGATCCATTTCTTCTTCCGTGGGATCGCGTCCAGCCGCAAAAGCCGCTTTGGACCGGGGGCCGTAGCGCAGCGCATAGCCCATCACGATTTCTTCTCTCATCCCCTGTTCGGAATCGCTCGGTTCCGCACGCACATAGAGCGCACGCATATCGTGCTTAAAGTGCGGATCCGCTACGAGCTCCTCGAGATAGGCCGTATCGGCGGGGGAAAGCGCGTTGTAGCCGACCAGCATGGTATTAAAAGCATCAGCGGATTCAGGCCGCCAATTCGGATAGTCGCTCTTAAATTCTGCGGTTACCGTGTTGTCCTCAATAATCTCCTGCAGATCGACCAGACGCGAACCGCCAAGCGCAGGATCTGACGTCAGGTAGCTCGTAAAGGCAGAAATCACCTCATCCTTGCAGGTTGTCACGGAGAAGACATTCTCGCTGCCGAACTGCGCAAGTTCCCCCGTGAGATCGAGGAACGTCATCACAAAGTCCATGCCGAAGTAGCAGGCCATGCTGCGGTCGTCCATAAACTTCGCCGTGTCGGTAATGCCGGCGTAGGCCATCTTGGACTGGCCCCAGCGGCTGCGGAGGATTTCGAGCGCCCGCGGGCCCGCCCAGCCCGATACATCGCGGAAATCTTCGCGCAGGTCAAGAATGGTCGCAGCAATCGCATAAGCGACGGCCGCGCAATGGTCTTCACGCTGCTCCATCGAGAACTTGCGCTCGGCAGAGAGCGCATTGGCCATGGCAGCTCCCATGCCGATGAAAAAATGCTGCAGTTCGAAGTAATTTGAAAGATGTCCCGTGGTCACGGGCCCCTTATAGCGTTCGGCAAGGATTTCCAGATGCGGGAAGCCCTGTTCTTCATAAAAGCGTTTATTGAGCACCGCGCGCAGTTGGTCGAGCATCACCACATAAGTCTGTGGTACTGCACGGCGCTGCTGATCAGCGCGGCGCTTGGCGAGCTTTTTGGCGCGGCTTGAATGCGTTTTGCTTTGGGGCATTTCGGGTGATCCTTGAGGAACGGCGCGCTGCCCGAAGAAGGTGCGCGCTCGAAGTATTTTGTTCTGTCATCCGCCGCACTCGATTCATGCATGAGCGGATGCCGCGGGTGTTTCTAAGCATAGAGAGCAAACCTTAACGCCGCATTTCACTTTAAGCCGGAGGGCAGCGCTGCCCGGGGCGCCCTTAAATAGTCGTCTTTTCGCTTCCAAAGTGGCTTTTTGAGCGTCACTCCCATGGCTTTAGTGCCCCACGACGCCCCAATATCCCGGCTTCTGAAGTCTTAGAATGAAGCATCTTTTTAACCCTTCTCTTACTTACGAGGCTCTCCATGTCAGAAGTCTCCGCTCCCTGGCTCCATGCGACCCTTGCTGACGCCGCCGAATCGCTGGCTGCCGCGCTCGAAAAACTCGAAGCGCATACCGATGAAGAGACTGCCTCTGAGCTCCTGCGCCGCGACCTCGTCGAGGTGTATGCCAAACTTAACTACGCGGTGAACACCGCTTACCTCGGCTCTGAAGCGCTCAATGTCCTCACCGAAGACGAGCTGGTAGCATGGCCCGCAGGAATGCCCTTTGCCACGCTCGAAGAGCTCGACGCCGCCGCCGAAGAAGAAGAGCAAAAAGCGCTTAACGCCGACGTTTAAGCCAGACGCACTGGCGATCGGCCGAGCCTGCATGGGGACTCTGAAGAGTGAACCTCCGGGCTTTTTTGTCTGAGCGCGAAAGATCGACGGCGTGAGCTCAGGCCGCGCGGGTTACTCTTTCACGGGGCGGAGTTCTCGAGGACGCCACCCCAAAGCAAAAAGCGATCCGAAATAGATGACGGCTGCACCCGCCACCACTGCACAGACGCCAAGCCCGCGCATTTTCCACGAGAGCGTCGTCCAGTCAATGCCCTGCTGTCCCCACCATACCGCCGCGCCCATAAGTGCAACAGCTGCAGCGGTGCGCAGCCAGATCTTGAGCCAGCCCGCCGCCGGCGAATAAATGCCGCGGCGGCGCAGCACGCAAAGCAGAATGCCGCTGTTGACGAGGCTCCCCAGACCGACGGAGAGCGCCAAGCCCGCGTGCGCAAAAAGCGGCACCACCACGAGGTTAATGGCCTGCACAGCAGCGAGCGAAGCCATCGCTGCGCGCACCGGGGTGCGAATGTCTTTACGTGCATAGAAGGCGGGCGCAATGATCTTGAGACCGATGAGTCCAATGAGACCGACGGCATAGCCCACTACAGCTATCGCTGTCTGATGCACATCCGTCGGCGTAAAGCTGCGGCCCTGAAATAGAAAGCTCACCAAGAGCTCTGCCGTAAGCCAAAGCCCTACCGCCGCTGGAACGCCAACCAGCACGACGAGCCGCAGCCCGCGGTCCAGAAGCGCGTTGTAGCGGACTTCATTGCCTTTGGCATAAGCCGCCGAAAGACTCGGCAGCAGCACGGTGCCCAAAGCAACGCCCAAAAGCGCCGTTGGGAATTCCATCAGACGGTCGGCGTAATTGAGCCACGTCACGGCGCCATGCCCGAGCCAGCTCGCAATGTTGGTGTTGATGAGGATGGAGAGCTGCGCCACGCCCACACCGAAAACAGCCGGGGCCATCAAAGCGAGTACGCGCCGCACGGCTGAGTCGCCGAGGCTCTCTTTAAGAGAGCGCGGACGCACGAATACGCCAAGCCGCGCCAGTGCAAGTATCTGAGCAGCGAGCTGCAGTACGCCCCCGAGCACAACGGCGGCGGCAAGCGCCCAAATGGGTTCTTCAAGTCTCGGCGCGAGCACCACCGAGCAGACAATAAAAGAGAGATTGAGCAGAATCGGCGTGGCCGCAGGAATCGCAAACTTCTTGAGCGTATTGAGGATGCTCGCCGCGAGCGCCACCAAGCTCATGAAAGCAATGTAGGGAAACATCACACGCGTGAGCGCCGCTGCCAGATCAAAGGCCTCCGGCGTCTCGCGCAGACCGCTCGCAATGAGCCACACGAGAAGCGGCGCGGCTAAGACGCCCAGAACGCTTGCCAGCAGCACTGCTGCAGCAAGCACTGTGAACACATGATCGATAAAGCGCTTTTCAGCCTCCGGCGACGAGTTGGCATGAACGTCGGAAAGCATCGGCACAAAAGCCTGCTGAAAGGCGCCTTCGGCAAAAAGCCGCCGAAGCATGTTGGGAAGGCGGAATGCAACGTAAAACGCATCGGTCGCAGCCGTAGCGCCAAAATATCGGGCAATCAGCATGTCACGAATCACACCCGTGATGCGTGAAGCCAGAGTGAGTGCGGAGATCGTAGCGGCAGATTTGAATAGCGACATGGATAGCGAGCAACAGTGTACGAAATGAAGAAAACCATCTCGTCGCTGTCCTTTTGTTTTTTAAAGGTGGTATAGTCTAGGGCTTTTCGAGCCTGAGCACTTCCCTCGTGCCGCTTTTTAAGCGCAGTATCGACCGGGAATTGTTCTCTAAAAGCCCGGAAAGACAACCTACTTACCGGTCGAGCCCACGCTCGCGACAAGTTTGCAGCGGCGATCGGAATCAAAAACAGATCGTCGACTGATTTTTAGGACAATTCAAAAAAATGGCTAACACCAAGCAAGCTCGCAAGCGCGCCCGTCAGACGGTTGCGCGCAACCTGCATCTCGCCGCCCAGCGCAGCCAGTACCGCACCGCCATCAAGAAGGTGCGCAAGCTCGTCGCCGCCGGCGACAAGGCTGCTGCCCAGGAAGCCTTCAAGGCTGCCGAATCCACGATCGACAAGATGGCCCGCAAGGGTGTGCTCCACGGCAATGCCGCGGCACGCCACAAGAGCCGTCTCGCCGCCGAGATTAAGGCCCTCGCCTAATTGAAGCCCTGAATCCGACTGCGGCTGTTCCCTCAGGCGCCGCGGGGATTCCCGATTGCTTCATCAACGAAGCCCCGAATAGTCACTGGTTCGGGGCTTTGTTTTATCTGGCGGTTTTGTAGCGGCATGACATTTTATTTGAATGCCGTTCTCTTCTGACGGTAACCCGTCTGCTGATCGTTGCCAATCGGCGGGCACACTTCTTCTGGCGCCTTTTTTTTCATCCACTCGAGCAAGCTTCAAGCCGCTTGAGAGAAGCTTTTCGAACCGTTACTTTTGTAGACGATTGATGAGAATGAGAATTGTTATTATTCGTTAACTTGATTTAATGCCGGGCTACGTAGTGGTCCTCCGGCATGAGAATCAAACATCCGAACACGAGTCGCCCGCCGACAACTGTTGAGCTGGCGCATTCGGTGCATACGAATAAGGAAAGGAGCAATTCCATGAATTCACTCAATCGCCGCGACGCTCTCAAGAGCGGACTCTTTGGTGCGGCAGGCGCCGCCCGCGGCAAGCGTTGGGGCGGGAGAAGGCGTC
>OAZX01000376.1_pt1 | contig 23704 bp, 20 predicted proteins | sample 1495341 | NCBI WGS metagenome assembly OAZX01 (sample SAMEA2580119, study PRJEB22360) | human gut metagenome | biome: human gut; feature: human-associated habitat; material: faeces | place: Denmark | collected 2008/2010 | reverse complement strand
GGGTACCATGCTGCAAGCGGCAGGTCTTGGTGACGGGGCTTGTCCAGAATTATTTAACGTAGAACATCCGGACGTAGTGGAGCATATCCATGCAGAATATTTACGTCACGGTAGTGATATTATTACGACTAATACCTTTGGTGGAACAGCGTTAAAACTGGATGAATACCAATTGGGTCATCGTATGGATGAAATCAATCGTGCTGCCGTGAAAGTAGCACAAGCGGCTCGTGATAAGATTAATCCGAATGCAAAAATCGCAGGTGATATGGGTCCTAGTGGTCGTTTTATGGCGCCATTAGGGGTGGCTCAATTTGATGAGATTTATGAGACTTTCAAAGACCAAGCAAGAGCCCTTATCGATGCAGGGGTAGATTACCTGATTATTGAAACGATCATCGATATCCAAGAAATGCGTGCTGCCTTGTTGGGGGCTAAAGATGCTCGTGATGAGTTAGAAAAAACAAAAGAGGATGTAAAAATTATCTGTCAGTTCTCTTTCAGCGAAGATGGACGTACTATTACAGGCACACCACCAGAAGCAGCAGCTATCTTGATGGATGCTATGGAAGCAGATATCGTAGGTATTAACTGTTCCTTAGGACCTGAACAATTATTGCCTCTGGTAGAACGCATGGCAGCAGTAACGAACTTGCCAATTAGTATTCAGCCGAATGCAGGTATGCCACAACTCGTAGGGAAAGAAACTATCTTCCCATTAGGACCAGAAGAGATGGGCGAATATGTACCTCGTTTCCTCGACGCAGGGGCAACGTATTTAGGTGCTTGTTGTGGTAGTACACCAAAACACATTGACGCTATTGCCAAAGCGGCACGAGCACATACACCGGCAGAACGACCACATGTAGAACCGTTTACGGCTTTCACAAGTCGTACTAGCGTAGTGAAAGTAGGTTTGCAAGAAAAACCAATCATCATTGGGGAACGTATTAATCCAACAGGCCGTAAAGTGTTAGCAGAAGAAATTCGCAAGGGTAGCTTCTTAATGGTAAAAAAAGATGCTTTAGCCCAAGTAGAAGCTGGGGCAGACGTGTTGGATGTTAACATGGGTGTCACAGGTGTTGATCCAGGGGAAACGATGAAACGAGCTATCGAAGAATTAACGATGCTTGTGGAGGTTCCTTTATCCATCGATACATTGGATCCAGTGGCGATGGAAGCGGGCTTGAAAGCCTATCCAGGTCGTCCATTATTGAACTCTGTGAACGCAGAGCCAGAGCAATTGGAAGCAGTATTACCATTGGCAAAACGCTATGGTGCAGCGTTATTATGCTTGCCATTAGGTAAAAAAGAATTACCAGAAACGGCAGAAGAGCGTGTGTCTTTAGCAAAAGAAATTGTCTTAGAAGCGTACAACTATGGATTGCGACCAAATGATTTATTGCTTGACCCATTAGTATTGACCTTAGCAAGTAGCCAACATGCAGCAAGAGAAACATTAAAAACATTAAAACTCTATGCAGAAACTTTTGGATTCCCAACAGTGATGGGTTTATCTAACATATCCTTTGGCTTGCCACAGCGGGCGTACTTGAATGCACAATTCTTAACGATGGCATTGAGCAGTGGTTTGACATGTCCTATTATGAACCCAATGAATGAAATCGTACGAAAAGCTTTCATTACAGGCCGCACATTTATGGGCTTTGACCCAGCTGCAGCGGATTTTATTGCTGAATATGGTGATGACGATGAAAATGCAGTGGTGACGAAAAAGGTAAAAGCTACAGCAGAAGCCTTCCATAGTGATGATCCTATTGAATGCATTAAACATGCCGTAGAACAAGGGGAAAAAGAGGCGGTTGTGCCATTGGTAAAGGAAGCCTTAGCACAAGGCCTAGATCCACTAGAGGTGACTCGTAGAGGTTTATCCGATGCTATGGCAGTAGTTGGTGAAAAGTTCGGCTCTGGTAAAGCGTTCTTGCCACAAGTTATGCTAGCAGCAGAAACGATGCAAGCGGCTTTCACAACGATCAAAGAAGTGCTGCCAGAAGGTACAGCAGAGAAGAAAGCGACGATTATCTTAGCTACGGTAAAAGGTGATATCCATGATTTAGGTAAGAATATAGTATCTGCGTTGTTAGAAAACAATGGATACCAAATCGTGGACTTAGGAAAAGATGTATCTCCAGAAGAAATTGTAGCAGCAGCAAAAGAGCATAATGCCCCGATTATTGGGATTGCCTCTTTGATGACTACAACGATGCCGATGATCAATGAAACCATCGCAGCCATCCGTGAATCAGGAGTGGATGCGAAGGTACTGGTAGGTGGAGCTGTATTGTCACAAGCCTACGCAGATGAAGCCGGGGCTGACTCCTATGCCAAAGATGGTATCTCCGCGGTGAATATAGTGAAAGGCTTATTAGGTGATGAATAGTTAGCATACTATAACACTTAGTAGGCAGAATTCTCAGAAGAGTTACTCCATGAGATGAGGTATCTAGAAGGATTAGATGGCTTAAAATTCTTTATAAAAATATATAAAAAGGAACATGGCAGAAGAAATGCCATGTTCCTTTTTATTTGTATGTAGATATGCGTTGAATACGGACTCCACCGCACGTGTATTGTGATTAACCTGTAGGATGTTTCACGTGAAACATTACTGAGAAATACCGCTGAGTATTTTAATTCTTATGATAGAATTTCCGTTTGTAATAAACTCGATTCCTTTTCTATAATCGTAAGTTGGCATATATACGCCATAAAAAAGAACGTGAATGCCTTCTTTATTATATACCATACTAGGTTGACCATATTTTGTATAAATGTCTGCTATACTATCTCCGACAGTGATACCTCTAGCAGTGACAGCATCTCGGTTGTCTATAGTTGTCATTGTTGTTTCCGGAAAGTGTTTGTTACTTACATGGAAGGTGATGCCTCCGTAAATTACTCTATTTGGTTTAAGAGCAGTAGGGTCCCCCAAACTTTTATAAATAGCATCGGTAGTAGATCCTGCAGGGATGCCTGCTACTATTAAGTCTGTTGCTGGTAGTTCATTTCCTTTTACGTGCATCGCTTGCAATTGTGAAGTGGAAAAGAGAGAGAATAAAAAGGCGATAACAAGTATCCAAGGACGTAGTTGTTTCATCATGAGCCTATCCTTTCATAGTTACTATAAATCATATGAAAATCGTACTGTATATAAAACTATTTGTCAATGTTTAAAAGCGTCTATATAGTGAGTTCATAGAGAAAATATTTCACGTGAAACAATTAATTAGATAGAGGTCATAATGTTTCACGTGAAACATAAAAATATATAAAAAGATGGAGAAATACTCATAGCTTTCATATAAAATACAAAAATATATGTTATAATGTGATAAGACTATAAGAAAGAGGTGAAATAATGGCTAGAATTATTGCCGTAGCTAACCAAAAAGGTGGCGTTGGTAAAACGACAACTGCTGTAAATTTAAGCGCATCTTTAGCCGTAGAGGGAAAACGAGTACTCTTATTAGATTTAGATCCTCAAGGAAATGCTACAAGTGGATTAGGAATAGATAAAGAAGACATTGAACAAGGCGTATATGAAATGCTTGTAGATGATGTATCTATCACAGATATCATAGAATCTACAGTAATAGATACTCTGCAAATTGCGCCAACAACGATAGATCTAGCTGGGGCTGAGGTGGATTTGGTAGCTATGGAAGATAAAGGCTATACTTTGAAACAGTGCATAGCACCTATCGTAGAGGACTATGATTATATCCTTATAGACTGCCCACCATCTTTAGGTATGCTAACCATTAATGCCTTAACCGCTTCTAATAGCGTGTTAATTCCTATACAAACAGAGTTTTATGCTCTGGAAGGGGTTAGCCAATTAATTAAAACAATCGAACTTGTACAAGACGAATTAAATGAAGATTTAGAACTAGAAGGTGTGGTTCTTACTATGTACAATGGACGCACCAAACTAGCCGTACAAGTGGCAGAAGAAGTAACAAATTACTTTGGAGAGTCTGTATATACAACAACAATACCACGAAATGTGAAATTGGGAGAGGCTCCTAGCCATGGTTTACCAGTTGTTATCTATGATAAACGATCCAAAGGAGCTGAAGTATATTGTGCTTTAGCGCGGGAGGTAATAGAACGTGGTGCTTAAAAAAACAAAAGGTGGACTTGGTAAAGGCCTAGGGTCTTTTGGATTGTCTGGTTCTTTTAAAGATGGACATAAAAGTGGCTATGAAATTGATATTACTAAAATAAAGCCTAATCCTAATCAGCCTCGTAAACGCTTTTCAGAAGAAGATATGGAGACTTTAGTAGCTTCTATTCAGGCTCATGGATTGATTGCGCCTATTGCGGTTCGCAAGGTAGATGATTATTATGAAATTGTAGCTGGTGAAAGACGGTGGCGTGCCTGTCAGAAGGCGGGGCTTACTAAAATTCCTGTGGTGGTGCGAGACTACACCACAGAAGAAGTGAGTGAAATTGCTTTAGTAGAAAATTTACAGAGACAGAACCTAAGCCCTATCGAAGAAGCTTTTGGGTATCAATATTTAATGGATACTTTCAAAAAAACACAAGAAGAAATTGCTACTATTGTAGGTCGCAGTCGTTCCTATGTAGCCAATATTGTGCGACTATTACAATTACCGGAGTTTTTACAAGAAGAATTGGAAATAGGGACGCTAACAGTGGGGCAGGCTAGACCTTTATTGGCATTAGCTGAAGAACATTTGCAACTACAAGCGCTGGAACGCATTAAGGAAAAAGGCTTAAATGCTCGTCAAATAGAACAACTTGTGAAAGAACTACAATCTGGGAAGAAACGTTTAACATCTACACAACCAAAAGCAACGGCGGAGTTACGAAAGTTAATGCAGAGGCTCAAACATAGTTTAGGTGCTCCTGTAGATATTCGCTTAAAGAACACTAAAAAAGTGCAAGGTACTATTGAAGTTTCCTTTAAAAGTGAAGAAGAACTAATGCGTTTAATTAGCTATATTGAAGGTGAATAGAAAGGAAGTCTATGGTATTAGAAACAACTAAAGGGAATCGCTTGCACATAGGCTTTTTTGGGCGTTGCAATGCAGGTAAATCTACTCTGATTAACACGCTGACAGAGCAACAGATTTCTTTGGTATCTCCCATTGCGGGGACTACGACAGATCCAGTGTCTAAAGGGATGGAATTGTTGCCCTTGGGCCCAGTGATGATTGTAGATACAGCGGGTATTGATGATACATCGGAACTAGGTTTGTTACGGGTAGACAAAACGAAACAAGTATTATCAACGATGGATCTGGCAGTGTATATGATGCGTACTGATGTTGAACCGATTCCGGAAGATATAGAGTGGTTACAACAATTAGAAAGTAGACATATTCCTACCTTAGTAGTGATTAACGAAGTAAAAGGATGCAAGGGATCTGATTTTATTAAATCCCATGGGGAATTACAACCTTATACATCACAGGTCATAGTAGCAGACGTGAGTGATAGTACAAGCCGAATGGCATTATTAGAGGCATTAAGTAAATTAAAACCAGTTGATGAAGAGGTACAATCTTTGTTAGGTGGTTACATTGAAGAAAAGGATGTATTTGTCTTAGTATGCCCTATTGATGAATCAGCCCCTAAAGGTCGTATTATTTTGCCACAAGTGCAAATGATTCGTGAAATTTTGGATCATCATGGTATGGCTATGGTGTGTCAAGTAGAGGAGCTAACTACTACATTGCAGCAATTGCAGAAATCACCTAAATTGGTTATTACTGATTCCCAAGCCTTTGAGGCGGTGAGTCAAATTGTGCCAAAAGATATAGCTTTAACAAGCTTTTCTATTTTGATGGCACGATTTAAAGGAAAATTAAAAGATTTAGTGGCAGGTGTACATGCTATAGAGCAATTGCGAGCGGGTTCACATGTATTGATCAGTGAAGGCTGTACACACCGCCAACAATGTGAAGATATTGGAACAGTAAAAATTCCAAGATGGCTAACAGCAAAAGGCTACACAGACTTACAGTTAGAGTGGACCAGTGGTGGGCATTTTCCTCATGATGTATCTAAGTATGATGTTATCATTCATTGTGGAGGTTGTATGTTGACACGTCGAGAGGTATTACGACGTATTGATGTAGCCACTGTCCAAGGGGTGCCAATTGTTAATTATGGTGTTTTGATAGCCTCCTTACATGGCATCTTACAACGTGCTATACAGCCATTTGAACATGAATTAGAATAGAAAGGATTATTGTGTTAGAACAACTATTACCTTGGTTACCATGGATACTAGGAAGTATTGTTTTACTGTTAGTATTACATGCGTTCAGTTTACATATACGAGTAAGTCGCCTTACCAAACGGTATCGATATTTTATGGATGGAGAAAATGGACAAAGTATTGAGCGACGTCTTGCTATTGAAGTGAAAGAATTACGAGATATGGCAAGTACTTGGGAAACCATTTTATCAGAACAAAAAGTGATTCAATCTACACAAGCACAAACATTTCAGCATATTGGATTTGTGAAATATAATGCTTTTGAAAATATTGGCAATGAATTGTCCTTTTCCTTGACGTTATTAGATGGAAATTTCAATGGTATTGTCATCTCTAGTGTATATGGACGAAATGAATCACGTATTTTTACAAAACCAATTGTAAATGGTAAAAGTTTAGCCAGTCTTTCACAAGAAGAGTTAGCTAGCTTGCAATCTGCTATGGGACAACGAAGCAATGGAGATGTGTTAGCAAGTTCTTCTGTGTCAGCATAGAAAGGATGTTATATGCAAATACCTAAGTGGTTGCAGTCACATCTGAAACAAGATGGTAATGACTGGAATTTGCAGTTTACAAAACAACAAATAAAGACGATAGCCATTATATTAATTGCCATTTTAGTTATCTTTTTGGGATTTGGTATCTGGGGGATAGCGCGACAAGTAGAAGTGTTGCAATTGCGCCAAGAAAATCAATTACAAAAAGAGCAATTACGATTATTAGACCAAAAAGTAGAAGTCTTGGATAAAAAAATGAAAACTCTTGATGAGCTAGATCAAAATATTAGAAATATGATCAAAGGCACAGAGTCTGGTACACTGCAGAAAGCAGATGGAAATACCCAAAATAAAGAAGAGAAAGAGGACCCTTCTCCCAAAAGCTCAAATAAGACTTTCACAACAACTCATCTATCTGCGCGTATATCTAGCTTAGATCGTCAAGCACAACGTCGTATGGTATCTATGTATACCTTATATAACGTGCTAAGAGAAGGGGTAGGCAAAGATATTAGAGAATTACAATCTTTGCTAGCCATGGAAGGAGATGCTAGTGATGCTAATAGCCACATGCCATCAATCTGGCCTGCTAAAGGCGTCATTAGTTCTACCTTTGGGGCGCGACAAGATCCTGTTTATGGTGGTGGTGCCTTCCACGAGGGGTTAGATATTGCTAATGATACAGGAACAACAATAGTAGCTACGGCGGCAGGTACTGTAACTTATGCAGCCTATGCTGGAGGGTATGGCAATTTAATAGAAATTGATCATGGTAATGGATTTATTACAAAATATGGGCATAACTCAGCACTCTTAGTACAAGCGGGAATGACTGTGAAAAAAGGACAATCCATTGCACTTATGGGTAGTACTGGTAAAAGTACAGGTAGTCATGTTCACTACGAAGTGAGGGTGAATGGTGTGGCTACGGATCCATTATTATTTTTGCCCATTCAATAGGAGGCAATTATGAAATCCTATGTACAAGTTTATACAGGTGATGGCAAAGGGAAAACAACAGCAGCCATCGGTCTAGCAGTGCGTGCTGCAGGAGTAGGAAAGAAAGTGCTACTACTTCAATTTATGAAATCTAAGGTGTACTCAGAACATGCTGTATTAGATCAATTAGACCCTATCACAGTAGAAACAGTAGGAAAACCTTTTTTTATTATTCCTGAAGGCATGAAAAGCGATGAAGAGTTGCGTCGATGGGGAGATGATGTAGTCGTGTTTCCTAAGGGGCAGCCGCCACAAGAATATAAGGATTTGATTCACATAGGTCAAGAAAGAGCTCTACAGGCTGTGGCAACAGGCGATTTCGATATTGTTATCTTAGATGAATACAATATGGCTTTGTTTTTTGGATTAATTGAAGAAGCAGAAGGGCGTGATCTCCTAGCAGCTCGAAATCCAAATGTAGAAGTGGTATTTACAGGCCGTGGTGCCCCACAATGGCTTCTTGACGAAGCGGATTTAGTCACTGTTATGGAGTCATATCGTCATTATTATGATCAAGGCGTAGAAGCACGTCTTGGTATTGAGCATTAAGGGTAAAGAATGTTATATTCTTAGAAATATGTATCATAAATGGCTTAAAAACAATGTTTTATGATATTTTCTATATTAGATTTGACTGATATTTGACCATTCCAGGAAAATAAAGTATCTATAAGTCATTAAGAAATATAAAAGCCTACGAGGGGTATCGTAGGCTTTTATGGTATCTAATTTAAAAGTTTCACAATAAGAAATATAGCTAGTATCGAATTGATTACTGAAGAGATTATGTAGAACCAGAAGAAAAGACGAACTGTTTTAAATGGATGTTTATATTGATTAAACAATGTTTTATAATTTTGATCCATTAATTTAATTAGCAACTGGTAGTTCTTATGGCCAACTTCCATAGTTTCTTTCATAGATTGATGGGCGGCTTTGATGGATGATTCAAGTTCAGATTGTAAGAATGAATTTAGTTCTTCAACAATATCTTGACGTAGTTTTTTTATAAAAGATTCTTTGAATGTCTTTGATAGTCCACTACTATGCTTATTTAAGTTATCAATTGCTTCTTGTAGTTCATTATCTTGTTTTTGTAAAAATGCATTATGCCTATCGAAACAAGTATTGATAGATTCATTTAGTTCTTTTAGTTGGTTTCCTTGTTCATCAAAGATATGTTTAACATAGTTCATCATACCAATGTTAAGTTCTTCATTCATTGGCTGTGGTGATGAAGTTTCTGGAGGTGTTGGTTTAGAAGGGCGAAGGGTCATATCACCGCTAGATTCATCATCAGTGGTTCCAGGTGTTTCATCATCTTTTGGTTGTGTACCTTGATCTAAATCAGTATCAGGTAAGGGTTCTTCTACAACTAATGTCATATATCCTCCTTTTATTTATTAGTCGATTTCTTTTTCTTGCCTTCTGCACTATAGTTAGTATGACATGAAGGGCAGTGGTAATAGTCACCATAAGGGCCTTTACAAGCGGTTGTTACCACCTGGCAGGTATCACACAGGTGGATGACTGGACCTTTTGGCGAATCCTTATAGAATACTTTTTTTAAGGTAACTGGATGATGACAGTTTGGATTGGAGCAAATATAGAAAAATCTATTTTCATTTTTAGCTTTTTTCTTTAACAGTTGACCCTCTTTACAAATAGGACAAGGGGTTAGTTCACCCTCCACATAATCTGTTGGAAATGGAAATGTTTGAGACTCTACCTTTTTAATTATAGAACTAATCATTTCTTTTAAAATATTGATGTATTCATTTAAAGAGTATTCACCAGATTCTACCTTAGCTAAGTACGATTCCATGATAGCAGTTGATAATGGAGTGGTTAGATCTGCATCCATAATCTTAATGTATTGCTCCCCCCAAGCGGTTGGTAATAATTCTTTTCCTTTTTTAGAAACTAAAGGAAGGCAAGGATTGCCATTACTATTAGTGGAAAGTAATTCAGCAATAATTGTATCTCTGGTAGCAGGTGTACCAATACCTTTTAATTCTTTTAATTTTTCACGCAAAGGTTCATCTTTAGGGATGAATTGATAGATATTAGCCATGGCTTTGATTAAAGTACCTTCAGTAAATCGTTTAGGAGGTTTAGTTTTGGCTTCATTAACACTAATTTTAGACACCTTAGGGGTATCACCTTCTTTGATTGAAGGTAAAATAGCGTTAGTAGGTTCGTTATCTGTGTCGTCTTCGTCTTGCTTTTTAGTTTTGGACAAAACGATTTTGAACCCAGGAGATACAATTTCTTTACCAGATCCTTTAAATTCCTCGTCAGCGACTCCAATTGTATATTCCACTTTATTCCATTTTTCTGGAGGCATAAATTGAATTAAATATCTTAGTGCAATTAATTCATAGATATTTTTCTCTTCTGTAGTTAATGAGTTAGGCAGAACGGATGTAGGAATAATGGCATGATGGGCTGTTACTTTTTTGTCATTAAATGCTTTGGATTGTTGACTACTATCTAATAAGGAATCAATAGAAGGTAATTCTATACTGTTTCTAATTGTACCTAAAATTTTACTAGCATCATCGTGCTGTGATGTAGGGATGTAGTTGCAATCTGAACGAGGATACGATACATAGGCTTTTTCATACAATGACTGTGTTAATTCTAACACTTGTTTTGGGCTATATCCGTATACGCTATTAGCTTCTACTTGCAATGTATCTAAGGAGTGGGGTAATGGTGGTTCAGTAACACCTTCAGAATAATTAACACTTTTTACAATGGCAGGTTGATCTTGTAATTTAAGAAGTAAACCGTCTAATAAAGCTCTATCAGTCAAATAGCCATTAGCATCACAAGATTGTTTTAAAGTTTCAGATAAGACATGTTTGGCATTAAATGATAGATGATTTTGCTCAAATGTTCCTTGTAAGGAGTAGTGTTTAATAGATGTAAAGTTTTTAATTTCATGTTCTCGTTGCACAATAAGTGCTAATGTAGGTGTTTTAACACGACCAACACGAAATGATTCTCGATGGCCAAACGATTTGCTTCGATGCGTATATAACCGAGTTAAGTTCATTCCGATCAACCAGTCGGCTTGAGAACGGCATAACCCAGATTGATATAAATTGTAGTATTTTTTATTGTCTTCCAAGTTATCAAAAGCACGTGCTAGACTATCATTATCTTTGGCGTTAGCAAGCACTCTTTTAATAGGGCCTTTATAATCACAGTAGGTTAGGATTTCATCAATTAGCAATTGTCCTTCACGATCAGGGTCGCCTCCGTGAATAACTTCATCTGCTGATTGTAGTAGCTCCTGGATGACTTTAAATTGTTTAACACAGTTGGCATCTACTTTCATTAGCCATTCACTAGGAAAGATGGGGTAGGCACTCCAGGATTTAAAGGCATCACCATAATCTCCAGGCATTGCATTTTTTAACATGTGGCCAAAGGCCCAGGTAATCGTTGTATCCCCTGAGATTAGGCAACCATTTCCTTTGGTGTAGTTATCTGAAAATAGATAGGATGCAAATGCTCGGGCCATATCAGGTTTTTCCGCAATAATAAGGCGCTTCATTTTAGAGTCTCCTTTTTAATTAATATATCAATAATGATATAAAATAATTGACAAATTTTTATATTTTTAATAAAATTTCAATATAAATAGCTTAGTTATTGGATTTTAAAATATATTATATTGTTATATGGTGAGGGTTAGATAATGGACGTAAAAGATACAATTGGTACACGTATTCGGCAAGTTCGGATTGCATTTAATATGAAGCAAAAAGACTTTGCGAAAGAATTTAATATGTTTCAACCAAATTTATCAGATGTAGAAGGAGGGCGCAGACCTCCTTCACTGGAACTGCTTGTTTCACTAGCTAAACTTGGCGTAGATATGAAGTGGTTATTGCTTGGTAATGCTGATACTTCCAGTATGATGGTGGATCAACGACCTATAAACACAATGTCACTACTAGAATTAAAACGTGTTCAAATTCAACAAATGTTAACAGAGTTTGAAATGGACGAATTGTTAGTATTAGAAAATTTACTCTCTTTAATCAATAAGAAAAAAGAGAGTAAGTAATTCTATAAATCTGGCATCCCAATTGCTTTAGTTTGAACGGGTAAATCTTTCTTGTGCATTTCTGTAAATTCATTAGGATGATATGGATCAACTGTAATAGTTTGCATATGAACACTAGCTTTTTCATCTTCAAATCGTTCTGTTTGTCGTTCCAACTGATCTTTTTCTAATTTTTGGATTAATTGGGCTGCTTTATACTGGATGTATTCGCCTTTTTGAAAACCTTGCAAGGCTTCTAATACATGTGCTTTTTGCCCCTCTCCACGAATACCAGGTGTATCGTTGGAGAGGGTTTTTGTCATTGCATCCTGTGAATAGGTAATGGATGAATTAAGCCTTGTGGATAGACTAAATAGATTGTTGTTATTTGTTTCTCTTTCACCAATAACAAGCCTTGGAAACATATTGTCAGTCAGTACATCTGCACCATATGTATTATTAGCACCATAGGATGTATAAGTACCTGCTTTATCAGGATTTCCCATGATTCCATCAAGATTAGGTAATTTAAACGTAGATAAAGAGGCAGTGAGATAACTAAGTTTTGCCCCCATATTTTTTAAGTTGAGATTTTTTAGTTGGTCTACCATATTTTTAAAAACTAAACCTTGCTGGATCGTTTCACGTATACTATCTGCAAAGCGTTTTGCATCAAATACATGAGAGCCAGGGCGAATAGGGAGGCGATGACGACTAAACCAACCTGCATGTGCATCAGTAGAAATTAATGGAGCGATTACTAGAGTTGTTATCATGAAAGCAGATAAGATTTTTCTTCCTTTCATAATGTATTCCTCCTTATTTACTATTGCGATTAAATGTGATTAATTCACGAGATACTGTATTCAAATCTTTCTTAAACGTATTTAATTGAGATACTACTTTAAAACAAAATACAGAACACGTGATAGTGCTTAACAATAGAACAATTAAAAAGATTAGGAATAATAAATCAAATAACATTTCAAATTCTCCTTTCATAAAGATATTTCATTTAATTCAAATAAACTTAAAAACCTATTAATATACTTAAAGTCTAAGAGTAAAACAATTTTACCAATTTCATAGTGATTATCAATGGGTCCTAAATAACGGCTATCAAATGAGCCAACAGGTGGATTGATATATAGTTTTGAACCTTCTGGTACAGTATAGGTTCCATTAGGAATATGAGGTAATGTAGGATTAGGGTTAATCACGTAAGAAATATACATCTTATAACTAGAATCCTTTTCTGAATCAAAAGGATGTAGTGAATATTTTTCAAACTGGACTGGATCCTTTTCGTGAATTTTAATTTCTGTAGGCTCAATTGTAAAAGTGTCACCTGGTAAAGCCCGAACCATCTTAATAAGTTGTTTTCCTTCTGGCTCGATACGTCCATTATCTAAATAAATGGAATGTGGTAATCGTACTACAGTATAATCTCCATACATTGCTTGACCAGGAACACGTATATAAACTCCATGAGGTGCGCTATCTGATACGTTAAAAAATAAGACTGGAAAGAAGCTAATCATAATAGCTATGACTAAAATACTTATTAGACCCAAAAAACCACCCATAATAGCCTTTTGATGCTCGTTTTGAGGTCTAGGTATGATAATATACTTAGGTCTAACTAAACGCTCCCAAAAGGTCCTTTTTTTTGATTTTTTGAATGGTTTTAAAGTGGTGCTGGATTTATTTTTAAAATTAGGAAATTTACGAAACTTACGGTAGTTCAATTTGACCTCCTAAATGTTTCATTAATTTTTCTGGAACTTTTAAAATTAATAGTGCTAATGCAATTAAAATTGTACAGAAGGTTAAGAATGTGACTAGCTGTTCTGTAGTAATTTTGTGAGGATTCTTATGTCCAGTACTGCTGTATAATTTAGAGAAGTCACGTCCAGTGATTGATTCATAGTTGGACAGGACTTCAGAAGTATATGAGGCTGTTGGATCTCCATAGTAATATCCAATAGCAAGAGGTATATTCCCATTTGCCATATCTAGTTTAGATTTGAAAATAGCAATTCCTGCTCGTATATTTTGGCGTGGATCAGTTTGATAGCCAGGGTATGCTTCATCAATATGAACTTGGTTGCCGTTTTCATCAATTCCATCTTGACCAGGCATTGTTTGCATAATGCCTTCTGCGCCTGAACCTTCCATATTAGATGTCATATGGATACCATCAATGGTATCACCACCAGATTCACGCATGGCAATAGCTAAAATAACAGCTGGATCGACACCAAATCTCGCAGCTTCTTCATAAATCATTCCCACATAACCACCACTTGACGTGTCTGTAGGAACCCCAGTAGTTGTTTCTGTAGCGCTAACTGTAGCGGAAAACATTTCAGTTACCGTTACATCTTTTACAGCAATAGTAGTTAAACCTACTAGTACTGAAATTAGCATTAGTTTGATAGTGCTAGAAGTTAAATGGCCAACGAATCCTTCTGGAATAAACTTGGACCAGTGTAGTATTCCAAATGGAACGGTAATGATACTAAGGGCACCACTAATATAGAACTCTAAGTAACAAATCATAATATATAATGCTACCAGGATGAATATCCCTATAACTAAGAAGGTTAGGATATAAATGGGTAAAATCGTACCGATATTACTAATAAAATCTCTAGCTCCAAAGGAGGCAATCTTATTGAGTGCGGGATTAAGTAGATTTACTGCTTTTTGTAATAACAATTGTGGTTGACTGACATCATTTAAAAAGTTAGCATTAGTACCTGCATAAGATGTACCAACTAAGGTGATAAACCCTTTAAATATAGTGTTGACTATATCCTTCCAGTGATTAACTAAGAATATAAATATTCCTAGTTTGACTAATTTAGAAAGCATCGTCATCAGATCTAGCTCAAATCCAGATAAGATGATTAGAAATACTATATCTGTAGCAAATAAAATGAATAGAAGGGTAAGTGCATAGGTGTGGATATTATCGTAGGCTTTAGATGCAAAGCCCTGGAATTTGACCATCGTATCGTTAATAGAATTACCAATACCCATTAGGGCTTGTACATTCCAAGGGATTCCAGTATCGTGCTCGCCTGAACCATTGTAGTCTTTTGTATATACGTTTCCAGAAAGATCCATTCCTAATGCTTTTAAAAAATTTCCAACTTGATCAGAAGCATAATGATATGTTTGACCACCAGGATGATATTCAATATGTGCGTGGGGTCCAGTAGCCTGACCTGGCACAAAGCCGTGAACAACACCAATGATATCTCCTTCTTTTACAGGGACTTTTTGACCAGTAAGACCACCGTTCATATAATTGGATTCATCGCCTAAATCTCCAAATAATAGAGCTTGCCCCGCATATTCTGTTTTTTCGCCAAACCAGAATATGATATGGGCCTCACCAAATCCTCCATCTATGTCATGCTGTACATATCCATCAGCAGGGGCATGAATATATGTATCGTCAACCCCAATATCTAATCCTTCATGAAAACGACTTCCTCCCTCAACGTTTCTAGGACCATATCCAGATGTGATTGGACCACCTTTAAAAGGAGGTGTGATAGCAAAAACAGATATGGACGAACATAAGAGAAGTAGACTTATGCACAACAATTTTAATAATTGTTTCATGCTAAGCACCCCCTTTCATAATTAATTAGATTTTGGCTTATCTGTTTCATTTGTTGTAGGTTTAGGCGGATTAGTTGGTGTAGATGAATATGTGCTAGTAGAAGAACTATACGGAGTAGAGGTTGGCATTTCATACTGTTTATCTTTTAAATTATCAAGTCTGGTGTTAACAGAAGTTTCTACATCATTGTATCGTTCCTGTGCTTTTTGTGATAACGGAACGTTTTGCGTATTAGTCATACCCATACCCATACCAGTGTTACGTTGTTCATCAGTTTGTCGTTTCCAAGTACCATTTTCGATGGCATTTCCAGCTCGTAATAACTCATTTGTTTTATCGGCTCCTCGTAGTACAGAGGCGCCAGCTTTTGCTTTGGCCATACCAAGCATATTCTTTCCAAACTGAGCTGAAGAAGACCTAAAGGTATCCCATTTATTAACGCCTTGTACTCGTGAAGCAGCAGCTACAGCAGCTACGCCACCAATTGCTGCACCAGTACTAGAAAGTGCTTTTCCTGGTGCTGATGCTACGGAACTAGCAACACCATTGCCACTCATAGAAGGTTGGCCATTTAGCATGCCAGAGATAATGGTAGGAACTTTATATACGATATATCCAAGTGCCAAATATACCATTGATTGAACTAACATGCCCGATAAATTAGCAGTAGATATTTTTGAATAGGTGACACTAGTAGTTGTTATTAAGCCAATTAAGAAATAGATAATCATCATTTTTACACCATAATTGATTACCGTAGATACACAACGTTGAAACAAAAATGATGTTTGCTTCATTGCTGCAAATGGAATGAGTATCACTAATAATGAAGCGAAGATGTTAAACTCAATAATGACCATCATAACTTCCATAGCCATTAAAAAGAAAGAGAATAGAACTGCAATAGTAGCCATTATACATCCAAATAAGGTTGATAAACCTCCAGCTGTGAATATAGATATTTTTTCCATTGCTGTCCAAACATCAGTGAGAACTGTTAGAGAATATCCCATTATATTTGCTGGTGTTGTGATTTTATCAATCTCAATAGCAGTACCAGCAGCTATAAATCCCCATTGCTGAAATGAACGTATAATGATGCTATTGATTTCAGGCATATGCTGTATAATAAATAAAAGAATACCTACTTTAATAAGCTTAGAAATTAACTCCTGCATTCTCATAGAACCATTATAGATAGACCAAGAGAATACAATATCTAAGCCTACGAAAACAAGTAAAAGTGTGATAGAATAAGGGAGAAGATTAAGATAACCGATGACTGAGCTTTCTCGAAAAAAATCTATCATTTGATCGAGAGCTTTAAAGGCGGTTAAATCTGTTAAAAAATTTGGACTTGGAGCAGGGGTCATATATACCTCCAGAAAGGATTAACTATGAAACGGATGAAAATTTTACTGTTATTAGTTACTGCAATGTGTATTATGTTGTTAGCTGGTTGTGGAGAACAAGAGAAATATAATACGACTAAAAATGAAGTTCTTACACTTATGCAACAAGCTGAATCTATTGAGGTTCCTGATTTACAACCGTTAACAATGGAGCAAGCAAATCAAGCCTACGAAGATACAGTAAAAAAACATGAATCTGTGGATAAGCAAATCCAAGATAAATTAAAATTAATGGAAGAGTATGCTGTAAAAGAAACCACACTAAATAACGATTTAATAGCATTAAAACGCAATATACAAGAGAAAAATGATACGTGGAATAGAATAACTAAACAACAAATATATATAAAGAAAATGGCGGATGAAAGTGCTAAATCAACATTGGCGCCAGATCCATGGCAAACACTAGTTAAGAAACGAGCAGAACAACAAAAATAAATAATTACTATTAGAGGTCTAACCATAAGGTTGGACCTCTTTTATGTTTAATAAATACTGGTAAAATAAATGAATAATTATAGTCCAATCCAAGAAGAATGGCCTCTTTGTTTAATCAGTTTTACCCAAGGGTCTTCCCCTAAAGTGCTACTTGCAGCACTCTTAGATTCAGAATTTATTGCATTAATGTTAGCTTCAATTCTAGACTTTGTAGCAATCTCCTCGTTTTTCTTTTCTTGCAACTCTTGTGCCTCTTTCAATGCAGCTTGTTGACCAGTTAATGCAGATAGAATACTGTTGATGCCGTCAATTCTACCTTTTACGGCGCTAATTCTATTGCCAATTTGAGCAGATTGTTTGGCGCCAATGGCTTTGTCAGACATCTTAACTAGGTCGCCTAACTCTTTCGTTGCATCGGCCACCATTTGTGTATATTGATGATATTTTTGTAGGGTATCTATATTACTTTTAGAAAGTATGCTCCAGCCATTACGCTTGGATGCCTGGAGGGCATCTTGGTTGGCAGCAAGGTTTGTGGTGGTGCCAATTTCTGGGAAAGACTTGGAAAGAAGGTCTTTGATTTCATTAGTGCTAAGACCGCCTTTTTCAGACCATCCTTCTTTACCAATTCCTTTATTTAAATCACCCAGGATACTTGTTTTACTATTAATCGTATCTGTAATTTTTTGTATACCACCATCAAATTTAGCAGTTAATTTATTCAACTGTTCTTCTGGCCATGATTTTAATTCCTGTAATTGTAATTGAATTTGTTGTGCAGTATTCGTTACCACTTTCACAGTTTCAGCCAAAGTTTTTGCTTGTTGCATAATGTTAGATGTATCTATTACAGGGATTTGTGCATGACTAGGAAGTGTAGACATACCTAACATAATGGATGTAGTGATGATTGATAATTTTATACTTTTAGGGATATACATACATTCTCCTTTCTGGCTCCTACACGGTAGATAGTGTAAGAGCCATTTTATGTTAAGGTTGTATTTCTGTAAGTTAAGATAGAGTGCTGTATTGATGGTAAACGATTCTACCTTATCGAAAGACAAACAATTATCTGGATATACTCCGTTCACGACCTTTATCTTTAGTAATATCTTTAGGTGTGGACTTAGCATATACGATTGGTTTCATAGGAATAGTTTGTCTTGTGGATAACTGTTCCTTTGCTTTAGGAGAGAGACCTCCTTGAATAGTTTTATCTGTAGTCTTTTTAGGTTCAAATGGAGAGTTTTCTTCATTATATAAAGCATTTGGTGACCGTTTTTTGATGACTACAGGGGGATCATAGTGTGGTATAGTCGTTCCTTTAGGTAAGGTTTGTTCAGTGGTTGCATGATCCTTAGTTTCGGATACTATACTTTGATCCTTAGTGTTAGAAGTAGATGTATCAGGTAATGAGTCTAATACATTTTTACTTTCTGAGTATGCCATATAAGAGCTATAGGGGTGGGCCTCATTAGTCGTATGACGTTGGTAGGCTAACCACTTTTTATGATAGGTTTCCGCCATTTTATCTGCTTGTTCTAAGTTTGCCTGCATATCTTCAGATAACATATTTTTGTCTAGGTATTCTTTATCTGCTAATCCTTTTACAACACTTAGTCGAATAGAAGTCTCTAGGCTATCCATAAGGTTACTTTCAGAATAGCCCATAGTTTTGACAGATGTTTTTAATAACTCTTTATCCAGGTAAGGTTCTTTGTCTACGATGCTGGAGATGTTATATTCTTTTAAAACTTCTAATGGTGTTTTATCGGATTGCAAAGATTCTAAGAAGTTATGTCCAGGTAAATCGAAGGAAGATACCATAGCTTTAATGGAGTTATCATAGTCTGGATCAGACTGTAACATAGCCGTAGTTAATGCTTTATGAAATATCTCTGTTTGATGTTCAAAAGTTGGCTTTGTAAGTTCACCTTCTTTTTCTAAGCTATTAGCAATGGCCAAGTAAATTTCAGCAGATGTATTACCTTGCTCTGCCAGGTTTTTGAGGTATTCTTTCATGTGATTTTTGACTAATTCACCATCACCAATATCATAGCGACCTTCATCAATTTTATATTCACTAAGATTTTTTTCATCAAGCGCAGCGGAAATTGGTTTCATGTAGTAGGTTAAGTGTGTTTTATAATAACCACGTTTATCAATGGCCCCTAATACATCATCTTTACTAAGGTCATTGGCCAATTCATTAAGCTGTTTACCAGTATATATTTCGCCTTTTTCGCCATATGTATACTCATTGGCACTAGATAATTCAGCAATAGTCGTACCAAAGACATTAGCAGCGCCGCCTAAGTAGATAGTTCCAGGTTTATCATAATGGGCATCAGGATACTCTGTATCTTCGATGGCAATACCAAATCCATTTTCTAAGATTTTTTTACGTTCTTCTAAGGATAAGGAGAGAACATCTTTAGGAGATTTGGGTAGTTCAATTTCATCTTTAGAAGAAGCATGCTCTGCTTGATATTGTTGATATAACTCTTCTTTTAAATGCTTATCTAGCATATTTTCTTCAATGTATTGAACGGCTTTTTCTGCGTCTCGGATAGCATAGACGAATGCATTCGGATCACTAAGTAGTTGTTGTGACCAACCTTTGATGTAGGCTGCATTATTCTCTTGTTCAGCTCGTTCCAGGTTATAGGTTCCATGGAGTAATGCACTAGTAAACTCGGCGACTAATTCTTCACGAGCATAGGCCTCGCTACCTTTTCCTCCTTTTAGGTTTCGATGCAATCGGGAAGAGTGACCAGTGCTATGGCCAATCTCATGTAGGGCAGTGGAGTAAAGGAGTTCTGGCGCCTTCCAATTTTCTCTGGCCACAAGATGAATTTCGTCTTTGCTAGGGATATAATAGTTTTTATCTACCTGGTCAAAGTGAATAGGAGCTTCGGAGTTTTCCATGATATTTTCGATGAACTTATTACGTTGCTCTACTCGAACAATATCTTCCATCTCTCGCTCTAGTGGTGGAAACTTTTCAAATTGTTCTGCATTAAAGACTTTATAATATTGATGAACCCAAAATGTATTCCTGGATTCTTCTGAAGGTTCATTAGAATTAGTATTATCTGAAGAACGATTAGTAGATATGGTTTTACCAGTTTCGGGGTCTTTATAACATTCCTGGTGGAACTCAATGAGAGATCCTTTAGAGCCCTTTTTAAGTACATAAATTGGATCTAATCCTGCATCAACATATTTTTGGTTTTCTGCCTTCATTTGTGGGAAAGTAACCCATCTAGGATCTGTCCAACCGTTTTCTAGTGATGCTGCCATTAAATGAATCATATTCGCTTTTGAATATTTTGTTTCAGAAATAGGATTATATTGTTTTCTAAATACATATCCTCTTTGCCACTCTGGTAAATTTGTATTTTGAATCGCATTGACAAGAATTTCTGCTGTTCGTTTACGTTGTTCCAGGATAATGTCTTCTGCTGTCTTTTTTTCAGCTGGAGCTTCTGAAGTTTGACTTGTCTTGCTATAGGTTCTAGTAATAGCCATGATAGACCTCCTAATTATTCAGCATCAGGTTGGTAATCTTCATTTAATAACTCAGGCATGTAATCTAAAATTGCATTGTCGGCTTCTTCAATTGTGAAAGGAAAATCCTGGTCATGGAGTAATTCACTATTGCTATAGTTATTACTCATGTCTTTTTTTTCTTTCATAGTAACCTCCTTATATTATTTAAAAATTAATTGGTTAGATTTATCCTTATCTTCAGAAATAGATTTTTGATCTTTACTCTCTTTTTGAATGCTATTTTTATGGTGGTTATCTCTTAAATTTGACATTAGTATACCTTTAAAAGTTTGATACTCTTGCTTACTTAAAAGTTGTTGAGCAAGGTAAAGATTATCTGTATAGTTTGATAGATAGTAGGGTTTCAGTTCCTTGTAAGTATCTTGCGATGCAGGATACTCCAAGTCCTGATAATTAGCTACGCTAGTTAAATTTACTCTATCGTTTAATTGGTTAGTTTTTAAATTAATATAAATATCTTCTTCGCCATACTCCATATCTTTAAAGATAGCTTTAATATGTGGATAACATTTATCTTGTTTTTCATCAGGTATAGACAGTGAGAAGTTATAAGTATCTGCTATATCTTCAATATCTCCATACGTCATTACACCAATAGGTGCCTTTTCAGGATTAAAGTTAGTAGGTAGGTGAGACGTATTAAAATCTTGGCCAAACTCTTGAAGATAATATTTCTGATACTGAATTAATGGCTCAATATCCATATTATTAGAAGCTGCTAACTTTTTTAGCTCATCATAATGATCTAAGTAATCATAGACACCTTGTTCTACATTGGCATTGAATGGAAGATATACATCGGTTTCATCACTGAGTACTTTAAAGTCAGAAATAGAAGGTTCAAATGACATCTTTTCATCAATATGGTCCATTGTGGCGGTTTCAATACTTTCTTGCGAAACGCCAGTATTTTGTAGGATAGTAATCGCATTAATTAAATCGTAGGTAAATGCTTGGTCCTCGATTGTAATTTTCTTTTTGTTTTCAATGTTTTCAATGAAGTATTCTGCCATACTATAAGTAGATTCATGTTTAATACCATTACCATTGATTTCACCCCAAAACTCCTGGTCAATAGCATGTGTAGTTCTAGTCTTTTCATCAAGTTCATTATCGTAATCGCCATTTGCGAGCTTTTGATTGGTAGTAATATACTTTCCATCATCATCCTCAAAGGCCAATAGTTTAACATCTTTTAGTGTCTTATCACTAGAAGCCTGATCTATTGCGCCTTTAGTTGCTTCTACAACGGATGAAACATCATAATCGTATTTATGGACTAGTTTATGTACATCTTCATATAAATCTCTGGTAAATTCAGTATTGTTTCCAAGGCCAATTTGCTTTCTCTCTTCCAGGGCAGAAAGAATAGAGAGAGTAGCCAGGTAACTAGTTTCGTTATTAAAAGATTGGTTATTTATAGTTCCTACAAAGGATTGATGGATATTTTTTTCCATGAGTCAACCTCCAATGTGAGAGAGTGTAAAAATCATTACACTGTAGATATAAATGCGACTATTTAAGCCCTTTGTACAACATCTGTGCGTATTCATATCTCGTTAATTGTTTATCGCCTTTAAATTCACCATCAGGATAACCATCTAACACATCATTACCGTGTAATGTTTCAACTGCTTCTTTCGCCCAATGATCATTTGGAACATCAGGGAAGGAAGTTCGTTTAGCTGAAAGTCTAGTAGATAACTTAGATAATTGTTCTTTTAATTGATTTAACTCATTTTCTAGTTTGTCATTTTTATTGCGAAGGGCTTCAAAGTCATTTTGACTAACTTTCTTGTGACTAGAGCCAGAACCAATTTTAAAGGATAAACCAGCGTTCCAAGCACGATCATTAGAACTGATGGTACTTGCTAAGGAAAGCATAATATTTTCGTTTGGTCGTACAAATCCACCGAATGCGGTTGCTTTCGATCCGTTATATTGGCCATGCGAAACAGCAAAGGATACTTTATTTGCTTCATCGTAATCTAATGGATGTAACGCAGCTAATGCGGAAGCTGTAGCTGTACCTACATTGATAGATCTTGTCAATTTTTGACCTACTTCTTGAGAATGTTGTTGGATCGCTTCATAGACAGATTTGCCTGTCACTAGTCCATTAGAAGATTCTCCTTGGCCAATAATCCCAGTACCTAACTTAGCAGTCCATTCTTTTACATTTTCATCTGTTAAGTTAGATGCATTAGTATTAGCTTTGGTGGCTAGCTTGGTATCTACAGTAGTAGATAATTCGCTCAATTTAGGGACAATAGCATCCGTTATTGAGGTATTGGATACATTTACCTTATAGATAGTAGAAGCACCCTCTGTGCGACTTTCCACAGTGGTATTTGTACCATTTTCTAATTTGACTGCCTCTTTAGAGATAGTACGTATAATGTTTTTACCATCATCTGTAATGTTATCTAAGGATGTATTAGTTTTAGTGCTGATAGCGTTAGTAATAGCAGTATTGACAGTACCACCAGTGACTAAACCTTTATCTCCATCAGCTACTGAACCAGTGCCTAACTTAGCAGTCCATTCTTTTACATTTTCATCTGTTAAGTTAGATGCATTAGTATTAGCTTTGGTGGCTAGCTTGGTATCTACAGTAGTAGATAATTCGCTCAATTTAGGGACAATAGCATCCGTTATTGAGGTATTGGATACATTTACCTTATAGATAGTAGAAGCACCCTCTGTGCGACTTTCCACAGTGGTATTTGTACCATTTTCTAATTTGACTGCCTCTTTAGAGATAGTACGTATAATGTTTTTACCATCATCTGTAATGTTATCTAAGGATGTATT